>Ga0207076_1225_pt1 | contig 12252 bp, 10 predicted proteins | sample Alteio_BWMinHeat_62_FD_153568 | JGI IMG/M metagenome (GOLD analysis project Ga0207076, IMG submission 153568) | Enriched cells from forest soil in Barre Woods Harvard Forest LTER site, Petersham, Massachusetts, United States -... | ecosystem: Environmental > Terrestrial > Soil > Temperate forest >... | reverse complement strand
TTTATCGCCTGCAAAGTCGCTTGATTACGAAACGCCAGTCAAAAGCAAAGCCCACAGTTTACCGATATTCATGCAAGATGCGCAGCAATTAATCGACGTCAGCAAAAAGTTGAGCGTGGATCAGATTGCCGATCTGATGTCGATCTCGCCGGCGTTGGCGCAATTGAATGCAGACCGTTTCTCCGCCTGGTCCGCCACCGCCACCAAGGATAACGCGAAACAGGCGATGTTCGCCTTTAACGGTGACGTCTACGAAGGCCTGGCCGCTGCCACGCTGAGCACGCCGCAAGTGAATTACCTGGAAAAGCGCCTGCGCATCTTGTCCGGTTTGTACGGTTTGCTGCGTCCGCTGGATTTGCTGCAGCCGTACCGGCTGGAAATGGGCACCCGGCTCGCGAACCCGCGCGGCGCAAACTTGTATGCGTTCTGGGGCGAGAAGGTGACCGATGCGCTGAACCTGCAACTGGAGCAGCAAAAAAGCAAGGTGCTGGTGAACCTGGCTTCGGAAGAGTATTTCAAGGTAGTGAAGCCGGCGTTGCTGAAGGCGCCGGTGGTCAGTCCGGTATTCCTGGACTGGAAAAACGGCCAGTACAAGGTGATTTCATTTTATGCAAAGCGTGCGCGCGGCTTGATGGCGCGTTACTCGGCGGTCAATAAAATCAGCAAGGCGGAAGAACTCAAGTCCTTCGATGCCGAAGGTTATCGCTTTGTGGCCTCGGAATCGGACAAGCGGCACTGGGTATTCAAGCGTAAAGTGGAGGCATAAGGCGAGAGCGAGGTCGGCGGACATAAAAAAAGCCCCAGGATCTGAGGCTTTTTGGCGAAGGCCGGTCTATTTCCAGAACTGCCACCAGGAACTCTTGTTCTTGCCGGCGTTGCCGTCGAGGAAAGCGCTTTTCGGGAAGTTTTGCGTGAATACCCGGTTGGCATCATCGCGCAGTTCTGTCATGCCCATATAGTCATAAGCGCGCACCAGGATGTACAGCGCTTCTTCATTTGCAGGCGCATCAGGATATTCCTTGATGGCGGACTGGGCGCGGTTGGCGGCAGCCAGGAAAGCGCCACGGCGCAGGTAGTATTTGGCCACGTGCACGTCATATTGTGCCAGGGAGTTGACCAGGAACTTCATCCTTGCGGTTGCATCCGGCGTGTATTTACTGTCCGGGAATTGGATGGCAAGTTGCTTGAAGGCATCAAATGCATCGCGCGCCGCTTTCGGATCGCGCTCGGTGATGTCCTGGTTGGCAATGAAATTCAGCAGGCCGAGATTGTCATTGAAATTGATCAGGCCGCGCAAGTAGTACATATAGTCGACGTTAGGGTGGTTAGGATGCAACTTGATAAAGCGCTCCACGGCCGCCAGTGCCTGGGCCTGGTCGTCCTGTTTATAGTAGGCGTAGGCAATTTCCATTTGCGCCTGCTGCGCATAAGTGCCGAATGGGAAGCGGGATTCCAGTCTTTCAAAGTATTGGACGGCTTTTTCGTAACCACCATTATTCAGTTCGTCTTTTGCTTCAGCGTATAATTTTGCAGCAGACCACGTTCTTGTTTCATCCGCCTTGTCACCTGTCGAGCTGCATGCCGATAAGGCAAGTACCAGGATGAGACCAAGGAATTTTATAGATTTAATTTGCATAAGTTTTTTGCATGAGCAGTAGAACGATTTACGGATTATAGCCGATGGGAATTAATGTGATACCAACTGAAGCAGCGATTTTGTCAGACCCCTTGATCGAACCACTTGAAATCGAGGCGGAGGAAGGGGACGATTTTATCCCTCAAGCCGCACCCATAGAGTTGAAACTGACTCCTGAAGCATGTGGCGAGCGTTTGGACAAGACGCTGTCCAAACTTGTTCCGCAATACTCCAGAAGCCGCATCCAGCAATGGATAGAGGCCGGGTTTGTGACTGTGGACGGGCAGGCGGCGCGTGCCAAAATGACGGTGCTCGGTGATGAGAAAGTGTGCATTCTGCCACAGGCAGCGCCGGATGAGGGCGCTTATCAACCAGAAAATATCCCGCTGGACATTATTTACGAAGACGATGCGTTGCTGGTAGTGAATAAACCGGCCGGCCTGGTGGTGCATCCGGCCGCCGGCAATTGGTCGGGCACCTTGCTGAACGGCCTGCTGTACCACTATCCGGAACTGCTGGGCGTGCCCAGGGCGGGCATAGTCCACCGGCTGGATAAGGATACTTCCGGCCTGATGGTGGTGGCCAAGACCCTGGTTGCACACACCGAGCTGGTCAGGCAGTTGCAGGACCGCACCGTCAAAAGGGAATACTTTGCGCTGGTCTGGGGCACGCCTAAGCCGTCCGGCACGGTGGATGCGGCGATGGCCAGGCATCCGCGCGACCGTATCAAGATGGCGGTATCGGAAAGCATGCTGGCCAAGCCTGCAATCACGCATTACCAGCGCGTCGGTGCCGGCATGCTGGAACGTTTTCCGGTCAGCCTGGTGGCTTGCCAGCTGGAAACAGGGCGCACCCATCAAATCAGGGTGCATATGCTGTCTCTCGGTTTTCCGCTGGTCGGGGATACTTTGTACGGTAAGCAGCATCTTGCCCGTTTCTTCCCGCGCCAGGCGCTGCAGGCGCGCAAACTGGGCTTGATCCACCCTGTCACTGGGGAGCATGTCGAATGGCAGGTTCCGCTGGCCACCGACTTTGCCGAGCTGATACGGCAGGCCGGCATGAGCTTGCCTGCATGAAAATGGCATGAACACTGGCGGCAGGACTTTTCCGTTTGCGGTGATAGAGCCTGATTGGGAGGGGTTGCCGGCGCATGTGCGGGCTTTTAGCACGACCCGCAACGGCGGCGTCAGCCTGCCTCCTTATGGCGACGCACGCGGCGGTGGCGGTTTGAACCTGGGCGATCACGTCGGTGATGCGGCCATGGCGGTCGCGGCAAACCGCCGGCTAGTGCGCGATGCGCTGCCGGCCGCACTGCTGGCCGATATCACATGGCTGTCACAAGTGCATGGCATCATAGTCTGCGATGCTGGAGCAAGCCTGGATAAAACCGTGGCGGATGCTAGCAGCACCGGACAAAAAAATGTCGTTTGCGCGGTGATGACGGCTGATTGCCTGCCGGTACTGTTCAGCGACCGCGAAGGCAAGGTCGTGGCCGCTGCGCACGCAGGCTGGCGCGGGCTGGCCGCCGGCGTGCTGGAAAATACGGTTGCCCATATGCGCGCGACCGGTGCCGGGGAAATTATTGCCTGGCTGGGGCCGGCAATCGGACCTTCGCAATTTGAGGTCGGCGAAGATGTGCTGCGGGCTTTTGCTCCAATGCTTGGCGCAAGTGGCGGTATCTCCGCTTATTTTGAGCCAGATCAAGACAAGGCCGGCAAATACCATGCAAACATCTATGCCCTGGCCAGGACAGTCCTGGCGCGGATGGGCGTGCAGCAGGTGTATGGCGGCAAGTATTGCACGGTGACGGAAAAAGATAAGTTTTATTCTTACCGGCGGGATGGCGTAACCGGACGGATGGCTAGCCTGATCTGGCTGGAGTAAAGCTGAAATCAGTGCACGTCATTGGCATCAGTCTTTTTTGAGCCCGGTTTCCGTAACTGGACTTTCGCCTGCATCCGGGATGGCAGCCGCAGTATTTGCTGCAGCATTTTTTGCCAGCATTTCTGCTTTGCGCTGTTTTTTACGCTGGGGACTGCGCACCAAATATAAAATTATTGTTAAAGGCAACACACAATACATTAAAAACGTCATAATTCCTGCAATCACCGTGGGTTCCGTGATCGACATCATTAAGACTACATAGATCCAGGCGATGGCGATGATGTACATGGAAAGTAATTGGGTGAGAAAGTTGCTATAGATGCTTTGATTAGAGTTTTAAAAGCGGTACACTCGATTTGAGATGCAACGATACGCGAAAAACAGGAGGCACGCATGAAGACTTACGATCCTCAAGCTATGTACTCCGAATGGATGTCACAGCTGTCGAACCAGGGTAATTTGCAAGATTGGATGAAACCCGCTGCCGCCTTCACCGACGGCACTATCATGGATACCCTGAAAGAAATCGGGGCCCAGATCAATCCGGCGACAATGGGTAAATTGCAAAGCGAGTATATGCAGGAGTTTGGCAAACTCTGGCAAGGCTTCGTCATTTCCAAGGTACCTGATTTTGCCGACAAGCGCTTTGCTTCACCCGACTGGCATACGCATACCATGCACGCCTACAGCGCGGCGTCTTACCTGCTGAATGCCCGTTTCCTGATGGCGATGGCCGAGGCGGTCGAGGCTTCGGAAAAAACCAGGCAAAAAATTCGTTTTGCGGTGCAGCAAATGATTGATGCGATGTCGCCCGCCAATTTCCTGGTGACCAATCCTGAGGCGCAGGCCAAGCTGATAGAAAGCAAGGGCGAAAGCTTGGCAAAGGGCATCGCCCAGATGCTGGCTGACATGCAGAAGGGCCGCATCTCGCAAACCGATGAGTCGGCTTTTGAAGTCGGCAAGAACGTGGCAACCTCGGAAGGCACGGTCGTCTTCGAGAACAAGCTGTTCCAGCTGATCCAGTACACCCCACTGACCAAGACTGTCCATCAACGACCGCTACTGATGGTGCCTCCTTGCATCAACAAATTTTATATCCTCGACCTGCAGCCTGAAAATTCCGTCGTGCGCTACGCGGTGGAGCAAGGACATACCGTGTTCCTGGTGTCCTGGGCCAACCCTGGCGAGGCGATGGCCGATGTGAGCTGGGACGACTACATCGAGGACGGCGCGATCAAGGCTATCCACCTGGTGCAGGAAATCAGCAAGCAAAAAGAGATCAACGGCTTCGGTTTTTGCGTAGGCGGCACTATCATTTCCACTGCGCTGGCTGTGCTTGCGGCGCGGGGCGAGAATCCGGTCAGCAGCCTGACCTTGCTGACGACCCTGCTGGATTTTTCCGACACCGGCGTGCTGGACGTGTTCGTCGACGAGATGCAGGTGCAGATGCGCGAGAAAACGATAGGCAAGCGTGGCCTGTTGCCGGGCAAAGACTTGGCCAGCACCTTCTCCAGCCTGCGTGCGAACGACCTGGTCTGGAATTATGTGCAGTCCAGTTACCTGAAAGGCGAGAGCCTGACGCCTTTCGATCTGCTCTACTGGAATGCGGACAGCACCAATTTGCCGGGACCGATGTTTTGCTGGTACCTGAGAAATACCTATCTGGAAAACAGCCTGAAAGTGGCCGGCAAACTGGTCGTGGCCGGTGCGCCTGTGGACTTGGGCAAGATCGATGTGCCGACCTTTGTGTACGGCTCGCGCGAAGACCATATCGTGCCCTGGCAGGCTGCGTATGCATCGTGCTCCATCCTGAATCGCAAGAACAAAGGACAAAACCGTTTTGTACTGGGAGCATCAGGCCACATCGCCGGTGTGGTGAATCCTCCCGCCAAAAAGAAAAGGAGCTACTGGACCAACGACAAAATAGGGGCGGATCCCGACGCCTGGTTTAAAGGCGCAACAGAGCATGCAGGCAGCTGGTGGCCGGTATGGGCCGGTTTCCTGGCCGAACATGGCGGCAAGATGGTCAAAGCCCCCGGGCAACCCGGAAATGCTGAGCATCAGGCAATAGAGCCAGCACCTGGGCGTTACGTCAAGGTACGAGCAGATTAAGCAGCTTGAGCAGGTTGATATTGAGAAACCAATGAGGAGACAAATATGTCAAAACGTATAGCATATGTAACTGGTGGCATGGGTGGGATTGGAACTCCTATTTGCAGGCGCCTGTGCGCTGACGGATTTATCGTGGTCGCCGGTTGCGGCCCCAATTCCGCCCGCAAGGACAAGTGGCTGGCCGACATGCGCGCCGAAAATTGCGATATCCATGCTTCCGAAGGCAATGTCTCGGATTGGGAGTCTACCCGGGCCGCCTTTGAAAAGGTCAGGGCGGAAATCGGCGAAGTCGACGTGCTGGTCAATAATGCCGGCATCACCCGCGACGGCCAGTTTCGCAAGATGAGCAAGGAAGACTGGGATGCGGTGATGGATACCAACCTGAACTCCTTGTTCAACGTCACCAAGCAAGTCATCGACAGCATGGTGGACCGTGGCTGGGGCCGTATTATCAATATCTCCTCGGTCAACGGCCAAAAAGGCCAGTTCGGACAAACCAATTATTCCACCGCCAAAGCCGGCATCCACGGTTTTTCCATGGCGCTGGCGCAAGAAGTTGCCACCAAGGGCGTTACGGTCAATACGGTTTCTCCTGGTTATGTCGGTACGGACATGGTGCGTGCGATCCGTCCTGATGTTCTGGAAAAAATTGTTGCCGGCATCCCGGTAAAACGCCTGGCGGAACCAAGCGAGATCGCTTCCATCGTTGCCTGGATCGCGTCCGACGAAGGTGGCTATGCTACCGGTTCGGACTTCTCGATCAACGGCGGCCTGCACATGGGCTAAAGTATTGTTTTTGTGCAAAAGCCACATCATAATGATGTGGCTTTTGCATGTTTGATTTATACTGACTTATAAAATTTCCTATCTGAAATAAAACGATTTGATATCCTTCGATAAGCGTGCATAATCGGCGGGCAAATATATTAGAATTAAAAAAGGGACAAGCTGGCTGGCTATTGGATCAATAGCACCGGTTTATTTGGATGGATTTGGCGTGACAGGCAAGCATATCCTTGCCTGATCGACTCAAGCGCTGGGATGTCACTAATTGAGAATTCGATGAATAGTGTAAAGAAAACGACACAACACCTGATCAAGAAGTATCCGAATCGCCGTCTATACGATACGCAGACCAGTAGTTACATTACGCTGGTCGATGTAAAACAGTTCGTTTTGGAAAGCGACGATTTCGCTGTTATCGATGCCAAGACCAACGAAGATCTCACCCGCAGCATCCTGTTGCAGATCATCCTGGAAGAGGAGGCAGGCGGAGCGCCCATGTTTTCCAGCGTGGCTCTGGCCCAGATCATCCGCTACTATGGCCATGCGATGCAGGGCATGATGGGGTCTTACCTGGAAAAAAATATCCAGGCCTTTATCGATATCCAGAACAAGCTGGCGGAAAATTCCAAGGGCGTGTACGAAGGCAAGCCTTTCAGCCCTGAAATGTGGGCCCAGTTCATGAGCGTGCAGGGACCGATGATGCAGGGCATGATGGGTAATTACATAGAACAGAGTAAAAATCTGTTTGTGCAGATGCAGGAGCAGATGCAGAGCCAGACCAAGAATATCTTTGGTGTTTTCCCGTTTGTTCCCGAAGATAAGAACAAATAGTTGATAATTAAGTGGCAATAGAGCGCAATCCTGCCTAAATATTGTGCAGCGGCCAGCCTCTGTTGGAGATGAAGGGGTACAATAGCGGATTCGGTGCGACACGTGTGTCGCGATCTGCCGCTCTGCGGCAAGAAAATGTAGTACTCCGGCAGTCCAGCTGCCGCGCAATCCTTCCTATGAAAATGTGGATAGAGCCTTGATTCTTTTGGGATTTCGTAGATTTCTCAAAATGGCTGCTTCCATCGGCTCTCTAGGTGCGTCCAACGCAAACAGAGGGCTTCCAATAGACACAATGCTCAAAAGAATTTATCGCGGATATCGATAATCTCAGGTCTAACCTGAGAATTTCCGGTGTTCCGTACATAAATCCTGTCCACAAGACGTGCAAAGTGTCGCCTCTACGCGACAAAATCATCTCAATTTCTAGAAATGCTTTTAGAGCATGGATTTCTCTTTCCGGAGGAGTTCATAGGCAAGCCATTGGTTAAATGGGAAAGATGCAAATGAAGATCGCGAGAAGTTCTGCGATGCCTTGTCGTGCTCGCCCCTAATACTTAGGATCGATGCCACGACCGAGCGTACGACCGCTCGTTGCCTACACGGACGTGCGTTTTCAGTAATGAAGAGGTGCGAAGCTCCGTTGACAATGTACTCCCGCATTCGCGGCGTTCTTTTCATGCAAATGAAAGGAGGGGAGACTGCTAGCAGCATGGCGGTCGAGAGACTAGGCAAGTGCCACATGAGCAACATAAGTGAACTGACGATTGAACCTTCGTGACTATTGACGGGCTGAAGCTGCTATGGCCCTGCCCAAAACGGGATGTGGTCGGTTATCTCTGTCGAATCTATAGATACGTCGTCATCAGACCACCGGAGGAGAGTCAGGCTCTAAATGGCTAGGCGCATCGAAGTCAGATGCGTCGGTATTGTAGGAAACGTGGTAAACCCGATTCGCCGCCTTCAGATCATCGAAGGCAAGCCGACCGTAAGGAAGGCCCATGGCGGAGCGGGCATGGGATGGTGGAAAAAGCAAATGCCTTGCGGTAACCGCAGGGATAGGGCTTCAGGATTTGGCCTAACGTGAAAGCGTGCCCACTTCCATCTGGTGCAATGGTCGTTATCGACCGTATAGGTAAAGTAGTTATTCTTTAACACCCCGAAGGGATGCAATTCTTTCCTTCGGGGCAGAGTTGCATTCTCGGTGGGTATCACTACTGAGGTCAGCAATGAGAGTAATTGATAGTAATCAGATCGATTCTGCGTCCTCAAGCATTCCGCCAGCATGGGCAGCCATCAACTGGCAGCGTATTCAGCGGAATGTTAGAGCCATGCAGACTCGACTAGCGAAGGCAACACAGGAAGGCGACTGGCGCAAGGTGAAAGCTTTGCAACGGTGGTTGACCCGCTCGTTTTCCGCCAAGGCATTGGCTGTTAAACGAGTGACAGAAAATCAAGGCAAACGCACCGCAGGAGTGGATCGGCTGTTATGGGACACTCCGGTACAGAAATATGCCGCAATTGCGACGTTGTCGAAGCGTCGGTATAGGCCTCTGCCTTTACGGAGGGTCTATATCCCAAAAGCGAATGGAAAGGAACGTCCTCTGGGCATCCCTGCCATGCGGGATCGAGCCATGCAGGCGTTGTATCTGCTGGCACTCGACCCCGTTTTGGAAACGGTGAGCGATCCTAATTCATACGGGTTCCGTAGGAATCGCGCCACCCACGACGCTATGGGCCAGTTGTTTGTATCCCTGTCTGCTGCGAAGTCTGCGCAATGGATTTTGGATGCGGATATTGAAGGCTTTTTCGACAACATCAACCATGACTGGTTGATCGAACATGTCCGTATGGACAAGACGATTCTTCGGAAGTGGCTGAAATCTGGGGTAATTGACCGGTCGCAACTGGTGGCAACCACTGCGGGAACGCCGCAGGGCGGCATTATCAGCCCTGCGTTGGCGAATTGGACGCTGAATGGTCTGGAAACCGAATTGATTCGTCATCTGGAGAGTAAATTCGGAATCACGAAGACCAAGAACCTGAAAGTCGGTGTCGTACGGTATGCAGATGATTTCGTTGTGCGAGGTGCTGAACAAGAGCTGCTCGTAAACGAGATCCGACCTTGGATAGAAGCATTCCTCGCAAAACGAGGATTGCAACTTTCGCAAGCCAAGACGCGTATTGCTCATATCGACCATGGGTTTGACTTCCTGGGATGGAGTTTTCGCAAATACAACGGGAAACTACTAATCAAGCCGAGTCAGAAAAACGTGAAAGCGTTCTATGGCAAGGTAAGGAACGTCATCGGCGACCAACTCGGGAGTAAGCAGGAGGATCTGATCCGAATGCTGAACCCGATATTACGAGGATGGGCACAGTACCATAGTCCCGTCGTTGCCAAACAAGCGTTTTCTCGCATGGAGCATCTGCTGTTCTGGCGGTTAATGCGGTGGGCAAAGCGCAGGCATCCAAGGAAGAGTGCCGACTGGATTCGCCAGAAATATTGGCGGCCGGTAGGCGAACGGAAATGGGTGTTTGCTGCACTTGTCGAAATCGACGGCAAGAAAGGTGTGATGGAACTGTACTCGCTGGCGGGTACGCCCATCGAGCGTCACAAGAAGATCAAGGGGGAATATCACCCCTACGATCCGCAATGGGAAGAGTATGGTGAAGCCCTCCGAATGGAGCGAATGTTGAAAAACATGAACTACCGAAAGCAGTGGGCGAAGTTGTACACTGAACAACGCGGACTGTGCGCGCTTTGTGAATACGAGATGGACATCGAGAGCGGTTGGCATGACCACCACATTGTGTATCACGTGAAAGGTGGCTCAGATGCTCTGGGAAATCGAGTATTATTACACCCTAACTGCCACCATCAAGTGCACACCTTGGGTTTGCATGTTGTGAAACCGGTTCCCGTATAGGAACTTTTATTGTGCTTGAGCCGTGTGCGATGAAAGTCGCACGCACGGTTCTTAGGGGGGAGGGGTTCTGGCAACAGACCCTTCCTACCCTACCTTTGTACTCCTTTTTTTATGCCTATTGAACAAATAACAAGACCGGGTGCCACCGCCAATCCTAAAGTGGGCTTCGTCTCGCTGGGATGCCCCAAGGCGCTGGTCGACTCTGAACAAATCCTGACACAGCTGCGCGCAGAAGGCTACGATACGGCCAAGTCCTATGACGGCGCCGACTTGGTGATCGTCAATACCTGCGGCTTCATTGACGCTGCGGTGCAGGAATCGCTGGATGCCATCGGCGAGGCCCTGAGTGAAAACGGCAGGGTCATCGTCACCGGTTGCCTGGGCGCCAAGAAGGATGCCAGCGGCAACGACATCATCATGTCTGTGCATCCCAAAGTGCTGGCTGTAACCGGCCCGCATGCGTTGGGCGAGGTGATGGATGCAGTGCATATACACTTGCCGAAACCGCATGAGCCCTTCATCGACCTGGTGCCGGCGCAAGGCATAAAACTGACACCCAAGCATTATGCCTATCTGAAAATATCCGAAGGCTGCAACCACCGCTGCAGCTTTTGCATCATCCCGTCGATGCGCGGCGACCTGGTGTCGCGCCCGATTGCCGACGTAATGCTGGAAGCCGAAAACCTGTTCAAGGCCGGCGTCAAGGAATTGCTGGTGATCTCGCAAGATACCAGCGCCTACGGCGTCGACGTTAAATTCCGCATGGGCTTCTGGAACGGCAAGCCGGTCAAGACGCACATGACGCAGCTGGTGGAAGCCCTGGGTGCGCTGGGCAAGCAATATGGCGCCTGGGTGCGCCTTCACTACGTCTATCCCTATCCACATGTGGACCAGATCATTCCCATGATGGACGGCAATGTGCTGCCTTACCTGGACGTGCCTTTGCAGCATGCGCATCCGGCGGTGCTGAAGCGCATGAAACGTCCGGCCAGCGGTGAAAAGAATATAGAGCGCATCCGCGCCTGGCGTGAGATGTGCCCGGATATCACGATACGCTCCACTTTCATTGCCGGCTTCCCAGGCGAAACGGAAGAAGAGTTTGAATACCTGCTGGATTTCCTGAAAGAAGCGGAGATCGACAGGCTGGGTTGCTTCGCCTATTCGCCGGTAGAGGGCGCAACTGCCAACGAACTGGAAAATCCGGTGCCGGAAGAAGTGCGCGAAGACCGCCGCCGCCGCGTGATGGAATTGCAGGAAGGCATTTCCAAGAAACGCCTGCAAGCCAAAGTCGGCAAGACCTTGCGCGTATTGATCGATGCGCTCGACAGCAGCGGCGGTGTCGGCCGTACCTCGGCCGATGCGCCCGAGATCGATGGCGTCGTGTATGTCAAACCCCCTTATGAGCCGCACCGGAAATTGAAGGTCGGTGAATTTGTCGACGTGACGATCACCGCTGCCGATGCGCACGATTTGTGGGGTGAGGCGAATTGATGCGGTTTGATTGGCCCGGCGCCGCGGACCGGCCGTTTCCCCTATTGGGCAAGGCGCTGCTGGCGGCAGCTCTCGCAGTGTCGCTGCCATTCTCCGCTTCTGCGCAGCAAGCGGCTTCTTCGGCAACGTCTAGTCCTGCAACGCCTTTTACATCACCTGTCGTGTTGCGCGGCAAGTTAGGCAACGACAGGGTGCAGATGCGCCTGCAGCCCAAGCTGGAAGATGCCGACAGCGTCGAAGGCGAGTATTTTATCTCCGGCAAAGGCAGCAAAATCCTGCTGGCCGGTGAAGTATCCGGCAAGGCGCTGTCGATGGAAGAATCGGAAGACGGTATCGACGTGTCGGGCCAGTGGGATGGCAAACTGGACGGCAAGACCTTGCGCGGCACCTGGGTGTCGGACGACGGCACCATCAGCAAGGAATTTGCGCTGGAAATTCAAAGCGCAACTGCAGCTGTCAAATCTGTTCGCAGTTCTAAAAAATCTGCGCCCTAGTGTCCTGAGTTAGAAGTTCGTTGAAAATGAAAAATGATGCAATCAGTGCCAGGCTAGGCGCAAAACGGAGCAAGGGTGGGCCCCTTGCGAG
>Ga0207076_1224_pt1 | contig 12271 bp, 8 predicted proteins | sample Alteio_BWMinHeat_62_FD_153568 | JGI IMG/M metagenome (GOLD analysis project Ga0207076, IMG submission 153568) | Enriched cells from forest soil in Barre Woods Harvard Forest LTER site, Petersham, Massachusetts, United States -... | ecosystem: Environmental > Terrestrial > Soil > Temperate forest >... | reverse complement strand
AACTTGCTTATTCGAAATACTCACAGCGGTTTGAATTTTATCATTGATTTTATTGATTGAATCATCGCTCATAAATTCATCTTTCATTCTTCTGTGCGCTTGGGCAATGTTTACAACATCATCTATATCTAGTAATTCTCTAATGATTCGTGAAATGTAAATATCAGATCCATTTTGATATCTATATGCTGATGAATCTATAAGCGCTGATTTAACTGGAATGCTTATGCTGGTGATATTTTCTCGTGCAAACGATGACCATGAAATATCGTAATATTCTATAGGCAATGTTTTAATATTCCCTTTCTTTATAAGATTATCGTATTCAGCCTTGTATCTTTCATCAAAAGCAATCTTATAAGATACTCCACTTGTATAAACCCTCTCGCTGTTGCCATAGCCTTCAAATATAGGTATTTGATTATCTGAAAAATAAATTTCTATTAAGATTGAAGGTAGAGCCGCCTTATGACAAAGTGATTTGTCATTTATTTTTGTTAAGTAATCAGCAATCACTACATTGTTGAAAAGGTACTGCGTCAATTCATTTCTTAAAGGCTTTCCATGAAACAGACCTGTTAAAGCTATGTGAATAGCTTCTAAAATTGTTGATTTGCCTGATTCATTATCCCCAACAATTATGTTTAATCCTTTGTTTAATTTAAGACTGAATTCTTTAAAACATTTGAAATTTTTAATAATAATTTTGTCAATACATGCAAGTTGTACTAAATCTTGTAGTACTGTGTAATCATTTGATTCTACGAGACTAGAGTCCATTTCTAATTTCCTTCAATGCTCGACTAAAAAAGTGCTTAATTGCCTGATTACGTGCTTCTGGGTCAGTCATAACAATGTTTTGCAATTGATTGTCACGCTGGAATAACTTAATGGCACCTTCAAAGAAAGCTTGTGAAAATGCGCTGAAAACTACGTCTGGAGGGTTGTTCTTTAGCATATCTTTCAAATCAGCGTCACATAATATTTCTTGATTGACCTGCTCAAATCGTAAAAAGTCTTCTTTTGTAAACTCAGTTCCATGACGTTGATTGAAAGAATCAATGATTTCAGATAATGAGCGTTCTTCATCCTCTGTGTAGGGATTGGCACCAAATTCTTTAATTGCATATAATGGTGCAGGTGGTTCATTAACTGATAAAGAAGCTTTGCCTTGTTCTCTCTTCTCTAAACGAATAGCTTGTAAACGCAGCATGTCAGGGGTTAGTTCTATATCGGGTGGTATATTACGATTAGGCAACAAACGACTAAGCCATGAAGTATAGGCAAAAAGTTTTTCTAACCAGGGATCTTGCAATTTAACAACTTGAGCTACAAAAGAGTAAAAACGACCATAACTTTTTAATAACTGACGAAATTCTTCTTGTCTTTGTTCATCTTCTTCATATTCAAATCGTTGAACTGCTGCTCTGACTAATCTCTCTAAAACAATACGATCTTGTGCATCAAGCAAGTCTCGATAATAAATATCAGCGAATCGATTTACTTCATTTTCATCAATAAATGAAAATGACTTGATTCTTCCTTCTAATTCATAAATCTGGTTGGGGTCAGTAATTGCCTCAAGTGTTGTTATTTCATAATAAGGGCGAAAAGCATTTTGAATATCTTCTATAGTATTTTGAAAATCAAGAATGAATGTTTGGTCTTTGCCGGGGTAAGTGCGGTTTAGTCGAGATAATGTTTGTACAGCCTGGAGCCCATCTAACTTTTTATCAATATACATTGTGCAAAGTTTAGGTTGATCAAATCCAGTTTGATATTTTTCAGCAACAATTAAAATTTGATATTGCTCTGGATACAGTATCCCATTATGGATACCATTGAGCCGATCTGGTAACTCAGTTTCTTTGAATCCATTCACGGCTGATTCAGTAAATATTTCGCCATCTAAATTTACTTCGCCTGAAAAGGCTACGAGCGCCTTAATTCCAGAGTATCCTCTATCCGCAATATATTTTTTAATGGCGAAATAATAACGTAGAGCATGCTCACGACTTTGTGTCACAATCATTGCTTTTGCTTGGCCATTCAATACATTAAGTACATGCCGATGAAAATGCTCAACGATTACTTCGACTTTCTGTGCGATAGCTGTTGGGTGTAATGAAGCAAAGCGTGCTACTCGCTGTTGCGCACGTCGACTTGATAACCCTGGATCATCTTCTATAGCTTTTTCAAGCTGATAGTAAGCTTTATAAGTCATGTAATTTTGTAGAACATCTAGAATGAATCCTTCTTCTATAGCTTGTCGCATGGAATATAGATGAAATGGTTTCGGTAGACCGTCTGTATCTTTTATTCCAAATCGTTCTAATGTTACATTTTTGGGTGTGGCAGTGAATGCAAAGTAACTCACATTAGCTTGTGGGCCACGCTGGCGTTGATATTCCGCAATAATTGATTCTATATCCTCTAAATTAGAGTTTTCTTCACGAGATAGCGTTTTAGCTAAATTATCTGCGTGTTTTCCTGATTGAGAGCCGTGCGCTTCATCAATTAATACGGCAAATTTTCGTGTATTTTGTCCAGAAATTTCTTTTAAATGATCTGTTGAAAATTTGTGAATGGTAGTCACAATAATGCGGGCACCTTGCTCTATTGCCTCTTTTAACTGACGTGACGTTCCATCAATTTTACGGACAATCCCTTTGGTATGTTCAAATTGTGCAACAGTGTTTTGCAGCTGTCGATCAAGAACAACTCGATCAGTAATAATTATCGCCGTATTAAAAATAGGTTGATCATTGTCATCATGTAGAGTAATTAAACGATGGGCTGTCCAAGCAATGGTATTCGATTTGCCAGAACCAGCTGAATGCTGAATCAAATAATTGTTGCCCGTACTATTTGATTTTGCGTGTGCCAGTATTTTTATTATTGCATCTAACTGCTGGAAGCGAGGAAAGATTAATTTCCCTTTGGATTCGCTGTTATCAAGATGAATAAAACGACCAACAATGTCGAGCAATATATCACGTGAAAATATTGCTTTTCCTTCGGGCTGATCTTGGTATAAGTATGCAATACGGAATTCATTCGGTATTTCGGGATTACCTGCACCATTGTTTCTTCCTCGATTGAATGGTAGGAATCGTGTATTCCCATTTATCAAATGCGTTGTCATGGATACATTATCTTCATCGAGTGCAAAATGAACTAGTGCGCCACGTTTGAAAGTGAGTAGTGGTTCACCTGCAGGTGCTCGATCATATCGATATTGTTTTTCTGCATGTTTAAATGTTGAGCCTGTCGATAGGTTTTTGCATTCCAAAGTTGCCAACGGGATGCCATTAACAAAAAGAACTATATCAATGCGATTATCGTTTTTTGTGCTATACGCAAGTTCATCTATTACACTTAGAATATTCGCGTTATAGAGAGACAGCAAATCTTCATTCAATCCGGAAGCTGGTTTAAAAAAACATAAACTAAATTTAATTCCTGGAATTAATTTGATTCCTTGCCGTAATACATCAAGTGTTCCGCGTTTTTTTAATGCTTTTTCGAGTTGTTTGAAAAATTCATCTTCCGCATTTGATGCGTACTGATCAACCAAGCGTCTCCATTCATTTGTCTGAGTATTTTTGATAAATTCTAATAACAAGGATTTGTCTAGAGCAAGTGCATGATTATAATGATCCGTAATACGCTGACGATAATTTAAGTTTTGGATTAACTTGTTAATTAAGTGATACTGTACGACATTTTCGCGGTGAATTTTATCGGATGAATAGGTGCGCTTGATTTCTGTCATGCACCCACCTTTTTGTTTTTATTTTGATTCGCAATACGATCCAAACAATAATCGATACGTCCTTGCGATCTCCATTTTTTAATATCCAATTGTCCTGTGATAGCTGAGGTCATGATAGAAGTGCGAAATTCTTTTAATTTTTCAATTGATTTTTTACTTAGCTCAGAAATTTTTTTTTCTTTTCCAGTATCATTTTTAAATTTATCTAAAATATTTTTTTGAGTGATTTTGTCAGGGATAGGAAATAAAATATCTAGGAATGCGTCAGGATAAAGCCTTAATCGGGATGAATGAATTCCCTTAGACCGTCTGGTTGCTTCGGCTATAAAAGATTTTGATCTGAGAACCAAATCCAAATAACCATCTTCATAATGATTAGCAATAGGTTTATAGATATTATATGAAGGGCTAATTAGGCCATCATAAGGGCTAACTCCCATTGCCCCCATCCAAGCCCACATGGTATTTATTACAATATCACTTTTTGAAACTAACTTATAACCATCCATGCTCTCGGCCATAAACATGTTCACATTTTTATCAGCACGTCTAGTTACTCCTGTAATATGAGAAACTGTTAGTAGTTCTTCCTCGCCAGCTTCACTTTTTCCTTGAGCTTCTCTAAATAGAAATTTTGCTCTTCTTGTTTCCCAATTTTTTGGTAGAATGCCAAACCATCCCTCATTACCAGCCCCACTAGAGCTTAAAATTGAACCGTTAACTACCGAATTTGCAAGCGATTGATTTTTTTCTTGAATCAATGACAGAAATTTTTCTTTTATAAAAATTAATTCATTAATTTTTTCTATTTCTTTATCTAGAAAATCGACAATCTGCATTTGGGTTTTATAATTCGGTATAAATACAGATGAAGAAAAAAGTGCTGAGTCATCTAAATTTTGAATGCCTGTGTTCTGCTTAATAAACTGATGTGAGTATTTTAAATAATATAGCGACGCCAATAAGTATGCTAAGTATTGAGACACAATTCTTTTATTGGGTCTTATACGTGCTATAAAATTTGACGTTACTGCATCTATATCAAGATTAAATCTTACAATACGACCAACGGGTGTTTTCTCGCCCCCGCCTGATTTTTCAATTAGGATATCTCCATTTTTAAGAATTAAGTTATTGCACTGATGATTTGTTATTGATCGTATGGTTAAATTATCATGATTTATAGTTAAACTATCAAAGTTGAAATCAGAAACTCTAATGCAAACTATATTTCTTTCATCTGTCCCTTTTTCTCCACCCCAAATACCATTTTTTAATCCATCAACGCAAAAACGTAATCTGGTTTTTCCCCAATCTAATGGTAGGTCCTTGAAGACATCATTCATACAGTTAATCCCTTTATCAAATCAGTAATTTCCTTTTCTAGTAATTTTAAATCATTATTAATCTCTAGAGGTGGTCTAGGTGGTGTATATTTATAAAAATAACGATTAAAATTGATTTCATAACCAACACGTCCAACCTGCCCATCCTTGGCATCTTTATAGGTTTCATCAACCCATGCATCCGGCACATAAGGCTTTGTTTCTTTATCAAAATACATTTGCCAATTTTCTTTAAGCGGTACTAGTTCCGTATCACGTAATTCTGTATCAGGCTCTGGGTTGCCATTGGTATCCAAACAAATATCCGCTGTTTCATCTTTTTCGGCTAATGCACTAAAAATCGCTTTTTTAACTGGTGCAGAAAATTTAAAGGAGATATCTTGTAACGATTTTTTTAGAATTTTTTCAAAGCCTTCACGATTCTTAAATAACGTTTTTAACGTGTGAGTAGATAATGACTTAATTAATTCATCTTGTTCACGCTGGGTTAATTTTATAAAAATTTTATCTCGCTTTAATTTTGCCAACCTTTCTTCGCTACATTGAAAATTTAACTTTAATGGTCGTTCAACACGGATTTCACGGTAGCCAAATTCTGCAGTATCAAATATTTTCGAAAATTCACCCCAACCTGAACCACCATTCAATTGCTCATGATAAATATTCACAATTTCCTGGCGTGCAGTTTCAGGGATTTCTCGACGCTTACTACCGAGACTTTTTCGCATCGATTGCCAAAAGCATTCGTTACTTGCATCAATGAGTTGGACTTTACCGCGACGATTTTTTGCTTTGCGATTTGTTAATAACCAAACATAGGTTTGGATACCTGTGTTATAAAATAAATCCGTTGGAAGAGCGACAATTGCCTCAAGCCAATCATTTTCAATTATCCAACGACGAATCTCACTTTCACCTGATGCAGCGCCACCTGTAAATAAAGGTGAGCCATTCATGACAATTCCAATACGCGAACCGGTTTCATCATCACGCATTTTGGAAATCATGTGCATTAAAAATAATAATTGTCCATCTGATACACGAGGTAATCCTGCGCCAAAGCGACTGTTAAAACCTTGTGTTTGGGCTTCTGCTTCTATCGGGTCCTTATATTTTTTCCAATCGACACCATAAGGTGGATTAGAAAGAATATAATGAAATTTTTTATCCTTATGCGCATCATCTGTTAACGTATTGCCATAGGCAATTTGATCTGGGTTATGACCTGTCACTAACATATCTGATTTACAAATTCCGAAGGATTCTCCGTTAAGTTCTTGGCCGAATAGTTCGATACGAATTTTTGGATTCAGTTTTTTCATTTCTTCTTCAGCAATAGCTAACATCCCACCTGTACCGCATGCAGGGTCATAAACGGTGCGAATAATACCTGAACTTACTAATGCATCTGCGTCATTAATCAGTAATAGGTCCACAATTAAATGAATTACTTCACGAGGTGTAAAATGTTCCCCAGCTGTTTCATTGGATATTTCAGAAAAGCGACGAATGAGATCTTCAAATAAATAGCCCATTTCAATATTTGACACATGACTAGGATGTAAATCGATCTGCACGAATGATTCGAAAACTTGCCATAATATTCCGGCATCTTTTAATCGTTTTAGTTGATCGGTAAACAAAAATTTATCTAGGAAAATATCGCGTACATTTGCATTAAATTTGGTAATGTAATCGATAAGATTTTTATGTATGTCATTTGGATCTTGGCCATGTAAGGTCTTAAAAGTGAATTTACTGAGATTATATACTTTCAACCCACCACCAACTGCACCGAACAAAATCATATCTTGGGTGTGTTCATCAATTCCCTTTGGTAGATTTTGTGCGGCTTCAAGCACAGCTTCTTTTGAGGATTCGAGTATACAATCCAATCGACGCAACACTACAAAAGGTAAAATAACTTTGCCATATTCAGATTGTTTAAAATCACCCCGCAGTATTTCAGCTATAGACCATGAAAATGAACTCAGGCTTTGTACCTTTTTACTATTTACTGTCATTATCGTCACCTTTTGCAGACTTGCGAATCCCGGATTGGGTATCTATCCAACGATCAACCTCGCTTTTCCTGAATCGCCAAATACCGCCTACCTTAAATGCGGGTAGTTTTTTATTCCCAGCTAAGCGGTAAATGGTCTTCTCAGCAACCTTCAAATAGTCAGCTATTTCTTTTATGGTCAAAATTTCGTCGGTCATTAATATTTATTTCCTTTAAGCAGGAGAGGGCAAAATAGGGCTAACTAGTCCAAAAGTCAAGCTATAGCCAGTGGACACCAAAAAGTTACCGGCCGAAGTGTTATTAATTTGTTCTGGATTTAATATTTGATCATGTAATCTGTATGATGGTCGACCTGAAATCGACAATAGCAATTTCACAGAACAAGCTATTAAATCTCTGGTAAAATTGCCTGCGAATGCTCATTTTATATATCAATACTCTATTACTTTTTAATGTATTGCAGTAATCATTTCGCTCGATTTCGCTCGATTTCGCTCGATTTCGTTCGATTTCGCTCGAGTGCTTGGTTATCCGACAGTTTGTAAATTAACTTTCCTCTTTCGCCTTCGCTTGTTATTAAACCGGCTGCTTCTAGCTTCTTTAAGTCTATTTGTAGCATCCTCTTACTGGGAGGAGTCTTTAAACTTTCAGTTATTTGATTGCTATTGAGAGGTGATTTTTTAAGTAGTTTTAATATGTCACGCTGACGAGGTGTAAGTTCATCCGTTGGTTTTCTTTTATGTCCACCGATTGGTTCGGCAAATTTAAAGGTAACAAGGAAGCCGCCAGTACTTTCTGAAAATTTTGGCGCAGGGATGTCATCTTTCTTGCAAAAATCAATCATTTTAGTGGTACCGGTTCCCCACGCTTCGATATATCCTCGTAAATAAAATATTTCTGCTATAAGTTCATTTCTTAATACAGATTCGTGTTTCCGCTTTAAATCATCAAATGTAAGCACACTTGGTAGAGTTCCGTTATTCCATATCTCAACCCTTATGTTGTGAAATCAGTTATGTGTTGGTTGAGTTAACCTGGCTATATTATTCGAGATTTTTCCATTTTAAGATAACATAAAAAATTCGTTAATAATTAGTCAGGTTTTATCTTTTTGAGGGAAGTAACAAAATCATTTTGAATTTCAGTTGCGCCTTTTAAATATATATCAGCGTTATTTGGGTAAAAGTGCTCTATAAAAATTATAATAAAACTTAAAGAACATCTTATAAATTCAGATGAGGCTATAAAAAACATATTTAGTTTCTCAGGGCCAAAAGTAAGATGCCCAGCTTGCAGCCCCACTAATTTATTTATAATTTTTGGATTCCAATGAACTATCTTTGAGAGATAGTCAAATGTGCTTTTCATGTGTTTATTTTCGCAATCCAATTTAAGGCGTTTAATGATTTTATCATAATCAAAACGTTCTTTAATAATTAAATCTTGCCACTGATGGGTAGGCTTTTTTTCTCCTTTCTTGTTAGTATATTCACCAACGCCATCGAAATTTAAAAAAAGTTCTATTGCTTCCTGTTTCTTTTCTGGGGATTTTAGATCCAAAATCCACATAAGCTGCACTGTTATATCGAGGATGGATCGACACAAGATAGAAAAGCTAAAAAAGTTTTGTGTCTCAACCAGCACATTACAGCTTGGAAAAACATCAATCATATAAATTTGATAAATTTTAAGTAACATGGACGAATAATTTTCCTTTATCTCTACTTTAGGCTCAATTTTTTTAAAAAAATCCTCTAAACGAGGGGTTGCATCTAAAAATATATCTGTATATCTTTTATAAAATAGAAAATCATTGTTCATATCAGTCATTATCATTTTTTTTAGCTATTTTAAGATTTTTTATTATGGATCAAGATATCCAAATCCACTTGCCTTACTATATATAAAAATCAAAGTGAATCTAAAAAACTCATTAAATTTTTATCTTCTCGCCATGGTTTAGATTTTTTTTTATTTTCAATCACTTCACAGCAAGCTAAGGCCTTTGCTTTCATCTCCAAATCCACCTCGACATAAACATTAGTAGTATTAATAGAAACATGCCCCAGCCATGCCCTGATTGTATTAATATCAACGCCAGCCTGCAACAAGTGTGTGGCTGTGGTATGACGTATTGTATGAGGACTAACTTGCTTTTTTTCTATAGATGGATATTGTATTGTAATTTTCTTAACATAACGCTTCACTAATGAATGGATACCAAATCGAGTTAACGGCTGTTTGCACCGATTTAAAAACACATGCTCAGGTTGACTTCGATTTTGTATCAATGGAGTCAGTACATTGACTGTTTGACTCCATAGTGGACAGCGCCTCAATCTGTTTCCTTTCCCTCTAATAAGCACAGTAGATAAATCTCTTTTTTGAGCATGAGCTATATTAAGATCAGCAATTGTTAGTTGAGCTGCTTCATCGGCCCGTGCGCCTGTATTATAAAGAAATAGCAATAATGCATAGTCTCGGTTTCCTTGAAAAGTATTTTTATCTGGTGCATTCAATAGTCCATTCATTTCAGATTTATCTAAATAGGTAATTAATCTTTTTTTTGTTTTTTTAAAAGGTATCATTTGAATTTGCCGACACCATTCAAGATACTCTGGACTATTAGATCCAATAAATTGTGCAAGCATATGGATTGCAGCTAAGCGTTGATTCCGAGTTGCTATACTGCAGTGACGAACCGATTCTAAATCTGATAAAAATTTTTTTACAATTTCAGGCGATACATCTTCAATAGTAAGCTGATCAACTGATAGGTGATCTTTTATGGCTATAAAGGCAACGCACAGCCGTATTGTGTCTCGATAACTATGTTGTGTATTGCGTGATAAATTTTTTTCACTGATGAGATATTCCAATAAAAATCTCTTGATAAATGGACTTAAAAAAGTTTTATTTTTCATCTTTTATCTCCTGTTACATATTTTTCAAAACGCATTCCAGCTTCTCGCAACAGATCATTGGTCATTGTTAAATAAATTGAAGTCGCAGAAAGTTGAGTATGTCCCATATAAGTTGATAAAATTGGTAAAAGAATTTGAACATCTGCATCTTCTTGATACCAACTTGTAAGCCGATGAACAGCAAATGTATGTCTTAGGTCATGCATGCGAGGGTGACGATCAATATGATCCATCCGTTTAATATCAGCTATTTTGCATATTCTTTTAAATATGTATTCCATCGTATTAATGAATATGGGCTGTTTTTTTCTATTGATAAAAAATGGCGATTCTTTATTTTGTGGGCTCCCCTGGCGTTTTCGCCAAATAACATACTCGGTGAGAACCGTAGCTAGTTCGGTACCAAACGGTACAAGACGAGATTTATAAAATTTCGTTTCATATATCTTGATTATTGCCAGGTTAAGATCAACATCTTCTATTTTAAGGGATATCGCTTCACTTAATCGCAATCCCGTGCAGTAAAGTAGTATTAAAATTACACGAACCATATATGGATCTATACAACCCCAGCTACTTTTTATTTTATAAATTAATGCGAATTTAAAAATTCTATGTAACTCATCACGAGAATAAATATACGGAATAAAAGTTGGTAGTTTTTTTGGTATTTTAATAGGTAATGGTGAATAATTAATGTATCCACGACTAATAGCGTAGTGATAAAAACCAAGCAATGCTGTGTGTTTACTAAACCATCCCGATGTTATTGTATCTTTATTGAAAAGAAAATCGCTTACTTGTTTCTTTGAAATTTTATTGAGCAAAATGTCTTCCCCAATCGTTCTGCAAAATAATCGCAAATAAACCTCGCCCATTTTTATTTTTTCACCAAGTGACCTTCTGTAATTAATATATTGATCAATGAGAGTTTTTAGCTTCATAACAAATCTCCGATACTGAAATCGCAAACTTTGCGTAAATTCTTTAGATTTACTTTTGCATAAATTCGAGTCGAATTAATATCTTGATGTCCAAGATGATCGCTAATTTCTTTCAATGATGTCCCCTCGTTGATAAGATGAGTTGCACAAGCATGCCGAAGAGAATGTGAACCATGATGTTTTATTTTTACATTTAATGGTTTCCAACGGTTCATAACCAAAGTAGAAACCGTTGAATTTGATAGCGGTTTGAGGGGAGCAATTCTAGTTATAAAGATTTCTCGAAATAAACATTGATTGGGTCTCACTTCTTTTAAATAACATAAAATTGCAGCGCCAACAGACTGAGATAGAGGAGCGCTTTGAGGTTTAGAGTTTTTAGCACGTTTTAAATAAATAATTTCATTTTTCCAATCAATATCTTCAAGACACAGTTTAGTCACCTCACTGCGTCGTAATCCATAAATTGCAAGTAACATCAATATTGCCCGGTCTCGTATATCAGTAGGATGGTTTCCTTTTGTATTTGCAATTAGTTTTTTCACATCATCCCATGTCGGGCTATAAGGAAGATTTTCCTCCTTGTATAAACGAGGAACTCTAATTGATTCTGCCAATCCTTTTGAGCACCATCCGCATTGTTCGGCATAGAAAAGAAAGGCACGAATCAAGCAAGCATAAGACTGAATGGTACTTCGCGAGTATTTATAAATATCACGTTTTTTAGCTAAAATATTATCAATTGTCACTATATTAAGTTTTCTTAATGTGCTATTCATTTCGCTAATGCCATTTAGAAAATCGTTTAAATGGTGATAACGACGCCTAATAGTTGTTTCAGCGAACCCTCTTTCTTGACGCATATAATTAATGTATTGGTCTTTTTTTTCCACGTAGGGATCAACTTTTTTAACATCATGTTTTAAACGGTTTAGCATGATTAGCCATTGTGTGGCATGACAAGTAAAGCGATCTACTGCACTTTCGATAATAATCTGATTTTTGTTAGCACGATAATATGAACGAGCGCCCCATTTGGATGCTGCTTTTTTGATTTCTGACATGGAGATGATGTCGTTGTTTGTTAGATCGAGATAGTCAACAATGACAAGAAGATAATCAGCAATTTGAGTAAGTGTTCTTTTATGAGCTCCATTTTCAGACCAATATTGTAGATATTTCAAGCGTTCCAGCAACAAAGGTGCATTTTGATGGCGCTGGATAGTGTCTTTGCGTACAAATAATTGATTAAACATTTT
>Ga0207076_1222_pt1 | contig 12317 bp, 13 predicted proteins | sample Alteio_BWMinHeat_62_FD_153568 | JGI IMG/M metagenome (GOLD analysis project Ga0207076, IMG submission 153568) | Enriched cells from forest soil in Barre Woods Harvard Forest LTER site, Petersham, Massachusetts, United States -... | ecosystem: Environmental > Terrestrial > Soil > Temperate forest >... | reverse complement strand
TTGATTTTCCGGAGCCGGAAGGACCCATTAAAGCCACAAATTCACCTTTTTTGATGGTTAACGTAACTGATTTAAGGGCGTGTATGATCTCCGTACCAATAACATATTTACGTCCGATATCATTTAAGGTAATAAGTGGCTCCATATTTTTCTTGGTTTGACGCGATGCCCGCGTTTTTGTTACAGTCCGGCAACGAAATTTAGAAAGATAGATAATTTAAATGCAAGTTACTTTTTTGTACGTTTGTACTCTTATGAATTTTGCCCGCCTTATTCTTATCTCTTTATTCCTGGCAGCTACCCTCGGTTCATTCGCACAATCAAAATCCAAAATAACTGATATTGTATCCGGCGATTACGATGAAGTAAAAGTATCGGTAGACAGCTCCTCCCGTAGCTTTACGATAGTTGACAACTCCCAGGATGGAAATTACAGTTGTACGCTGTTTATAAAAGGTCAATTGGTAAAAAATAAGGACGGAAAATACCCGCTTAAAGCATATCCATACGGTTTTAACAACCAGTCTTTTGACGGCACATTATATTTTCGGCAGGGCAAAAATGGGCATAACGGAACCATCATAGTTCAATTAAGTGAATCGGGCTCCTGTCAAAATATGATTAATTATAAAGATGGCGTTTTTTTGCCTTTAGACAAGCTTTATCCTTATCACAGATTCAGCATGGTTCAATCAGATAAGGCAACTACCTACGCCGATAGTGCAGGGACTCGTGCAAAAGGGCACCTTGTTCAGGGTGATTTAGTCTCGGTCATTTCAGATCACAAAGATTATTGTTATGTTGAATATTTGAAGCCCGCCTATATGGAACAGGTAAAGAAAAAACCAGCTTTTAAAGCTTGGATCAAAAAGTCGGATCTGATCTTGTAGCCGAGATTTTTGCGGCATGGTTAAACGATGAAACTTTTTTCTTTCGGACTTTCGGACTTTCGGACTTCACTGACTACTCCGACTTCTCCGACTTCAAATCAATCACTTTCGCCACCAAAAAATACTCATCATCATGCTTGGGGGCATTCAGTAATGCTTCTTCGTGGGTAATTTCATGTTTCACAACGTCCTCACGCATATTATTTACTTCTGAGGTCATATAAACCAGGGGTTCAACGCCGGTGGTGTCAATCTCGTTCAGTTTGTCCATAAAACCAAGAATCTTGTTCATATCCTCAATCATATGCAATTTTTCTTCCCCGGTAAGTTCAAGCCTGGCCAGGTGGGCTATTTTTTCAACGGTTTCTTCGTCAATGGTCATTCTACTCCAAGTTTTTGTTTAATCACTTCATAAACCTCATCGCGCAGCGTATCGGCATCATCCAGCGTTAAATGCGCTGTTTCAATGGGTTTGTGCACAAATATATCACAAATGCCCGGCCTGCTGCCATATTTGCTGCCGGTATTCCATAAAACTTTCCAGGTATTGGGGGAAGTTACGGGCAAAATTGGGATTTTTAATTCAATTGCCAATCTGAAAGCGCCATTTTTAAACGAGCCAAGTTTAGGCGGATATTCCAGCGGAATAGTCGCTTCGGGGAAAATAACCACGCTTACACCCTCTTTTAATTTCTCACCAGCCTTTTTAAATGCCCTGAATGAGGATATTTTACTTTCCCGGTTTACGGTAATATCAATTGTCCTGAAAAAGTATCCAAGCACCATATTTTCGCGGAGATCTTCCTTTCCGATAAAGGAATGGTTATTTTTTGCGGCGATACAGGTGGCAGAAATATCAAGGTTAGAGGTATGATTGCCGCAAATAATATAGGTGCGGCTCCAGTCAATGGGTTCTTCATACTTCACCCTGAAAAATATGCCCGAAATAAGTGTGCTTGCCTCAATGATAAAACGTCTGAAGCCATTAATATATTGAAATCGCTCTGTTTTGCGCGACAGATAAAATAAAACGGGCCAAACCAAAAGGAAAAAAAAGGCTACGCTATACCTGTAGAAATGGGTATGTATTCTTTTCAATAAGATTTTCATGGCCCTCAAAAATAGCAAAAAGTTGATTGAGTTAGATTAGGTTGGATTAAGTTGATTGGTTAATTTTTTAAATTTTTTTATAAAGATCATGGCATCTCTAATGCCATCTCCCCCACCTGCAATTGCCTGCCAATAATTCCGTACACTTCATCGCGTAGCGCATCAGCATCCGTTGCTGTAAGATGAGCGGTTTCTATCGGTTTGTGCACATGGTAATGGCAAACACCCGGATGGGTGCCATATTTTGTACCGTCGTCCCAAAGCATTTTCCAGGTATTGGATGAGGATATTGGTATGATCGGGATCTTTAAATCAATAGCGAGCTTAAACGGGCCGTTCTTAAACTCATGCAGGGTTGGGGGATAATTATCGGCGATTCCCCCCTCGGGGAAGATAATCAGTGTAAATCCGTTTGTAAGCCTTTCAGCGGCCATTTTAAAAGCTCTGTATGATGACATTTTGCTTTCCCGGTTGACAGGTATATCTACCGTTCTGAAAAACAATCCTGTTACCAGGCCGTCTTTTAAGGTTTCCTTTCCCATAAAACAACAATTGCTTTTTACCAATACGGACATAGCTGCAATATCAAGGTTCGATGTATGGTTAGGGCAAACAATATAGGTTTTGCTCCAGTCGATGGGTTCCTCATATTCATAGTTAAAAAAAAAGCCGACGAAGCCTGAGCTTAAAAAGCCCCATACGCGCCTCAGTTTATTCATGCCATGATAACGGGATGGTTTACGCGAAAAATAATACAATAACGGCCAGAAAAAAAAGTAAGTAAGGGCTACGCTGGCGACATACAGATAGACATGGATTTTCTTCAATAGTATTTTCATCTCCCTCAAAAATATAAAAATTCCTTACTTTCGCCCCATGGAAACTGTTGTTAGTGGGATCCGTTCAACCGGGAACTTACATTTAGGAAATTATTACGGAGCGATACAAAACTTCGTAAAAATGCAAAAGGAATATAATTGCTATTTTTTTATAGCCGATTGGCATTCGTTAACTACGCACCCTACCCCTGCCGATTTACACGGCAATGTAAAACAGGTGCTTGTGGAATATTTAGCAGCAGGTATCGATCCTGATAAGGCTACTATATACTTGCAATCAGATGTGCCTGAAATAGCAGAGCTTTACTTATATCTTAATATGAATGCCTATATGGGGGAATTAGAGAGGAGCACTTCATTTAAAGATAAAGTACGGGCGTTTAAAGAGAAAGACAATCAACCTGATAATGTTAATGCCGGATTATTAACCTACCCTGTGTTGATGGCTGCTGATATATTAATACATAAAGCAACAAAAGTTCCTGTTGGTAAAGACCAGGAGCAGCACCTCGAGATGGCGCGGACTTTTGGCAATCGCTTTAATAGGCTATACCAAAAGGATGTTTTTCCAGAGCCATTTGCATTCAATTTTAGCGATAAGCTGGTTAAGATACCCGGGCTGGATGGTAAAGGCAAAATGGGAAAATCAGAAGGCGAAGGCAATGCTGTTTACCTATCCGATTCACCCGAAGTAATCCGTAAAAAAGTAATGCGTGCCGTAACTGACAGCGGCCCGACTGCTGAAAATCAGCCCAAACCTCCTGAGATAAAAAACTTATTCGATATAATGGGTGTAGTATCTGGTTCTACTATTTATAACCATTTTGATGACTTATATATGAAGCGTCAAATACGTTACGGCGATATGAAAAAGCAACTTGCCGAAGATATTATCATCGCGACAGCCCCCATCCGCGAAAAAATAAACGATATTGCCAACGACGCACCGTATTTACGGCAGGTTGCCAAACATGGCGCCATTAAAGCCCGTGAAAGTGCACAGCGTACCATTAAGGAAGTACGGGAAATTATTGGTTTCAGAAGCTTCTGACCGGTTCATGGATCATAGTTCATAGTTCATGGCATTTTTTTGTTGATAGTTGAAGGTTCATAATGTATATTAGGCGGAGTTTTATTTCAATGTCGATAATACATGAATTAAGATCATAGGTATCAGCCTCCGGCTATAAACCATGAACTATTAATCATGAACTTCCGGCAATGAACCAAGAACTATCAACCATGAACTAAGAAAAGATATGCACATTGCTATTGTAGGAAACATAGGCGCCGGTAAAACTACGCTAACCGAATTACTGGCTAAGAATTATGGCTGGGACCCTTTATATGAAGCTGTCGACAATAATCCGTACCTGGAAGATTTTTACAGCGACATGAAACGCTGGAGCTTTAACCTGCAGATCTATTTTTTAAATGCCCGCTACCGCCAGATGGTTGATGTGCAAAGAGAGATGCATAATATCATCCAGGACAGAACCATTTACGAGGACGCTTATATTTTCGCCGAAAACCTGCATGATATGGGTTTGATGACTACCCGCGACTATCAGAATTACCAGTCGATTTTTGATAATGTAATAGAAAACATTAAACCACCCGACCTGCTCATTTACCTCAAAGCTTCGGTACCTACGCTGGTAAACAATATCCAGCGCCGCGGCCGCGAATATGAATCGGGCATCCGGCTTGATTATTTATCCAAACTGAACGATAAATATCAGAAATGGATAAACGGTTATAAACTGGGCAAGCTGCTCATCATCGACAAAGACAACATTGATTTTGCCAATAAAACCGAAGACCTGGCCACGATAGTACAGATGGTGGAGCGGGAAATACATGGGTTGTTTTAAAGCCCCTCCTAAATCCTCCCCGGTAGGGAGGACTTAAAAAACATAAACGCGGGTGAAGCTAAAGTCTCCCCTACCGGGGGAGATTTAGAGGGGGCTTAAACCGTAAATCGTAAATCAAATGAACATCCTCGGCATCATCCCCGCCCGTTACGCATCTACCCGTTTTCCCGGCAAGCCATTGGTGGATATTGCCGGTAAAAGCATGATCCAAAGGGTTTATGAGCAGGCTAAAAAATGCGTGCATTTATCAGAAGTTATTGTTGCCACAGATGACGAGCGCATTTATAAACACGTACATGATTTTGGCGGCGCTGCCATCATCACTTCCCCGGATCACCAGAGCGGGACCGACCGCTGCGCTGAAGTGGCCCTGAAGCATCTGCAATATGATGTGATCATTAATATTCAGGGCGATGAACCTTTTATCGACCCTGAGCAGATCAGCAAACTGGCGGCTTGTTTTAATGACAAGGATACCCAGATAGCCACGCTGATTAAAAAAGTGCTAAGTGCAGAGGAATTATTCAATACCAATTCGCCAAAAGTGGTGGTGAATAAATTGTCCGAAGCGGTTTATTTTTCACGCTCCCCCCTGCCACATATCCGCGGGCAGGAGCCGCAAAACTGGCTCAACTATTTTACTTATTTTAAGCATATCGGCATTTACGGTTATCGGGCCGATGTATTGCAGCAGATTACCAAACTGCCTGTGTCGTCCCTTGAAAAAGCCGAAAGCCTGGAGCAATTGCGCTGGATAGAAAACGGCTACCGCATAAAAGTGGCCGAAACGGAGCTGGAGACTTATGCGGTGGACACACCGGAAGATTTGGAAAAATTGAAACAATGATTTACTTTGGCTAAACCAATTACTTCAGTAAAAATCTATTCAATTATCAACCATGACCATATCCATTAAAAAATTCATCCTGTTAGGTACGGTATCACTTATCAGCCTATCGTTAAAAGCACAATTTGAAGACCGCGTGATTACCGACAAACACGACACCATACATTGCAAACTTTCGCGGGGGTGGATGGGCGTAATCAAATACAAAACAGATAAGGGCGATCCCATTAAAATAGAGTTGCGTAATGTGCGGGAATTTTATTCTGAAAACAAAAAAATGTGGGTGAGGAGGGTTTATATTACCAGTTCACGAATCCCATGTTTTGTTGACGTACTGGTAGCAGGTAAATTAAATCTATATGAAATGAGCGGCAAGCTTACTTTTTACGACGGCTCGCTCACCTACGCCCATGTAAACCCGATGTCTACGTCGTACGTGCCACCGACCAAAACCCAGAATTTCGTGGCAAAAACAACCGATACAGCCGAAGTGGTAATGGACGATGATATTTCGCGCGGCAAAAACAAGGAACTGCTTGATGCCAAATTTGTCCCCTTTATCCAGGACAATAAAGATGTTTACAGCCGCTATCAGGCAGAAGGCCACATCAGTTTTGCTGAACTTAAAAAACTGGTGGAAATGTACAACGCAGGCAAGTGAATTTAACTACTCCTAAAAAGATAATTACGAATGAAACCTTTGAAAAACTTATTGATTACCATCAGTTTGATAATTTCATCTTGCTGTGTCTTTGGCCAGGCGAAATTTCCTAAAGTAAATTATAAAGAAGACCCTTTTTATTCCGGCTATATCGTCAATCTGAAAGGAGACACCATAAAATGTGATTTTAAAAAACCGGATTTAGGCGCCCTAAGATACAAACCGGCTAATTCCACTGAAAAATTTAAAAAGCCGTCTCCCGATGACCTAAAAGCTTATTATTCTACATGGGACTCTACGACGTATGAGGCACTACCCCTCGATACTGATAGCTATGATCCGGTATTATTAAAAAGGCTCGAGTCGGGCACCATAAGACTTTATGAAGAAGATGTAGTTAGCAACGGATATTTTATGAATGGTTATTATTCAGGCGGGGGCACTAACGTATTCTTTTATGTGAGTAAAGATCTTGCAGCACTGAAAGAAATAAAATCAAACAATATCATTATTGGCGGCGAGAGCCGGAAAAAAAGAAAAGCATACCTGCTCAGCCTGATGGCCGATGACCCAGACCTGGCTAAACAGTTTGATGCCGAACAGGATTACGACCTGAGAACATTGAGGCATTATATACATGCTTATAATGAATTTAAATCTGGTGCGGCTAAATGATCGATTTGAAAATTAATTTTTACCGGCATATTTCATTTTCAAATTTTCAAATCCTCAAATTTTCAAATTGAAAACCTTTTCCACATTTAAAACTTCTTCGTTCTAAGCCCAAAATTTTTCTTACTTTTGTATCCCGTACACAAACAATTTGTTTCGGCCCAAATGCCGGTTCAAAAGAAAAAAAATCATGACTAAATACATTTTTGTTACGGGCGGCGTTACCTCGTCGTTAGGGAAGGGCATTATATCAGCCTCGCTTGCAAAGCTTCTTCAATCGCGCGGTTACCGCGTAACTATCCAAAAGTTCGACCCCTATATCAATATCGATCCGGGTACATTAAACCCTTACGAGCACGGCGAATGCTATGTAACTGAAGACGGCGCCGAAACCGATCTGGACCTTGGCCATTACGAGCGCTTTTTAAATACCCCAACTTCGCAAGCCAATAACATTACAACCGGTCGTATTTACCAGAATGTGATCAACCGCGAACGCCAGGGCGACTTTTTAGGTAAAACCGTACAAGTAGTACCCCACATTACTGACGAGATAAAAAGAAATATCCGCCTGCTGGGCGAAAGCGGCGAATACGATATTGTGATCACTGAATTAGGCGGAACCGTGGGTGACATCGAGTCGCTGCCCTATATTGAGGCGGTAAGGCAATTCAGGTGGGAGATCGGCTCGGGTAATTCCCTTGTGATCCACTTAACGTTAATACCTTTCCTTGCTGCAGCGGGTGAACTAAAAACCAAACCGACACAGCACTCTGTAAAAATGTTGCTGGAGTATGGCATTCAGCCTGATATCCTGGTTTGCCGTACGGAGCATCACCTGAACATGGATATCCGTAAAAAGGTGGCCCTGTTTTGTAATGTGAATATCAATGCCGTTATTGAATCAATAGACGCCTCTACCATTTATGATGTGCCATTATTAATGCTTAAAGAGCAACTGGATAAAACTGTACTTACCAAACTAAAATTACCCGCAAAAAATGAACCTGACCTGGAAAACTGGAAAGACTTTTTGGGCAGATTAAAAAACCCAACTTCCGAAGTACGAATTGGCCTTGTAGGTAAATACGTAGAGTTGCCCGACGCCTATAAATCCATCAGCGAATCGTTTATTCACGCCGGCGCCAAAAATGAGTGCAAGGTAAAGGTGGAATATATCCCTTCGGAAATGTTAACGCCCGGCAACGCGGTTGAACGATTGAAAGGCCTGCATGGCGTTTTAGTAGCCCCCGGCTTTGGCGAACGCGGTTTTGAAGGTAAAATTGAAGCGATCCGTTACGTGCGCGAAAACAACATCCCTTTCTTTGGCATTTGCCTGGGCATGCAATGCGCTGTGGTTGAATTTGCCCGCAACGTATTGGGCCTGAAAGAAGCAAGCAGCACCGAAATGAACCCCGACACGCCTTACCCGGTAATCGGGATGATGGAAGATCAGAAGAAAATTATAAATAAGGGCGGTACAATGCGTTTAGGCGCCTATGCCTGCGACCTGAAAAAAGGCAGCAAAGCCGAAAAATTTTATGGTAAACAAAGAATAAGCGAGCGCCACAGGCACCGTTATGAATTTAACAATGAGTACCTGAAGGCTTACGAAAACGCAGGTTTAACCCCTTCGGGCTTTAACCCTGAGAACAACCTGGTTGAGATCGTTGAGCTTAAAAATCACCCGTTTTTTGTAGGTTCGCAATTTCACCCCGAATTAAAATCAACAGTTGCAAATCCGCACCCACTTTTTATTAACTTTGTCGCCGCTTCATTGGCCTATGCCCGTAAGCAATAAGTATAGAACGAAAATATAGTAATGGATAAAAATACGTTTACAGGGTTATTCCTGATCATGATCATAATGGGGGTTTCCATTTTCATCCTGAAACCCAATGATGCTGACATAAAAAAAGAAGCGATCCGGATGCATGCCGATTCGGTTAAAAAAGGCCTGGTGCCTAAAACCGCCGCAACTGCAATAAAGGCTGCCGATACAGCAAAAACCGCAGCAAATACAAAGGTTGATTCGATGCTGTTAAAACAGCCTTTCGGCGCCAGCGCCGTTGGTACCGAGAAAATAGTTACACTTGAAAATGCCGACATTATTGTTAAATTGACTACGCTTGGCGGCAAGGTTTCTTCTGTAGAATTAAAAAACTACAAAACTTATAATCATAAGCCGCTGATATTGTTTGACGGGGACAGCAAAAACCATTTCGGCCTTACTTTTAATGCAGGAAGCAATAGCATTAACACCGATAAGCTGTACTTTACCCCAAATGCCGGTCAATTGAAGGTTACAGGCAGCGATTCGTCGTCGGTTACCATGCGCCTGAGTTATAGCCCTACACAGTATATCGATTATATCTATTCGTTAAAAGGCAGCGGCTTTAAAGTAGGGTTAACTATCAAGCCCGTAGGCCTCGACCAGGTTATTGCCGCCAGTAACACCCTGAACATTAACTGGGCAGCCAGTATGCGCAAGCAGGAAATGGACCTTGAACAGGAAAGGCGTTATACTACCATTTATGATATCAGCAATGAAGGGTCTATTGATTACCTGAGTTCGTCCAAGGATGATCATACAGACGTTACCGACAAAAAGCTCCAATGGGTATCTTTCCAGGCACACTTTTTTTCTGGGGTGATCATCGCCGGCAAAGGTTTTGACAAGTCGGGCATTAGTGTTAACACCGATGTTACTGACAGCCTGCACAGCAAGCAAATGAGCGCCAGCTTTAACCTCACCAGGAATGCTGATGGAACCTGTCCGTTGTTGTTTTATTTTGGCCCCAATAAATATGATGTGTTAAAAGCACAAGGCTATGATCTGCAAAAACAGATCTACATGGGTTGGGCGCCTTTTGCGCTCATCAACCGGTTTGCCGTGCTGCCCGTATTCAATTTCCTAATCAAGTTTACGTCCAACTACGGATTGATCATATTAGGGTTAACCCTGATATTGAAACTGGTTTTATCACCGCTTACTTACAAGTCATACCTTTCAATGGCTAAGATGCGCGTGCTGAAACCGGAAATGGATGAAATAAAGGCAAAAGTAGGTGAAGATAACCCCACGCTTTTGCAGCAGGAATACATGAAACTGTATAAAAAGGCCGGCGTAAACCCACTGGGCGGATGTTTGCCCTTAGTGATACAGATGCCAATCGTATTCGCGTTTTTCCGCTTCTTTCCAAGCTTATTCGAGCTAAGGGGGCAGAGTTTTTTGTGGATGCATGATCTGTCTACCTATGATACCGTCATCACCTTTGCCCCATTGCCGCTTCTTGGCTGGACCCATCTAAGTGTGATGTGTTTGTTCATGACGGCTTCAACATTGATCTATACGTATTTTAATAACCAGATCTCGGGTGCAACGGGGCAAATGAAATATATCGGTTATATTACGCCGATAATATTTCTGGGTGCATTGAACAGTTACCCTTCGGGTTTGAACTACTATTATTTTCTGGCCAACATGCTTACCTTCACTCAGCAATATATCATCCGTTTGATGGTTGACGACAAAAAGATCCACGAGCAGATCCAGGAAAACAAAAAGAAACCCGAAGTAAAAAAGAAACAAGGCGGTTTCCAGGCACGTATGGAAGAAATGATGCGCCAGAAACAGCAATTGCCGCCTGCGAAGAAGAAGTAATTTTTGTTGGAATGTTGTAACGTTGAAAGGTTGTAATGTTAGGACTTTTCAATTTCATAGATAAAGTATCAAACCTGGCAGTAATTGCCGGGTTTTCTTTTTTGTTAGGCCCGGTGAATGTTTCGTAACATTCCAACTTTACAACGTTAAAACTTTTCAACATTGCAACTAAAAATATTAGCAAAAAAATACTACATTTACCCCCATGTATGCTATTGTTGATATTGAGACTACCGGGGGGCATGCCAGCGCTAATGGCATTACCGAAATAGCTATTTGCATACACAATGGTAAAAAGGTTATTGAACGTTATTCAACCTTAGTAAATCCGCGCAGGGAGATCCCGGTTTATATCAGCGCATTAACCGGTATCACCAATGAAATGGTACAAAACGCCCCGCCTTTTGAAGATGTGGCGCATGATGTTTATCACCTGCTGAATAACAAAATTTTTGTAGCCCACAATGTAAACTTCGATCATTCATTTGTGCGTTACCATTTGGCCGCAGCAGGTTACGAATTGAATTGCAGTAAACTGTGTACCGTAAGGTTGGGCCGAAAAATAATCCCCGGGCTTCCCTCCTACAGTCTTGGCAAACTATGCAGGCATTTGGGTATCGATAACGAAAGCCGTCACCGTGCGGCAGGGGATGCGGAAGCAACATCGCAGTTGTTCTCGTTATTACTTCAAAAAGATACCAATAACCATATCCCCCAGGCCTTAAAGCAACATTCAAAGGAACAGGTTTTGCCCGCTAACTTACCAAAGCAGGATGTTGATGCGCTACCATCGTCGCCGGGGATATATTATTTCCATGATGAAAAAGGAAAAGTCATTTACGTTGGTAAAGCAAAAAACCTAAAAAAACGGGTAAGCAGCCACTTTGCAGGCAATAACCCCGGCCCGCAGCGGCAGGAGTTTTTACGGAATATCTGCCATATCACCTTTCAGCTTTGCGGTACCGAGCTAATTGCCTTTGTGCTGGAAGCCGTGGAGATCAAGCGCCTTTGGCCCAGGTATAACCGTTCGTTAAAACGGTTTGAACAAGCCTACAGCTTATATGCCTTTGAAGATCAGCGCGGCTACCTGCGTTTAGCCGTTGATAAACACCGCAAAATGATGGGTTCCATTTACAGCTGCAACACTTTGTTTGAAGCGCGCAGCGTAATATTGCAACTGATTGAAACTTTTGAACTTTGTCCGAAACTGTGCTTTATTCAAACCAATGCGGAGCCTTGCAGCGGAATAAACGGCAAAAAATGTGCCTGTGAAGGCATTGAATCGCCCGACGTGTACAACCAAAAGGTAAATGCCGCCATTGATGAATTAAATAACGCCCTGCCCACTTTTGCTATCAGGGATGCGGGCCGTACGGATGACGAGCACAGCTGCCTGCTGATTGAAAAAGGAAAATTCTACGGCATGGGTTTTATCTCCCATTATTTTGATGTAGATAACCTGCAGCAATTGAAAAATCACCTCACCCCCTATCCAGGCAATGATTATATCAAAGGGATGGTTGCCAATTATGCCACTAAGTTTCCGGAACGGAAAGTGGTGTTTGGGTAAAAACCTGGATTGCACACAGGTTTTAGGTACCCTATGTTTTTATTTATCACAACTTCCGCACAACGTGATCTAAGTCTTCCAAATCTCCTGATTTCAGGTTTTCGGAAGCCATCCCGTGATGCCTGGCGTATACAATCTCCCCCGAAGAGGCATTAATTACATAAATCGTCTTACTATTAGTAGTTCTAAA
>Ga0207076_1221_pt1 | contig 12328 bp, 6 predicted proteins | sample Alteio_BWMinHeat_62_FD_153568 | JGI IMG/M metagenome (GOLD analysis project Ga0207076, IMG submission 153568) | Enriched cells from forest soil in Barre Woods Harvard Forest LTER site, Petersham, Massachusetts, United States -... | ecosystem: Environmental > Terrestrial > Soil > Temperate forest >... | reverse complement strand
GTATTAGATCCTGTGTTGGTTTCCACCTCGGGAGATAACTTATTTAAAAATGATGTAAAAGACTATCTTGTTTCCCTTCGAAACATGTTTAGTCATATTGATGTCATCACCCCTAATTTGGTGGAAGCAGAGTATATTTTGAGGCGAAAACTTCCGACGTATGCTGATGTCGAATTAGCAGCTCAAGAACTCTTATCGTTTGGTGTTAAGAGTGTCTTGATCAAAGGAGGTCATGTTGAGGATGCTCATTTTAGCCAAGATTTTTGGACGAATGGTTTCGAGTCATTTTGGTTGGCGTGCCCAAAACAGCCGCAGATGAATTATCACGGGAGTGGCTGTACCTTGTCTGCAGCCATCACGGCTTGTTTAGGGTTGGGTTATGACATCAAAGATGCCTTGGTTCTTGCGAAAATGTATGTTACTCAAGGTATTCGCGCCGCTCAGAAAGTGGGTCAAGGCCCAGCGCCTATTGCACATGCAGGATGGCCAAGAAATGAAAATAATTTGCCTTACCTTTCTTCTCACGCGTTAAGAGCATCTTTAGAAAAATTTTCTGATTGCGGCTCAACGCCATTAGGACTTTATCCCATTGTCGATGCATCAGCATGGTTAGAAAAATTATTGCCTCTTGGAGTCAACACGATCCAGCTGCGCGTTAAGAATAAAGTTGGCGCGGAATTAGAAAATGAAATTAAACATGCCATTGGTCTTGCAAGAAAGTATCGAGCGCGGCTTTTTATTAATGATCATTGGGAATTGGCAATACGTCATGGGGCCTATGGCGTGCATTTAGGGCAAGAAGATTTGCTAACCGCAGATATGAATGCAATTCGCCACGCTGACTTGCGGCTAGGAATCAGTACACATAGTTATTATGAACTCGCCCGTGCGCATGCATTTAAACCTTCCTACATTGGATTAGGCCCGATATACACGACGCTTAGTAAAGAAATGTCATATGCGCCGCAAGGAATTTCCAAATTAAAGCAATGGCGAACTGTGTTGAATTATCCTTTAGTTGCCATCGGAGGAATTACGATGGAAAGCGTAGCCGATGTGCTTGCAGCAGGTGTGGATGGCGTTGCCATGATATCTGCCATTACCCATTCAACAGATCCATCAGCAACAACCCGACGATTATTGCAAATAGTAAATGAGTATCATACATGTCAGAAGAGCGAACCCCACTTTCAGCAGCTGAACTTAGCCGATATGCAAAGCACATAAAACTTGCTCATATTGGTTTAGATGGCCAGATAAAATTAAAGCAGGCACGTGTGCTCTGTGTAGGCGCCGGCGGTTTGGGTTCACCACTTTTATTATATTTAGCGGCAGCAGGTGTAGGCACAATTGGTATCGTAGATGATGATGTCGTTCAATTAGATAATTTGCAACGACAGATTTTATATCAATCCAATCATGTCGATGTTAAAAAAGTATTACAGGCCAAAAACCAATTAAATGCATTAAATCCACACATTCATATCGAAATCTATCCGCAGCGACTCACGCTAGCCAATGCTGCAGAACTGATCACTCAATATGATATCGTTGCAGATTGTAGCGATAATTTTGCAACACGTTATTTAGTCAATGATGTCTGTTTTTATTTAAAAAAACCGTTTGTTTCTGCAAGTATTTCTCAATTTGAAGGGCAATGTACTTTTTTTCTTGGATCAGAAGCTCCTTGCTATCGTTGTTTGTTCCCAGCGCTTCCCGCCATGCAGACAATGGTAGATTGCGCCACAGCGGGTGTGTTGGGAGTTTTACCAGGAATATTAGGGACGATTCAGGCCACAGAAATCTTGAAATGGATTCTGCAAATCGGTGATTTATTAACAGGTCGATTGTTAATGATTGATGCACTTAAAATGCAATTTCGCGAAATACAATTTCAAAAAAACCCTGAGTGCGAATTATGCGTTTATAAAAAGCCATTAGATTTATTGGCTTTACCTGAAAGTTGTGATTCCTTAAATGGGATTTCTGTGCAGGAATTAAAAGCTTGGTTTGACAGCAACAAAGATATTCAACTTTTGGATGTTAGAACTGCGCAGGAAAATGAGATGAATAATATAGGTGGTATATTGATCCCGCTGTCTGAATTGTCTCATCGTTTAAATGAGCTCAACACTCAAAAACCTATTGTTGTTTATTGCCAATCTGGAAAGAGAAGCTTGCAAGCTTTGAAAATATTATCAGAAAGGGATTTTAAATCGATAAGATACTTGCAAGGTGGATTGAATGAATGGGATCGAATTCGCAATCAAACTTCGGCGCATAACGCGATAATTAGCTATCCAAAGAAATCAATAAATGGATAATTAAATAGATAATTGTTCTATAAATGTGATAATAAACGTGATAATACCCAAGTCCCTTCTGTTGCCGGCGCACAAAGGAGGAAATCTATTCTGAATAGATTCCCTCGTTTGCGGGAATGATAGAGGCTAAATACTCGACCCTTTATAGAAAATTTATCCTCGAGGCGATAATGGTTCTCTTTGCACAACAACAGAATCAGGTTCTGATGTCCTTTGACGAGGAGCATCACTCTAGTCTTGAAATACGTGTAAAAAAGTGTATTATCGCCCCATGGAAAACACTATCAGCACAGGAAAGGCAGCGAAATTACTTGGAGTTACAGTCAAGACACTCCAGCGTTGGGAGCGCGAAAAACGATTTATCCCCATTGCACGCTCTACCACTAATCGTCGGCTTTACACCCTCTCTCAAATTCGTGCTTTTATTGGATTAAAACAAACGGGGGGAAAAGAGCCATCACGCTTGGTTGCTTATTGTAGAGTATCAAGCGCAGCTCAAAAATCAGACCTTATAAATCAACGACGCGTTTTAGAAGAATTTACTGTCGCCAAAGGATTAGCCAATGTTGAGTTTATTGAAGAGATTGGCGGAGGACTAAATTTCAAGCGCAAAAAATTTCTTACTCTGATGGATGAAATTGGGCAAAGAGAAATAAAGACATTGATTTTAGCTCACCGAGATAGACTGACACGATTTGGTTTTGAATGGTTTGAACATTTTGCTAAATCTTATGGATGCGAAGTGTTGGTATTAAATCAAGAACGGCTCTCACCCGAGCAAGAAATGGTTCAAGACTTGATGACGATTGTGCATTGTTTTTCTTCGAGATTATACGGCTTAAGAAATTATCGTAAAAAATTGAATGAAGCGTTAAAAGAGGAAGCCAATGCAGCTAACTCATAAAATTGCACTTAACCCCACAAAAGATCAAACAATCTATTTTCAAAAAGCCGCTGGAACCAGTCGCTTTGTATGGAATTGGGCGCTTGAAAGATGGAATAAAGAATATTTATCAGGAAAAAAACCCAATGCGATGGCGCTTAAAAAATCATTCAATGCAATTAAATACCAGGAATTTCCTTGGTTGAAAGAAATGCATCGCGACAGTCACGCGCAACCATTTGCTTATTTAGCGAAAGCATGGAACCGTTTTTTTAGCGAAATTAAATCCAACAAACCTGCTCATGAACCGAAATTTAAAAAGAAAAATCGCTGTCGTGATTCATTTTATATTGCTAATGATAAATTCATTTTAAATGAAACAAGTGCGCGACTACCTAAAATTGGCTTAGTCAATATCGCTGAAAAATTGCGTTTTAAGGGCAAAATTTTAGGCGCAACAGTTTCACGCACAGCGGATCGCTGGTTTATCGCGATTCAAGTAGACGTTCCCGATATTCAAGCCAAGCAAAGACGTATAAGTCATGAAATAACAGGCGTTGATTTTGGTATAAAAGCTGCTGTTACCTTATCTTCCGGTGAAAGCATAGCATCCCCCAGGCCACTTAAATCCGCACTACGTCGTCTTAAAATTCGGGGTCGCTCAGTGAGTCGCAAAATAGAGGCTGCAAAAAAACAAGCTGGATTTAAACCAAAAGAAAGATTACCTAAGAATACTATTATGCCGGTTTCCAATAATCGAAAAAAGTCATCTCTTAAATTGGCAAAGCTTCATGCCCGCATTGTTAATTTAAGAGCGGACTTCACCCACAAGCTAACCACCCGACTGTGCCGCGAAAACCAAGCGGTAGTGATAGAAGATTTGAATGTTTCGGGTATGTTAAAAAATGAAAAACTAGCTCGCTCTATCAGTGATATCGGTTTTGGCACTATTCGCAGACAATTGGAATATAAAGCATTGCGATACGATACAAAATTAATCATTGCAGACCGATGGTATCCAAGCAGCAAATTATGTTCTCAGTGCAATTATAAAAATGATTCTCTGACCTTAAAAGATAGAGAATGGAATTGCCGAGAATGCGGCGCAATTCATGATAGAGACAGTAATGCTGCAATAAATTTAAAAAGGCTGGCAACCGAAACTGCTTTACCCGTGGCGAGATATCCGGTAACGGATACACTAATGTAGGAATGGTTCTACTTTAGTCGGGAAAGTTACGCCTGTCAGTTACGAATGTGGTCTTCAAGACGCGTCGGGGCAGGAAAAGGATGTGAGCACATTAGTTCACATTTTTAATAGCAGTGAATAATCTATTCTGTGTAATTGGAGCACTTGTTTCAATCGGTTTTTTTGGAACATTTTCTTCCTTGGCTTCCTTCAAGCTCAAGCTCACAATTTCATATAAATTTTTAGAGATTTTTTCTTCTTTTAAGATACGCTCCAATTCTTTGCGCATTAATTTGTTGCGTTTATCATCATAGCTTCGCCATGTTGTTAACGCTTGCACTCTAGTCGCAGCAACCTCAGGATTAAAAGCATCGATTTTGATGACAGTGTCTGCCAAGAATCGATAACCTTCACCGGTCAAACTATGAAAACAACCCAGATTGCGGGTAAAAGTTCCAATCAGTGCTCTAATTTTATTAGGATTGGTATAATCAAACGACTCGTGTTTCGTCAATGCTTTCACTCGTTCCAATGTGTTAGGTAATTCAGAAGCCCCTTGCACTTCAAACCAATGATCTAATACTTGAGAATCAACATTTTCATACGACCATCTGAAGAAGCAGCAGATAATGTTGGCGCATCAGTCTTAGTGGGATCATGCCAAAATCTCACATAAGCTGGTGAATCTAAGTCGCGTTCAGCTTGGACGGTTCTGCTTTGGGAAGCAGGCACAGTAATTTTAGGTATACTTCGAACCGCTGGTTGTGATGCCCCAAGCTTAGCATGTAATGAGGTGTTTCCCATCCGAGTCGGAGCAGCAGGATATAATAATGCTGGCACATTAGGTTGCGTAGGATCTCGCCAAACTCTCACAACTTTAGCATTGGCAGCAGCTTCACGACGTTTATCTTCAACTTCTTTCAATAATTTTGCTTCTAATTCGGGTGTCAACGGGAAAATTTGCCGCAAGAAATCATTTTTATAAATTTCCATATCTCGCAAAGTGTAACCACCTTTCATAGCAATACTTAAGCAATCGCGATAAAACTCTTCCACACGTGGCGCAAACATTTCCCGAACATACTCCAGCATGTCCATGCGTCTGCCATTATGCACAACACTGCGACCTTCGTATTGCTTGGCTAGATGCGGAAAAAATGGCACTTGGTATTTATCTGCGATTTCTTTCCAACGATCTATGGTTTCTTGTACGTATTGGTGCCACTGATCAACCGGCAGCTTGCTTTCTTCTAAACTTAATATTTCAATTGCACAAGTCGCTGCATTACCTCGTTGCGCTGACAACGTTAAATCTGACCCGCCATTCACTCGCAATTCTAGCGGTAAAAATTGCGGATGTTTATTGGCGGCATTGTATTTATAATAAACTTCGAGTTGCGCCCAATACAATTCCATTACAATTTCAAGATTTAAGTTATCTTCTATAGCCTGTGAATTGGGATTTAACTTAGGAATACCAATTTCAAACTCATAATCCGATGCTTTAAAATCTTGTACATGATCGCCACGGAAATGTATCGCATCTATTTTCGATGTCACAAAAGGTTTTTTCTTTGTGGCATATAAAGCAAATTGGGCAAAATCAGAAAGCAATGCTTCTTGGGATTTTTCCGACAGTGCTTTAAATCCTAAACTATTCGTCATTAACTGCGCAGCAACTTCACCAGCGGCATTCAAGTCGGCGTCTATTGTAGGTGGAAATTTCTTTGCTTTTTTACTTTCACCGTCTTCTGTATAAGAAACAGCATAGCCATCTGTTTGACCAGGAAAAACAAATTCTTCATAATGCTGTGTCTTATATACACGCTTAAGGAATGCTGCCATCGCAGCTGCCTTGGTTTTCTCATCAGGAAGCTTAATAAACTGCCTCATATTTTCAGGCATTTTATAATCCCTAGGCGGCGGAATTTGCTGCCCCACAGGGATTTTTTCGAGCGAAAGATTAACGGCAGGCATTTCAACTAAGCGCATTTTGAGGTTAACAATGGGCCCTAACATCCCGTAACCCAGAAAAGCACTGCGCCATTCTTTATCTTTTCGCGTAATGGTTTGCAACTTACCAAGAGGATTCACAAATGTGATTTCTTCGACGTAATCAGCAACCGTTTTATGCTGCCATCCTGCGCCATGACAACCATTCGACACCATGCCTGCAAGGGTATTTTCAGTCATGACAACGGAAACAGGCAGACAAAATGCTTTGCCGCCCTTATAAAAAATTTGGTCCATGTGTTCACGTAATTGGTGATTCGTGACACTGGGACCCATATCAAATAGGTGGTATGTGACGCCACCTTCTGTGACGGTGCGATTTGTGTTGACTATTTTTCGTAAATCTTTTTTGAGTGCATCTTTCGTCTTAGGGTACTTCGTTGGAAATGAAGTTCTTTCTTCTTTGGATAACATGGCAATATGAAATGCGCGATTACCAGGACCTTGCCGAGACCAGGAATGTCCATAACCACTTTGTCGGATTTCTCGAAAGCCGCGGGCTATTGCGTAAAGGACAGAACGTTGAACGCCTTCTACCGTTTCTGGATAAGCTGTCTTGCCGGGCTGGGTATGATAGCTTTCACCCCAATCTGCATATGTATCGGTTGAAGAGAGTTTGACAAACTTTTTCTTGTTTGTTTTGCTTTCTCTGGGAAAAGGGACTCCTTTCTCATCTACCTCTGGTTCTACTTCAGAACTAAAACATTGAGTAATAAAATCTGCAAGAGCCATATTCTCCTCCATGAAAATGAACTGACAATGATTTAAATTTAAAGAAAAATTCTTAAGGAAATATTAAAGGTGGATTGATGCCCATTTTTTTTCGTGTATGAAGCGTTCTCCTATTGAAAATACTTTAATGCCTACATTTTCTGGAAGTGGAGTTTTAAAAATGCTAGCTTTCAAAATATACATCTCATCAACGATCTGAAAATAAAAGGGTCAAGTCTCATCTCTCATCATTTAATAAATGAAGAATGATCATTTGCGCTCAGCGTTGTCCAATGATGAGAGATGAGACTTGACCTCTTTAAGTTACCTCTTTCCTCCATTACTTCTTAGTTGTGTTGTTGAATTTGGATTTGGAAATGAGCTTTCATTTGCCGCATGCGATCCATTTTTAAAAAAGCGTGGCTTGAGCAGAGGCCCTGAAGCTTTCTCTCGCGACTCCGTAGAGGCATGATGTTGTTGCATTACTGATTGTTTGGAACGAGTTATTGCTTTTTCATCTGTAGTTGAGACATCCTCTGGTGGGGTAATTGCCTGCTTGCCTTGAATTGGCACAGCTTGCAAAGGTTCTAGTTTATACTTGCTATAGCTACTAAACATATTTAAAAATCTTTGACGACTGTCAAAATCACTCGCGTTAGGTATGCTTTCCATCGTTGTTTCAATATACTTCAATTTTTCAGCAACGTTCGAAAAGGCAGGACCTTTACTTTCAAAAAGAATATCTATCGGAGACTCTCCTTTTTTATCTTTTTGCGAAAAATCAGCACCTAGTTTCACCAAGGAGGCAAACAAATCCCATTTCTGGGCCTTCGCAACCTCGTGAAGCAATGCGCAATCCTCGGCGTAGTTTTTATTATTTATACTACAACCTCCTGTCCCAAACTTAGCTCCACGCTCAATAAGAAATTGACAAAGATCCCAATTACTTTTTTCAACTGCTAAATCAAGTAATGTTTGCCCATCATCATTCTCACGATTTAAAAGACCGCTATCCAACTTGATTTGGGAATCGAGGTGATTAATGACAATATCAATAAAACCCTTCTCTATTGCCAAATGGAACCCAGTTTGATCCAAATCGTTCACTTCTCTTAAAAGATCAGGAAACTTTATTATCAAAAAATCCATTACATCTTTATTTCCTTCTTGCATAGCCCAATAAAGAATCGAGTCACCATTACCACTTCGAACATAAAGATCTGCACGTAATTCAAGTAACATTTGAACTGCATTCACATCATTATTCATGGCTGCCATATGAAGCAATGGATATTCATAATCACCCCAGCCTTTGTTAAGGAAAGCGACTAATGAACTTTCTGCTTTAGAGTCATCTTTAGTTTCTAATAATTTATTTTGATGCAACTCTTTTATAAAATTAACAAAGTCCAACTCGGTAACAATCCGATTTAATAATGAAAAATGATAGAGTTGTTCTTTATTTGTTAAGTCTAATTCAATTTTTCTCTCTTTGACCTTGTCAAAAAAAGGATCAATATGTTTTTTTACAATATCCTTAAAGCCTGATTTTGCCGCTAAATCTAAGCCTGTTTGACCTGCATTATTTGATTGCATTAAAAGATTTGGAAATGTTTCCATTAAAAAATCCACAATTTTGCTATTATTTTGCCTCAATGCCCAATGCAAAATTGTGTTGCCATGTATATCTCGAACATTAGGATCTGCTCCAGCTTTCAGTATTAATTTAATCGCATCTAAGTCATCATTTAACACTGATATATGAAGTAGCGAATATTTCTGATCATCCCAACCTTTATCCAAAAAACTTTTTAGTGGATTTGGTTCTTTAGAGTCTGAGTATTCACCCATCAAATTGTTTTGAAGCAATTCTTTTATCTGATTGACAAACTCCTCATGCGGAACAATTGTATAAAGCTTATCAAATGATTCTCGATGCTCTTTATTTTCTAAATTTAATTTGATTTCTTTAGACTTGATTTTACCAAAAAATTTTTCTCGTATGTCGGGTCGAATAATATCAATTTCTAAATCAAACTCATCTTCTCCAACATCAATGGTAAAAGCATCATAAAGACACGCTTTTACTTCTTTAAATAAATCTTCAGGTCTATTCATTTTTTTTGGTTCAAAATCGGGATAATTTGGATCATGAATATAAAAATCTTCTCCTCGACGAAACACACTAATAATATGTCCAAATTTTTGATCCGGAGGGAGAACATTTGTCAGTCCTACTACGTCATTTTCTGATAATCCAACTAGTATTTTCTTGAACTTTTCTAAATTATATTTTTCTTTAGTATGTTCCTTCACGATATTTTTTTTTAATAACTCTTTTAGGATCTTATCAATGTTTGCTTGTTGTAAAGATCCTGCCTCTCTATTCGCCGTGTAGTATTTAATCCATTGAGCCCATTCCATGGGAATTAGCACGGATTTCAGTGTTTCTTCCCATTTTGGTAATATATCAGTAGGGCAATCCATATAGGTTTTGACGACATTATATAATTTTTGTGGATCTTCATCCTGCAAAATACGCGCACATAAAAGAATGAATAAACCAAAGCACCATCCACTGTGTTCTATTTTATAATCTTCCTTATGCTTTTTTTCCCTGAATGCCATAGCTCTTAACAAATCAACACCTTGCTGCTTTTCTGGAACAAAATCTATCTCCTTAGCTTCCATAATATTAGAGACAAATTCATCTCCTGCTTGTTTTCTTAAGTCCGCCTCTACTATGGCTAAATGTGCTTTAACTATTTTGTAAAGTGTCGATTGACTATAATCTCGAGGGGCATCACCATGTTGCATACAAATCCCTCTTATAAATATTAACCCTACATTTAAATTATAGCGCTTAAATCAATTTTAAATTTGATGAGCATAGTTTTGATTCTACAAGAGAAATTAATTAATGCTGTTTGAACACGCTTGAAAGACCATTTTGATGATATTTTGTTAGAGTCCCTTTTTATCTATAGTGTGGCTCGCCGCAGCTTGCGCAGCACTAGCGCTAGGTGGCTGAGCGGGTGGAGAAGCCGGAAACAGGGCACTACCACTACGTGTAGGATGAAGATCTTGGTGCTGCAATGACCTTAAATACGCAATCATTGCTGGCGAGCGAGCTAAATCAATTGGGTTTCTATTTTTTATCAATGCTGCCAAATCAGCATGGTTTCTAGTTAGAATCCTAACGATATCTAAACGGTCAAGTTCTATTGCGAGATGTAAAGGTGTTTTACCATCCTTTGTCAATGCAGACATATTAGCCTTATTTGCAATTAACACTTCAACAACAAGTGGACGGTTATATTCTATTGCAACGTGCAATGGCGTTTTGCCATCTGGAGCAGCACTATTAGCCAAATTGGTCGAGGTTCTTTCTGTCGCATTTCGTTTTTTTTCTTCCTGCAATAGCAATTGCGCAACATTGACATGTCCATATTTTGCAACAAGATGAAGAGCGGTCCAGCCAGCATGTTCCTGTGCTTTAGTAGAAAGTTTAGCATCCAACTTTGGTCTATGCCTTAGAATTTCCTCTACTGATTCCATAAATCCGTAGCGAGCGGCCATGTGAAGGCATGTCCTTCCAGAAGGTGTTGTTTCATCAATCTTGAAAGGAGGTTTTTCTTCTAATAAAAACTTAATAATTCGAGGCCGATTAAATTTCGCCGCCTTATGTAATAGTGTATGATCCCCTATTTTTCTAGCATTGAACTTCTGAAGCCAAAATTTAAATGAATCAAATGCGTCAGATTTAATGGAGGCCGTAAGTGCATTGCCTACTTGACCTTCTTCTTTTCGATCTTGCACGGAAAAAAAACCTCGAGAAATGGGCGGGCGTTTATGCATCTCTCTCAATAATTCTACTTCTGACGTGTAAACAAATTTTTTATTGACACCAAATGCTTTAAAATTACAAGAAAATTCAACACTGGGAGCAGCCGATTCTTCACTGCTGGGCGAATATTGATGAGCAATTCTCATAAATAAAACGAGTTTTTTTGGGTCATTATCAGGAATGGGAATTGCACACTGTACATTTTCCGGGTCAAAATAATAGAGTGACACTTTTTTCGAGGTGATATCAGTCGTTTTTATTAAGAGTGTGCAATGGCCATTTGCACCCACCCTAAAAAGTTCAAGTTCAAACGGTTTTTTTGCTTGCGATGCTTCAACAGACGTAGCATCTCTATTTTTTTCATCTATTCCTGACGCTTTATCTCGGATTGGAGCAACCTCTGCAGGTTTTAAAACAACATTTCGGATATAAAGTTCTATATTCGCTTCAGTAAATGGAAAGCTAATAGATTGTGATAATTGCATTTGCTGAGTAGGATCAATTCTATCCCAATCACTTTGCATATGCGAAAGCACATCTCTGCTATTTTGCGCCATGAACATTAAATTGACTAATAATTTGAAATTTTCTTGATCTGTCGCAGGAAGATCTTGATTCCCATCCCACGTAATCAAAGTAGAAAATAAACGCGAAATGGAATCGATGACCTTTTCTTCCTGCAATAATGTCTGACTCTCTTGTGATTTTACGTCAGGTCGTGCTGCTGCTTGTTCTGCAACACCAACCCTAGGTTCTGCTCTATCTGAAACTCTTTGGTCTGTTTCCAAGAAGGGTTCAGATACCGTTCTTGCCTGAACTCGATCTTCAGTCTTAGGTAAAAGTTCTCCGCCCGTTGCAGATGGCGGTCCGGCTTTTTCATTGATTCCCAACTTGGATGTGAGAAACTCTTGAAAAATGGATCCCACAAAAAATGAATAACCATCACATCCACCTCCACTTAAATCGTGTAGTAATTTATCAATTGAAAATGTACCCTTAGGAAAATGCTGCGGATATTTCTGATAAAAGCGTTTAATGCCAAGGCTCACATGATGCTGCGAAAGCCTAAGACTATCCTTCAAACGAACAGCCTCTGATCTCAGTTTTTCAGCCCATTGCTTAACATCTTCTGGAATTATATTTTCATAATAAGGATATTCTCTTTCAAACCATGTTAAGACAAGAGGTAGTAATCTATAATCGATACAAAAACCATCTTTAATAGCTTCAACAGCAATGGGATTGTATCTAATTTCGTTCCTTTTTTTTAACCTATTTGCTGTTACAACAAATACTTTTAATCGATCAATCAATTGATCAACGGATTTAACTTCTGGTAAAGGCGTTCTGCGCATATAAAT
>Ga0207076_1217_pt1 | contig 12460 bp, 9 predicted proteins | sample Alteio_BWMinHeat_62_FD_153568 | JGI IMG/M metagenome (GOLD analysis project Ga0207076, IMG submission 153568) | Enriched cells from forest soil in Barre Woods Harvard Forest LTER site, Petersham, Massachusetts, United States -... | ecosystem: Environmental > Terrestrial > Soil > Temperate forest >... | reverse complement strand
TACAGACGTTCCACAACTTTTGATGCATTTTCACCACGCCTCATTAAGACAATACCTTCCAGGGCATCATCATCATCATTTTTACCAAGTTGCCCTAAGCGAATTCCTGGTCCTATGTCAACATGAGCAACGTCTTGGATCCTTACCGGTGTACCATCTTGTGTACATGAGACAACTACTCGATTAATATCATCAATGTTTCTTAAAAGTCCCAATCCCCGCACAACATATGCTCTGCCGTTATTTTCAATATAGTTACCGCCAGTAGTAGCATTTGAGTTTTGAATGGCTTGAAAGACTTGAGTTACAGAAATACCATATGAGAGCAACTTCTCTGCATCAACATTCACCTGAAAATTCTTGGTCGGGCCCCCAAAGCTAACTACGTCAACAACGCCAGGTATTTGCTTGAAAGCTCTCTCCAGTTGCCAGCATTCAATTGCTTTTCTGCTCATAGGAGAGTAATATTTTGACTCCAGAGTGTATCGATAAATTTCCCCAATCCCTCCTGAATCAGGATCTAACGAGGGTTGAGCATAGTCAGGAATATCTGCCTGCGCTATTCTTTCCAAAACCCGCTGTCTATTTTGCAGTTGTATTGACCCATCTTCAAAAACTATGCTGATTACTGAAAGACCAAGAATTGAAATAGAACGCATCCATGCCTCTTGTGGGATCGCGTTCAGTTCTTTTTCCAAAGGAATAGTAATAAGTTGTTCGACTTCCTCAGCCCCTTTACCTGGTGCTAGAGTAATAACCCGCACTGTTGGTGCAGTAAATTCCGGATAAGCCTCAGTATCAAGCGTATAGTACGCCCAAATACCGCCCGCTACTATCATTAATATGGCCGAGAAACTAAGCCAGCGTCGCGTATAAAACAGTGCAATGGTTTCGTTGAGCAACTTGTTCAACATTTGATTCGTTCTAGTCCCTAGTTGCTCACTTTAATTCTGGTATGGTCATTAAGAAATCCGTGATCTTTTCTACCTGATCTGGAGTTATATTGAAGCGTGGCATTTGTGATGGGTTTACATCCATATCTGTCCTCAATTCTTTAGCATGAGCTTGGGCATCAGTAATGTGCGCAACAATGTATGAACGCGAATGCCTACCTCCTACTCCATCTAATCTTGGTCCAAACCATCCGCCCATCTTACCAATAGAATGACATGCCACACAACCAAAGCGATCGTAAAGTTTTCCACCTTCCTCACTGGATACTGTTTCCGATAATGCATGAAATTCTTTGCTGACAGGAGGTGTATCTTCTATTTCTTTTACAAGATGCGGAGATATGACAAACCCGCCAGGAGGTTCAGGTAAAGTCAGTAAATAGGCAACCAGTCTCTTTGCCATTCCCGGAGAATAACGAGTATGGGGTAGGGCATTTGCATATTCATTGCCGAGAATTCGTTTATATTCTGTTTGCGCCTCCAAAGAATTAGACAGATGCGCCATCAGATATTGTTCAGTCCTGCGGCTACCAATGGCATCCAACATGGGGGCTAAATCGCCACCAGCATTATGGATGGAATGACAAGCTGCGCAGTTAAGCTCTTTAAATGCTACTTCCCCCTTTCTGCTTTCATCAGTTATAGGGCTTGGCACATATCCTATTGGCTTTATGACAGTGACCTTAGGAATAGGACTCATTTCTTCTTTAGAACTAACTGTATCTTGTGCCTTGCTACCCGAGTATATTTGCACTAGAAAGAGCACCATAACCACTAGCCCAAAAACAATAAATGGGATTTTGAGAGTGTCTCTTGAGCTATTCATTGGCTATTATTCTTATATGCCTTCAGATAATTTGAGTCTGTAGAACTTAGCTTAGATTAATGTGGGATACTCCTAAGTTGTATTTGCACTAGGCATATTATAGTTCACACATCGTTGTAATTTAGCTATCCGTTGGTAATTAAGGACTAGTCTCAGCAGGAAATTCAGATCGCTTGATAACACTGACGCCCAGAAATCAACTAATCCAAGCAACAAGTTCAAGTCAGAACTAAAAACCTATGTTGTATGCAATTCTTTAAATCACCACATCAGCCAACTGACATGAACATACCAAAATACAAATTGTCTATGATTTCCTTTGCTATAACATGCCTAAGTCTATGGATTCCTGGTACAAGACTGATTTTAGAATCGTGTCAAGCTAAATCGACAAAACAATATGAGAACTCATCTATTCTAAAAAACAAAGAAGAGCAAAAACCCAGAGGTGAGAAATGCATGCCTAAGATTTACACATTCAAAGCAAGAGGACTTGATGGGAAGGAGATTGATTTTAGTAACTATAAGGGTGATGTTTTACTAATCGTAAATACTGCTAGTAAGTGTGGTTTTACGCCTCAGTATGCTGGGCTTGAAAAACTGTATCAAAAATACTCAGGGCGCGGTCTTATAATTCTTGGATTTCCCTGTAATCAATTCGGCAACCAGGAACCAGGTGATAACGAAACGATAGCAACATTTTGCCAACAAAATTATGATGTCAATTTTCAAATGTTTGAAAAAATTGATGTAAACGGCAAAGATGCCCACCCTTTATATAAATATCTAACTAGTACTGTCCCTGGTGCATTAGGAAGTGAAGCTATAAAATGGAATTTCACCAAATTCCTTGTCAATCGAGAAGGCAATGTCCTAAAACGGTATGCACCAAGCGTAAAGCCGGAAGACATTGCTTTGGATATTGAAAAGGCGCTGTAATTACAACAAAGATTAAGCACAAAGGCTAGTTATATCCAAACTGAAAAGCTTGGTAAGTAGTAAGACTAAATACCCTATGTCCATCAGCATAAAGTCATAAGCCGTATCAAGACAGTTGCACTGTATGTAGCAAGCATCTCAGTAAAATAGCCAGAAGGCTGCCCTCTGTGTAGAATTAATTTAATATATAGGATACCCCCCTATGGTATCCTAAAAAAGCAAACCAGTAAATGACATAATATGGTTCACACAGTTGCAGATAAGAAGAAGTTGATAGTTCGTGTCCGTCGAATGATAGGACAGCTAGAGGCTATCGAGAAAGCCCTCGAACAAGAACAAGACTGTTCATTGGTTTTGCACCAAATTGCTGGCTGTCGTGGGGCTATGAATGGTCTGATGTCAGAAGTTCTTGAGGGACATGTTCGTTCTCATCTTCTTTCCAAAAACGGAAACAAAGAAAAGCATACTCAAGCAGCAGAAGACTTGATTGAGCTAGTGAAATCCTATTTAAAGTAAAGCGACCAAGAACAATCATGAATACAATTGTAAACATAAATGATGGTTTGGAATTACAGATAGAAGCTTGCGACTCAGAACATGAAAAGCACAACATTGACAAAACAGATATCCTTCGAGTTGCACTTGTGGCTGTATTTGTAATATTCGGTTGGTTGCAAATCCCATATTTCAACATGCTCGGGGTTGCTGCAACATTAATTGGTGGCTACCCGATTTTTAAAGAGGCTTTCTCGAATTTGTACGAACGTCGCATGACCATGGAATTGTCCATGTCCATAGCCTTGTTTGCTGCATTAGTCATTTCTGAAGTTTTTACTGCACTAGTAATAACGCTTTTTGTCTTAATTGCCGAGGTTTTAGAAAAGTTGACCATGAGTCGTGGACAAAATGCTATTAAGCATTTGCTTTCCTTGCTTCCACAGGAAGCCTTTATTCGTGATGGGGATGCTGTCCTAGAACGAAAATTGTCAGAAGTCCAAATAGGTGACGTGGTAGTTGTAAAGCCAGGTGGACGAGTTCCAGTTGATGGATCAGTGATTTCAGGACATTCATTTATTGATCAATCAACAATTACCGGTGAATCAATACCATCCGAAAAAGTGATTGGCTCTATTGTATATGCAGGTACCATTAACCAGGCAGGAACTATAGACGTGAGAACTACTGGTATTGGTAAAGACACAGCTTTCGGCAAAATCATTCACGCTGTGGAAAACGCAAAGCGGTATCAAGCACCAATACAAAAAACAGCTGATCGTTTAGCCGGTTACCTGGTGTACTTTGCCCTCAGTTGTGCCTTGCTTACGTTCTTGATGACTCACAATGTTAGGGCCACTATCTCAGTTGTCATTGTGGCTGGTGCTTGTGGAATTGCAGCAGGGACTCCGCTGGCCATTCTTGGTGGGATAGGACGCGCTGCTCGGGCAGGTTCAATAATCAAAGGCGGTCTTTTTTTAGAGCTCCTTAGCTCTATTGATACAGTAGTCTTTGATAAGACAGGAACATTGACGTATGGAACTCCAGTAGTAGTCAACGTAGAAAGCCTGAATGGATCATCTTCACAAGATGTGCTTCATTTGGCCGCAGTTGCAGAATCAGTATCTGAGCATCCTCTGGGACAAGCAATTGTTCAAAAAGCACAAGAAGAGAAATTAGCTATAGGTAGACCAGATCAGTTTAATTATGTACCTGGCAAAGGCATCCGCTGCAGAATAAATGGCGAAGAAATTTTAGTTGGCAACAAAAGCTTATTTGAAGAAAATAATTATGTTATTAATTCATTGGCAAAAATAGAAACAGAAACATCAGAAGTATTTGTCGGCAAATCAAAAATCCTAGTAGGCATCATTCATATTGCTGATATTTTGCGCCTGGAATCAAAGCAAGCAGTTGCTGATCTAAAAACACTGGGTATCAAGTCTATTTTGTTGACCGGCGATGGTAAGCCGATTGCCGATGCCATAGCCAAGAAACTAGGAATCACTGAGGTATTCTCTGAAGTGCTACCCAGCGAGAAACAGGACTACATAAAAAGCTTGATGGCAAGCGGCAGAAAAGTCGCTATGGTGGGAGATGGCATAAACGATGCACCAGCACTGATGGAAGCCTCTGTAGGTATAGCCATAGGCTCAGGAACCGATGTGGCAAGAGAATCAGCCAATATTGTTTTGATCGGAAATGATTTAAGTCGCTTTGTAGAGACAGTAAGAATAGCGCATCGTTGTAGGAAAATAATTATGACAAATTTTGCTGGTACTTTAGCTGTGGATGGATTAGGCGTTTTTCTTGCAGCCTTTGGTTACTTAAATCCATTGTTAGCAGCATTCATTCACGTAACCTCTGAGCTGATTTTCATTATGAATTCAGCTCGTTTGCTTCCATCAAGATCAAGCTAAATGATGAGGGATAAATATGACAGAACTTAAAATCCTAGGTAGCAGTAAAACTGAGTATCCAACTGCTTATGCACCAGAAATTTTAGAGAGATTTAAAAACAAATACCCCTGTAAAAGTACCGATGAATATGTAGTGGAGCTTGATTGTCCTGAGTTCACCGGATTATGCCCAATTACTTCTCAACCTGATTTTGGCACCATAAAAATCAAATACTTACCTGATCAGCACTTAGTTGAGAGTAAATCGTTGAAATTATACTTGTATTCATTTAGAAACCATGGTTGCTTCCATGAAGAAGTAGTCAATTTAATTGCCAGAGATTTGTTTTCCTTACTCAAACCTCACTGGATTGAAGTTCAAGGCTTTTTTAACCCGCGAGGTGGCATTACAATCAACCCTAGAGTAAAACTAAACAAATCTTCTTCCGATTAATTTGGTAATGTCAGTTTGTAATACCGGTACAACCACAATGGGGTCCTCCCCATTTCCAAAAGAGTAAGACAGTCTGGCCTTTTATGCACTACTGAAATATGGAAAGGACTAAAATCTGGTTCTTTTAGCATCAATCCAGCTACTACTGGAATTGCCAATCGGTGACCAACATCACCAGTATTGAGATCAGTTACATCAATAAATCTGGTCTTTGGTCCTAATTCACGTTCCAGTGCTGGGTTTCCAGCTAACCATTGCTGCACATCCAACGTATCATTTACATGATCTTCACCACGAATAGCAGAATTAATGTTCATAACCCCAGAAAGAAATTTGTTAATAAATCCTTCTGCTGGCAAATTTGATGAAACATTTGCTAAAGCTGGTGATTCATTTTGTGGTAGATCAATTGGCCTGCCTAATCTAGGCTGTAAGTGCAAGGTCTGAGAGGTAATCAGTGCTCCATCCCTATCACACACAAACACATAAACCATACCTGCAGCTAAATTCTCTACCTTGCTTTTTTGATATTCAAAAGTCTGCATATCCACATCTGGTGAACATAACAAAATATTGGTAATGCGTGGATTCCCATCTGTCATCAGCAACCTTTCTGGTGATGTGACAACTAAACGGTTACCCATACTATGTGCCACTACATTGAGTGTTGCTTGCGGATTCATTGCAAGTATCAGTCTATTCATAAAAGTTATGAATGCCTCACGACTCCATTCAACTGTAGCTTCATCAGCAGAATATTGTGCCTTAGATCCTTGAGATGGCCAGGAAAAAACGATGGGTAAAAAAGGTCCCGAGTGTCCTCCTGTGCGGCGATAAAACTCATCGCTTAACTGAGCACCATCTCTAATTGCACTTTCAAATGGTTTATCAAAACCATGAATAAAAACACAAACAGTGCCTTGAAAATTACTCACCTGATTATAAAAGTCTGACTCAGTAAATAAATTTATAGCTGTTGTAGGGGTACTCTGCCAAGCAGTGTAGTTGCTTGTAAAAATTGACTGGTAACTCATCAAATGTCCTGCATCCAAAGAGTTCGTAATAGTTGATGGGCGTTGAAGATTACAAACACCAAAAATCAGAGAACCATTTCCTAAATCCAGGTGACGCTGATTACCTAATCTTGGTTGATTTGAATTACCTTCATTAAGTCGTGTGGTGGCAAACAGCACATTAACATCTGTGCTATTTCGCTTTCCACTGGTTGTGACAAGATTAAGTTCTCTCCATGGCTGAGCCTCTGAGTCATATCCAAATACTGCTGAACCGGTCAAAAATGACAAAATAAAACTTGCAACTCCAAATGAGAGTAGCCATATATGTCCTTTTAGCTGCATTTTTTTGATCGAAATATCATTCCTAAATCCAGGCTTTAAGAAAATCAACCAATGGTTGATTTATTGGACCTCTGCCAGACTCCCCACCGAGTGGGTGAGTAGCTTTTTGATAAGCCCAATATGTCCAGCTAATACCATTGTTTTTTAAGAAACGCATCAATGGCTCTGTTTGAGCCACAAACCCGTCTGGACCATCCGGTTGATCATTTCTACCTAATATTTGAAATTCACCTAACCACACCGGTACATTCCAGTGAGCCGCCCTATTCATATGCTCTCTAATCCAACTGTTACATTCTGCTTCATAGCCACGGGACTGCGATGGATATGAGTGAAAAGAATACACCACATTATCAAATGGGGGTGCAGTGGATACCGGCGTAGAGTTGCTGTCCTGAAACATGAGGAGGATATGTGGATTTACTGACCTAATTGCTTGACCAATTCTTCTGTAAAGCATGTCTAATGGTGTAGGACCATTAAAATGATCCGCTCTATTAGCATTACCCGCTTTAAGTTCAGGTTCGTTGAACATGTCAGCACCAACAACTGTAGGATTGTTGTTATAGCGCTGAGCTAGGAATTTCCATGCGCTGGACACCCCTTCTTGAACATTGCCTTCATTATCAAAAAATGACCTCCGGGCATCATCTTGACTGGTGCCTTCTTGATATAGCCAAGCCGGTAGTCCATTTCCATGTACTACCTTGCCACCATGTTTTGCTATCGTCAAACCAGGTGACCAACCCCATTGGTGCATACTAAAAATCACCATAATATGCTGTTGAGAACATTGATCAACTATATTATCCAGATCTCTCAAATACAATTCGTTGTACTGATGCGTACCAGAACCACCAGGTGGGCTTGGTTCAAGATTTGACCATGAAACTGGTATTCTGACAGTATTAAAACCCCAAGCAGCAATGTTTTGAAATTCATCGGCTGCTACACGAGTCCAGCAGCCCAGTCTTTTATCCGGACAACCTTCTCTGGTCCAGGGATGACCTGCTCCCCACTCCGTCCCAGAGGTATTTACACCATGAAAAACAACTGGGTTATTGTTTGAATCAAGAATTTGCGTACCTTGTGTGTGTAACCAACCAGATACTGTTCCAGATCCACCTTCTTTTGGGATATCGTTTTGTCCACCTCTATGACGATTTGCAAAAGATGCCATACACGACAAAGTCACCATAAACAAGAGTACAATTGTTAGTTTGACTTTTAATGTTTGCATGAACCTTTTCACCTTCATTAGCCGTTAGTATGTGTTTGTTGCTCAAGTGGTTGGGAAATTACTAGAAGACAAGCGATATGATTCTAATCTACTTAATTCAGTGTTTTAAGTAATTCAGATAGACTATCATTAACTAGTATTGTAGTGATGCGAAAATAGTCCGTATCAATTACAAAATAAGCACTTTAGGTTTTACGATATTGAAGCTCTGAATTACTGATCAAACCTTAGACTATCAAGTATTTGGTAATAGCTTAACTGGAGAAACACCATGATTTTCAATACTCGCTGCCATATCTTTCTTGCACAGACATGCACACTTAGCATCTTGGCTGTTCTGCTTGGCAGCACAACCCCAACCCAAGCACAAATTCCTGGAATTTCACCAGCAGTACCACCAGCTAATCCTTCTTCTCTTGATAACAATACGCTTCTTCGGGGACAAGTAAAGACAAATATTGTTCCTGCTGAAAAATTACTATCTCAAGGTAAATATGCGGATGCAGAAGGACTATTCAGAGAACTATTGGTTGTCAATCCCCAGGATTTACATGCTACTGTAGGTCTTGGTCTAGCATTGGCCAACCAATTTAAATTAGACGGTGCAGATCAACTTTTTGATCGAGTGTTATCTCAAGATCCAAACAATGCCCAGGCCTATGCTGGAAAAGCAACGGTATTGTTGAACCGTCTTCAGTCGTCATCAGGAACTATTCGGTCTCAAAAAGACTCGATACTTCAACAAGCCGAGCAATATGCAAATCAAGCTTGTCGGCTAGCACCAGCCAATGCTGAAGGACACTATGCATTAGGCCAAGTATATAAAGAGCAAGGACACACCAATGAAGCTGCAAGCGAGTTTCGAAATGCAATTAATTTTGATCCTCAGATGTCTTTTGCTTATTCATCACTAGGTAGTATCAAATTAGATCAAAATAGTTTGGCAGAAGCTGGGGAAAACTTTAAGCGTGCTATTGAATTAAACTCAGGCAATTCCACAGCTCATTATGGATTGGGAACAACTTATTTGAAACAAGGTCGTACTGATGACGCCATCCAAGAGTTGAATACCTCACTTTATCAATTTCCCAATAGCTGGCCAGTAAGGATGGCTCTTGGACAGGCTTATGAATCTCAAGGCAACTCAGCAGCAGCCATAAAAGAGTATCAACTTTCCACGCTTATCAAACCAGAGAATGCTGAGCCATATTTGTGCATGGCAAAAATTCGTGAGGAACGTGGTGATCTTGAATTGGCCCTGGCCGATCTTCATTCTGGTTTAACTCAAGCTCCATATGATCTAACTCTGCGTGAGCGTATAGCCGATATTACATTACGTTTGGAGAAGCCGGATGATGCAATCACTGCATATCGCACCATCTTGCAAATGAGCCCAAATAATCCTCAAGCAGTCAAAGGTCTTAGTCAGGCTCTATATCAGAAAGCTCAAAAAGCAGCAGTGGGAGCAATGCTTGCCTCAAACGATTACGAATCGGCTATGTCTACACTTAACGAAGCCATCAAGCTTAATCCAAGCGACATGGAACTTCTTCTAGCCAAAGCCAAACTAATGTCTCTTTCCGGAACTAAACCTGACTTATCTAAGATGGCTCAGCCCACCAATGATGGTGAAAAAGTAGCATACGCAGAAGCTCTTTTAGCATCAGGTGAATTTCAAAAAGAATCTGACATGTTGAAGTCTGTGGTTAATGATCAAACAGACGCTAAGCAAACTTTTGCTTTAGCTGATATTGCAGTGATGATAAGAGATCTTGATAATGCCGAGACCGCTTACAAGAAAGCGCTATCACTAGGGACTTCACTCCCCGGTGCCTCAGAGCGTGGACAAAGAGGATTGGATCAGATTAGTCAATTAAGGAAGAATGCCCAAGATAATCTCACCGTTGCCAACGAGTTGTCCAAGAAAAAGCAGTTTGATGGAGCAGCAGCAAAATATCGCGAGGCTATTTCCAGCAATCCTCGACTGGCTAGTGCTCGGTTAGGTTTAGCTCGAGCTCTGGAAAAAACCCCCAAGGCATCTTCTTCTATGTTAGATGAGGCAGTACAACAGTATCAGTACTACCTCACACTGCAAACAGATCTCCCAGAAAAAGATCGTAAAAATTTGGTGTCATCATGTGCAAAGCTAACAGAAAAAGCAGCCAAGCTTAAGCAAAAGGAAAGCATATCCAAGCGGTAACCTAGGCAAAGTTTTTATTGGAACGGCTAGGAAATTTTCTTGCCCTGACCAGAAAAAATAAAACGACAAATAAAATATCTACTCACATCAGATATTGATGTTTATGTGTTTTTTAACAACAATACCCAGAGTATGCCAGAAATGCTCAAATATTAATCAAGCCACTACAGCTGATGGGGATAGGTGAGTGACAGAAAGTACTTGTGACCAATGGCAAGAAGAGTATGCAACGAAGGTAATTGCTGCAGACAATGCAGTAAAAGTCATCTCTTCTGGTGACACTATTTATATACACTCTAATGCCGCCGCACCAGAAGTATTGATCAACGCTATGGTAAGAAGGTCTCAAGATCTGAAAGATGTGAAAATTCTTCACCTTTTGACGTTAAGTAAAGCAGAGTATATCAATAAAGAATTCAGTAATTCCTTCAAAGTAAAAGCTCTTTTCATTGGCCCAAATATACGAGAAGCTGTCAATGAAGGACGAGCTGAATATATACCGGTTTTTCTAAGTGAGATCCCCAAAATTTTTGAATCAGGAATTGTTCCCATTGATGTTTGTTTGATTCAATTATCACCACCGGACGCCCATGGTTATTGCAGCTACGGTACTTCTGTTGATTGCACAATTGCTGCCCGCAAAAATGCTCGTATTGTAATTGCCGAAGTAAACAAACAAATGCCACGTACACTTGGACGCTCATTTGTTCATATCAGTCGAGTGGATTACATTGTAGAAACTGACAGACCATTGCCGGAATTAATATCAGCAGCACCCACAGAAGTTGAAATAGCAATTGGTGCTAACGTAGCAACTTTAGTAGATGACGAAGCTACACTGCAGCTTGGGATTGGGGCTATTCCTAATGCAATTCTTCACTCATTAAAAGACAAACGTAATCTAGGTATTCATAGTGAAATGTTCTCTGATGGGATCATAGATTTGATTGAACAAGGAATAATAACCAATAATGCTAAAACCCTTTTACCTGGTAAGGTAGCAGTGAGTTTTATATTAGGCACCAAGCGACTTTACGATTTCGTTGATAACAATCCCCTTATTGAGTTTCAAACCAGTGATTTTATTAACGACCCATTTGTCATATCACAGAACTTTAAAATGACCGCTATCAATTCAGCGTTGCAGGTAGACGTTACTGGTCAAGTTGCAGCAGATTCCATCGGTTCTTATCTATATAGTGGGGTCGGTGGACAGGTTGACTTTATACGCGGTGCTGCGCGAGCTAAGCAAGGTAAAGCAATCATTGCAATGCCTTCAACAGCCAAGAATCACTCTGTCTCTAGAATCACTGCATCATTATTGCCAGATAGTGGAGTAGTTACCTCCAGAGCTGATGTGCATTATGTAGTAACGGAGTATGGAATTGCACAGCTATACGGTAGAACGCTTAAGGAACGCATGAAATCTTTGATTAGCATTGCACATCCAGATTTTAGATCCCAGCTAAAAAAAGATTGTTGTCTAATCCCTTGGTTGAATTAGATCATGCCACTTCTCATAGCATAAACAGCGGCTTGAGTGCGATCATCAACACTCAACTTCTTCAATATGTTCCGAACATGAGTTTTTGCAGTAGCTAAAGAAATCGTGAGCTTATTCGCTATTTCTTGATTGGATAAACCATCAACTATTAATCTAAGAACTTCTATTTCCCTTGTGGATAATAGCTCAACTACAGTATGTTCTTGCCTTTCTTCCAGCGTTGATCCAGGCATAGTAATAGCTGGTGCATAAATAGTTGGATGCAAATGTTCCTTAGATATATAGTGCCTGAGAATTCGCTTAGCAATAGAAGCATCGAGCCAGGCATCACCAGCTTTAACTGAGCGTATAGCTGTGTATAGCCTTTCCGGTTCAATATCCTTTAAGCAGTAGCCAGATACACCAGCTGCCAGAGAAGATAGAATGTCTTGCTCACTGTCATGTTGGGTAATCATAATAATGTGTATACCAGGGTTCTGAGACATAATCTTCGTTGCAGCTTGTATACCATCCATAACCGGCATACCCACGTCCATAAGGATGACATCTGGATGTAGGTTGTTTGCAGCAGTTATTGCTTCTTCTCCGTTAGT
>Ga0207076_1212_pt1 | contig 12859 bp, 18 predicted proteins | sample Alteio_BWMinHeat_62_FD_153568 | JGI IMG/M metagenome (GOLD analysis project Ga0207076, IMG submission 153568) | Enriched cells from forest soil in Barre Woods Harvard Forest LTER site, Petersham, Massachusetts, United States -... | ecosystem: Environmental > Terrestrial > Soil > Temperate forest >... | reverse complement strand
GAATTAGCAAGCTCAAAGTATTGGTGGCCCGGAGCAGATGAAACCAAGCCCTCAAGCTTTCCATGAATCGTATCGATTTCATCGGGCGCGCATTTCCAAAAAAATGCTGGGTCGCACTTCATATGTTCTCTCGAGACGTACAGTTGAACTGGATGGCGCCGCGATACGGCTGCGAAGTTATGCATGGGTAGCGCTGACTCTCCAGATAGAACAAACTGCCGAAGTTGATTGGCGAGACGTTCAGTTTCTTCTGCAGTCCCATCTAAGAGCACAGCATCGTCACCTTTAAAATCAGGGAAAAAGCCGACATTCATACTCAATCCTGCATTCACAGTTGCGACTGCTTTCGACTACGCATTCTTGGCCAATGTTGGTCATTTCAAATGGCGTCCACGGTATAGAGGGCCACGATTCGACAGAACACCAAAACTCCCCAAAGTGCAAAAGGTGCCAGCATTCCCAAAATGACGGCATGCAGCCGGCGAATTTTCTGGGTAATCGGAAGCCAGACCCAACACACAAAAGACACCCCGAACAATACAAAGACGGCATTGACGAAGAACTTAGAGGGCTCAGTGCCAAAAATATCTTTGCGGATTGTGTCACCCATCATTACTACCGGCACTGACCACGCTGGCAAGAAATTCTTCCAGAATTTTTTCGCTGACGTTTTAATCGTGTCGGGCATTAACATAGGACGAAAGGACTCTGACAAAAAATGTATGCTGTCACAAAAAAATTGTCTTAGCAATATCAAATAGAACGCAAAGCCGAACGACGGCTTTCTGGCCGGCTACCGTCCATCAAGGTATCCGCGGGAACCTGTCGCCCAACTTTTATTCAAGTTGCGATTTAATCGACTTGAACTGCGAGACATACTTTGAGTGAGTGGCCGTTGGAGAACCGTCTGCGCCTAGTGCAAACACAATGACATGACCATTCTTTGTTCCGTAAGAGGCGGTTTGGGTCTCCGAAACTGCGAGGTCTTTCCAAACATCTGGATTCGACGAAGACATGCGCTGCAACTTTCCATCGCCTGAAAACCTGAAATGATGAACAGTGTTTTCATATTGTGTGGTAAAGCGCCAAGGCGAACCATTCACCAATTTTTCCGACAAGCCCCCACTTGCTGTTTCCACTTTCTGCGGCAACGGCGAGACATCTTCTGCGAAGACTGGAACCACAAGAGCCCAAAACAACGCTATGCACGCGATGTTTCTTATAATCATCATTTTCTCCTAACTTTCCTTTGAAACCATTATTGAGAAGCCTGTCCATCAAGACGGTGGCTATTCAGTATGCAGTGAGCGGCTCAAGCAGGTCGGCAAACAAGGCGACAGAACTAATTATCTGCAATTGGACCCTCTTTTAAGATGTCGCACTTCATGGTTCTATTTCACGTAAGCCCACGTAAATTTAACAGACACTTCCGAGCGTCCGTAATTGGCTGCGGATTCAATCGGTGAATGCAACTTCTCAAATACTGCCAAATATTGCGTTCAATAAATCCAAATCCCAGTAACTCGTTCTGTCATCCTGATGGACCAATATTTCTCCTGCATTGAGCATATGGCCGAGGCGCTGTCGAATAAGGCGCAAAGCAAGATTCAAAGATTGCATGGAACTCTCTCCCACGGCGTCAACATATCGCCCATCAACTCCAGTTAATGCTACCGGGCACGCCCATTCGTCTGCTCGCCGATACGGCACGCCAATAGCAGCTTGAATCAATACTTCGGTACCGTCTGCGCGTAGCCAAAGAATTTCTTCAGTCGCAATGAAGGTTGGATTTTCGATTTTCATATAGCGGACGTTCGTCTATTACTCGTGCATCAATCCCGGTTCGCAACTTTACGAATGAACTTTGCCGGATTTCCACCTACTAGAGTGTTTGGCGGAACGTCCTTGGTGACTACGGAACCAGCTGCAACAACAGAGTTTTCGCCCACGGTCACGCCGCCAACAATCGTCACACCGGCTGCGATCCACACGTTTCTCTCAATCACGATGCGATCTGCGACCACGCCAGAACGCCGCTTGGAGGGATCAATAGGGTGGCCGGACGTGATGATGCTAACGTTTGGTCCTATCATTACATCATCTGCGATATCCAGGCCGCCGAGGTCATAGAAGGTGCAGTTCTGATTCACGAACACGTTGCTGCCGATACGAGTATTGGTTCCGCCGGTTGCATAGAAAGGAGGGATCAAAACAAAGCCAGGGTCCACAGTCGCACCAATAAGTTCGCTAAATAATGCCCGCACTTGTTCTGCATCATTAAATGTCAAACGATTGAGGGCAGCAGTAATCGCCATCGCTCGTTGGACTTCTGCCGACATGGCCGCTGATTCCGGTGTTCTCCTGGAAATGAATTTAGTCCGATCATCAATCTCCATCTATTAATTTCCTTGAACGCTATTTATAGGGTAACTTACGCGTAATTGGCTGAACATCTACCTGGCAGTAAGCAAATGTCCTCTCTTGCCGGTATTTGCTAATTTCGGTATTGGGGCAATCCTTTGTCAAAGAGAAGCCTCGAATCTGATGTCTTGAAAATCAACGATAGCTTCCTCGGCGCCATTCATATAAAGACGTTTTTTCTTTCTGGGGTAGTCGCAAACGTCTTGCTCCAAATTCACTCGTGCCGAAAGCATGACCAAAGGCTCATCGCCACTATTCAGGATAGTGTGAGCCACACCTTTCTTTGGAAAGCCCAGAAAGTCTCCGCTTGCAATCGCGTATTGTTTTTCGTCGATAATAGCCTCACCGCTGCCGGAAAGAATATAAAAGCATTGTTCCTCATAAAGATGGCGATGATATTCCGAGTACTCACGGCCAGGCATCACCGTCATCATATGGAAGCCAAGATTCGTCAGTCCGGTGGCACCTCCGAGCGATTTGGATACACGTATGGCCTCGGGATTTAAAAGATGCGCCTTAGACTGCCCCTTCATTTCGGCAATATCTGTGGCCTTCAATAGTTCTGTTGGACTGCTCATGGATTTCCTCACTAAAAGCCATTTCGAATTTGGTTACGAAAATATTTGATATTGCGTGGACAGCGCCAGAGATTAGCGGACGTCTTTGACCGGACGGTACTGACCGACTACAGTTCAACCACGCAAGCGCCACAAGGCAAGCAATTCTATTTCAACGGAAATTTCAAATAGAGGCTTCATTTGCTTAATATATCGTTTTTTAAAGGACAGGTTTCGCAGCATCCTGCCACATTAATATTGGCAAAGCAACACCAAACAGGAAGCTTAGGCGAATGCTCGCCGCTGGCCGAGCTTTGCCTTCCGTCGCGCAAGCCTTCATACTTTTCCTGTTCGCAAAAATTGCGAAAATTTACTGCCGTCCTCTGTGCTCAGTACGCCATCGATAGCCTCGATTCTTCGTAACGCTGCTTCAACGTCAAAGGGCCTCCCTTCAATTGTGGCAAGCGCGTCATTGTGCAAGGCATACGCTAGATGGGCCGCAAAACGAACTTCAACGGCGCCCTCATTCTGGCTTCTGAAGTAGGAGGATAAAAGAATTCGGATTTGATACAGGGCATGCGCTGTATAGGATATTGATGGTGGCAATATTCATTCCGGTAACTTAAGCGCCCCATCCACCGCATTCCGTGCGACAGTCATATCGCAGTCAGTAAAGAAGTGGCCGCAGTTACCTTCCAGTACCGTGGTTTTTGCATGGATCAGCTTTGCGAAGTCGAGTGCGGCAACGGGGTTGACCAAGTGGTCCTGGCGTGCGGCGATGACGTGGACGCGAGCGCGTATTTTCTTGGCGGCTTTTTCCAGTGATCGTTCTTTGTTGCTGCCTTCCGCTGCTGTTTCCCCGATATCCTGGCCCAGCATTGCACGGATTTGCCAGAGCGAATTATTGGCATCGGCCGCGTCGGGACTTGACGCTTGGGTTTCCTGGTAATATTTCCCAAACTCGGCAGGCGGCGTGTTGGCGACGCGGTAAGCGGGTGAAGTTGCGTTCATGTCGAAGATCAATTGAAACATGGGTAGCCTGGGGTTTTTCTGGTAGTTGCCGTTGGCATAGTCCGGGTCGGACAGTATGGCGGCTTCCAGGATGTGCCACAGCAGCAGGTCGTAGCTGGACTGGCGCGGCGTGCCGGCGATGGGGATGGCGACGTCCATGAAGCCGGGGTGGCTGACCATCCATTGAAATGTTTGCAGACCACCCATGGAGTAGCCCATGACGGCATGCAGGTGCGTCAATCCCAGCTTTTCTGTCAGCAGCCGGTATTGCGACTCGACCATGTCGCGGATATTGAAGGCGGGGAAGGCGGTGCCGTGCTGGGTCTGGCTATTGGAAGGCGAACAGGAGACGCCGTTGCCTATCGCGTCGACAATGACCACAAAGTAGGGCGCTGGGTCGAGCAGGCCTTTTGGGCCTAACATGGACAGCACTTCCACGCTCTTGCCGGTGTGCCAGGTAAGGAACAGGATGGCGTTGGAGCGCTGCGCGTTAAACGTGCCGAGGGTGCGATAGCCGAGCGCGCAATCGTGGATTACGGCCTGGTTTTCCAGCTTCAGGTCGCCAAGCTGGGCAAATTGCTGGGACGGTAAAGCGCTGGGCGAGGTTTGCGCATGCGCGACTGGTAGGGTAACGATGCTGCTCAAGGCGACAAGGAGCGCAATTCCGACACGGATGGGCATATCTAAATTCCTAAAGGTTGACCAATGAGGAAAGTCTGGGATCGGGGCTGCGTCTGGTGATCAGACCGACTTCTGACAGCGATCGAGGGAAAAAGTTCTCAGCTTGCTGCAAGCCCGGCGCTGTCGTCGGTGCAGGCAGGGGCGTTGGTTACGGTTCACCGGGCCGGCCCCTTGGCGCATTTCCATGGCCACTACTCGGTGGCGATCAAGGCGACCGACACCTTCATGCCTTTTGGCCTGACTGGCAGATGCGACACCTGGCGCGCCGGTGGGTCCTTTGGAAACCATTTGCCCCATTCTTCATTGATGCCTGCAAAATCTGCTTCTTCGGCAAAAATGACAGTCGCGCTGACCGCATTTTCCAGGGAGCTTCCTGCGGCTTCAAGGATGGCTGAAACGTTCGTCAGCGACTGGCGGATTTGCTCCTGGATCGTTTGCCCGACAACTTCTCCTGTCAGGGGATCAAATGGTCCTTGTCCAGCCACAAAAATCAGGCCGCCTGCTTTAACAGCCTGGCTGAATGTGGCGGGAGGCGCTGGTGCTTTGTCGGTTCTGATGATCTCTTTTGGCATGGAATCCTCCTGGCGAATCCAAATGAAAATGAAGCTGCGGGCCTACGGATATTAGGTCCCCCGGAAATCAGCTTGACTGGCTGGCGTGATGGGCGATGCCAATGATGAAGGGCAGGACCAGTTCGGGAACCAGGTAGCCTAGCCAGACGGCGGCGGGCTGGGGCAGGCCTACGCGCCGGATCGATATCAGCCTGCCGATTCCGGCGAGCAATACGCCGAAGGCGAGCAGGTAGACCAGGGCGCCTTGCTGCCGGATGGTGATCCCGGCCCAGAGATTGATCAGCCCAGTGGAAAAATAGACGCCGGCCATGAAGCGGTGGACGTTGTCCAGCCGCGGCGAGGTATCCGGCTGCCCCAGGTACATCTGCAGGGCGCCGCCAAACATCGCAATGGCTGCTATGAGGAACAGGCAAACCCGCACCACCATTTGGCTTGCGAGCAGCGGATCGTTGTCGGTCATAGGCGTGAGCTCAACTTTAGGTGATCCAATGGATGGGGCCGTGCGATCGGGTATCAACGATCAATTGCAGGGACCGGACTGCCGGGCGAAGGGAATGCCTGGGCGTGGACGTATGCTGCCACGAAAAGAGTGTGAAGGCAATGTCGGTTTGGTGGCCTGCAAACAGGCGCCGCAAACTATGGTCGTAGGGTGGGCACCCCGTGCCCACGCTGAGCCAGCCACAGTGGCACGCCGAAGCCGCGTGGGCACGGGTGCCCACCCTACGAATCGGATGCGCCTTATCGAACATAGTCATTGATGAGAGCGGCCATCCATTTCGACTGCGCGGCCGCAGCCAAATCGCGGCGATGTTAGACTTCCATTGCTCTGCATTGTTGCAATCGACCACGGCCACGCACGCCGGCCAGTGTTCAATTCAAGTTTTTCCCACAAAAAAGATGAGGATACGATGACCCGCTCTATTGCTGAAAAACGCGCCGCCTTTCGCGCGCTGCATGAACAAGGCTGTTTTGTATTGCCTAATCCCTGGGACGTGGGCAGCGCCCGCTATTTGCAGGGCCTGGGTTTCAAGGCGCTGGCGACCACCAGCTCGGGTTTTGCCTGGTCGCTGGGCCAGGCCGACGGCGCGCTGTCGCGCGACATTATCCTTGCCCATTTGCGGGATATGGTTGCGGCCACAGATTTGCCGGTGAACGCAGACTTTGAGAGCGGCTTTGCAGCCGATGCGCAAGGCGTGACGGAGAGCGTGCGGCTGGCGGTTGCGACTGGCGTGGCGGGCTTGTCCATCGAGGATTCGACTGGCGACGCGGCGAATCCGCTGTTCAGCATTGAGGTGGCGGTAGAACGCATGCGCGCAGCCCGCAGCGCCATAGACGCGGCGGGCGGGGATACCCTGCTGATCGGGCGGGCGGAGAATTTTTTTGTGGGGCGGCCAGACCTGGACGATACCATCGCCAGGCTCAGGGCCTATGCCGAGGCCGGCGCCGATTGCCTGTATGCGCCGGGCATACGCACGCGCGAGCAGATTGCGGCCGTGGTCGCCGCGGTGGCGCCCAAGCCGGTCAACCTGCTGGTTGGATCGGCCAGCGAATTGACGCTGCAGGATATTGCGGCACTCGGCGTGCGCAGGGTCAGCGTCGGTGGCGCGCTGGCGCGTTCGGCCTGGGGCGGCTTCATGCGTGCTGCCCGTTCCATTGCGGAGCAGGGCCGTTTCGACGGCTTTGCCGACGCGGCAGCGGGGAATGAACTGAATGGCTTCTTTCGCCAGTCTGGCGAATAACGCCCAGTCACTTGAAATCATTGAAGAAGGTACATTCGGGCGCATACTAGCAAACGTTTTAACTTAACCCATGAAAGCATATGACAGACATGTATTTATCTGCCCCCGGCGCCTGGCTGGCCCGTATCAAGAAACTGGCTTTGCCGTTGCTCGCCACCGGCCTGCTGGCCTCCTGCGCCGGCCTGATCGGCCCGCGCCAGCTGGATGTGCCGGTGGAGCGCTTGCAACAGAGTCTGGAGCGCCGTTTTCCGCTGAATAACCGGGTGATGACGCTGCTGGACGTGCAACTGACGCATCCGCAGCTGACGATGCTGCCTGAGAGCGGGCGAGTGGCGCTGGCGCTGGACCTCAATGTGGCGCCGCCGTTCATCAAACAATCCTGGAGCGGCAACCTGGCCTTGTCCGGCCGGCTGGTGATAGATAATGCACGTAATGCAGTATTCATCAACGATGCGCGGGTGGACACGATCAACATCAGCGGCGTGGATGAAGAACGCCAGCGTCAGTTCAGGCTGGTGGCCAGCGTGGTGGCGGACAAGTTGATCAAGGATGTGCCGATATACAGTTTCCGCCCGGAAGACCTGCGCATCGCCGACGTGCAGTTTGTGCCGACCGGCATCATGACGACGTCGCGTGGTTTGCTGCTGAATTTCGAACCGGCAAAATAGGTTTGGCCGCCATCACGCAATTGCGGCCGGCGCCCTTGGCGTCGTAGCAGGCGGCATCCACGCGGCTGAAGGTGGCTGCCGGGTCGGCGTCGGCATGCAGGTCCAGCGTGCCCACGCCTATGCTGACCGTCATGGCGATCGCCGCGCCTTCGAACTGGCAGGGCTGGGCCACCAGCGCGGTACGCAATTGCTCCGCCATTGCAGACGCATCGTCTTCCGTGGTCGCCGGCAGGATCACCACAAACTCTTCACCGCCTATGCGGGCGATGATGTCGCTGTCGCGCCGCACGTATTGCTGCAGCAGGTCGGCAAAGTGCCGCAGGCAGGCATCGCCGCCCAGGTGGCCGTACTGGTCGTTGATCTGCTTGAAGTGGTCCAGGTCCAGCATCAGCAGGCCCAGGCTTTCCTGCTTGCGCACCGCCAGGTTCCAGGCTTGCGTCCATGCGCGCTCGTAGCTGAGCCGGTTCGGCAGGTTGGTGAGTGCATCGGTCAGCGACATGCGCGCCACCTCGGCCCGGCTGCTGATCAGATTGATCTCGGTTTCCACCTGCTGCGCATACTCCTTGGCGGAGCGCTTCAGGTTCGCCATCAGGTAAAAGGTGTAGATGAACAGCGTAATGGCGGTGGACCCCAGGTCCAGCGCCGGCAGCGCGTACACGATAGCGGTCGGCAGCATCAGTATCAGGATGGTGACGCGGGCCTGCGACGGGTGCACTGCAAACGCCTGGCTGGCTGCCGTGCCGAAGGCCACCGTGGAGATGACCGCCACCATCACCGCACTATCCGGATGGCCCTGCTGCCAGCCCACCAGCGCCGGGATGATGCCCCACACGATGGAGCCCACGTGCTGCAACCGCCATTGCTGGCGCTTCCATGTCGCATAGGCCTCGGCGGAGGAATTCGGGGGTGGCGGGCGGTGCCGGTAGCGCAGTATCCACAGCAGCACGAAGGCCGCAAGCGGCAGTGCAGAGTACAGCGGCCACTGGCGGTGGTAGCCCGCAATCGCCAGTATCAGCACGCAGCCGATCAGGTAAAACACCGGGCCGATCAGCGCGCGCTGGTACAGGTCTTCGCAGGTGCGCTTGTTCCTGTAGTTGTCGGCTTCCGGCGTCGATACCGGTGTCGGCGGGGCGGGATGGTTCAATGATTCGGTCATGCTTTTTTTTGCTTGGCGATAGCCGCGAAGGCGGGCAGGGAGTGCCGTTCGCGTGGAATATGTCTTGCCATCATACACAGGGCGGGGAGGCTTGGGTGATTTTTGCACGCAAGTTCGGCGGCTGGCGCGAGCGGCGCGCCGGCATAGGCCAGGGAAGCGGCATTTGTGATTGAAATGTCATTGCCAAATGGATATGATGCAGAATCATTTTTCTTCAATGCGAATGCAAGCCATTCGATATCGCCGATGAATTCCTTATCTTCTGCAAGATGCAAGCTGCGGTCCTGGAAAAATAAAGTAGGGAGCAATGGGCTTCATCTATTGCACCGTTTGGAACATGGATAGCCCAGGGTTTTAAATGAATGCGGAGCGGTGTTATATCCTCGCATTCGGTGCAATACGCTAAAGCTATTGCACCCTACCTTGTATATAAAGTTGCTGTAGGGTGGGCACGTTTCTGTGCCCACGCGGTTTAAATTTCAATTTGTTTATCTGACTGGGGATCAAGTAAAGTAGGGTGCAATGGGCATTATCTATTGCACCGCATGGGACCTGGATAATCCGGGGTTTTAAATGAATGCGGAGTGGTGTTGCGTCCTCGCATGCGGTGCAATACGCTAAAGCTATTGCACCCTACCTTGTGTATCAAGATGGGGTAGGGTGGGCACGTTTCTGTGCCCACGCGGCTTAAATTTCAATTTGTTTATCTGAGCGGAGATCAAGTACGAATGAAAAACACCAAACGCAAGCTGCCGTCCTGGAAAAGCCTGTCCCTGGCAGCCGCCGTACTGATAGCTGGCGCACAAGCCGCATCTGCAAAAGACTTGCCTTGCACACCGCAGACGCAGATTGCCCTGTCGGACATTACTTCCCGCATCATCCTGGTGGGTGAGATGCATGGAACGAACGAAATACCAGGTTTTGTTGGTGGATTGGCGTGCAGTATTTTGAGAGAGGGGAAACCCTTGATTGTGGGATTGGAGAGCCCCGCGAGCAACCAGCTTGCACTGAATGCTTATATGGATTCGGACGGCGGCGAAGCGGCGCGTGCAGCGCTGAAGTCCAGCAAATTTGGCGAGATGAAGGACGGCAGGAGCAGTCGCGCGATATTCGGCTTGGTAGAGTCTATGCGCCAACTACGCCGCGCCGGTGCCAAGGTAGCGGTAGCGGGTATCGATATCAGCGATGGCGCAGTGCCTGAGCCCTTGTTTAAAGGTGAACCTATCGGGAGCGGGGAGCGTGATGCAGTGATGGCGCACAACATCGAAAGCCGGGCCAGAGTGAATAAGGACCATACGATACTGGTCCTGGCAGGGGCGCTTCATGTCAGCCGGCTGAAGGGAGTACCCTGGAATCCCGGCTTTGAGCCGACTGCTTATTTGCTGCAGCAACGTTTTCCGCTGTACTCGATTGCCTTCGCATTTCCGTCTGGCGGATCGTATTGGACCTGCCACAGAGTGGCCGGCAGCGGACCTAGCCCCCAGGGCACGGATATAGTATGTGGCATGAATACCGCATCTCAAGGACAAGCCAGGATCGACGATGGCGACTTTAATACCTGGGTATCCCTGGGAGCGGTTTCGGCGTCCGTGCCGATGCGGGAGTAACAAAGGCAGGCCGTCAATCTTCCAGTTCGTGGCTTTCGCGCTTGGGAGCAACCATGAATTTGCTGCCCATGTCAGGCATGATTGCGCCTATGGCGTCAATGATCAGGTTGAACACAAGCTGCAGAAATGCCTGTGATACGGATAATTTGCTCGTCGCCATATTTACTCCCTGTGGAAGAATTTCTATTTTCAGGCGACAATGCAAGAACCTGGACGCCCCTCACGGAGCACAGCGTTTTTTCTTGACGTGTATGGCCTGTCTCGTTTTACCTATGTCTTACTATCAAATTCCGTGCCAGGAAAAATGGTGTAAAAAACCGTAAAAACGATGTTATGCCGGTGGTTGGTGTAAATCAGGCGTGTAAAGCAGGTGTTTTTACATGTCGATAGGGCGCAGATGGACAAGCACGGCGGCGGCAATGGGGCGTTCGGCTTAAAATGATTTACCTTGAATATGGCTCTACCATCACCCGGCATCATGAATAAACCTCCGATAGAACAGCCCAACTGCAATAGCTGCCTTCACTTCTATATCACTTACGATGCCAATTTCAGGTACGGTTGCCGCGCCTTCGATTTCAAAAGCGCGCGCCTGCCTATGCTGGATGTGTTTGATGCCTCCGGGCAGGAGTGCCAGCACTATACGAAGAAAGAGAAGAAGCTGAAGTAGACTGCGCGCGCCGGTACGGCAGCAGGAAAGCGGCGCTGAAAAAAATATTCCGGGGATGTGTGCAGGCCACGGGCGCTATGTAATAATTGCCGCTCATTAATATTTGTTTGCTCAATACTCTTCACAGGCACCATGAATATCCACCTTTCCCTGATACCGCTGGTATCCCTGATTGCCGGCATCCTGATCCTGGTCATGCCCAAGCTGTTGCACTATATTGTCGGCTTTTACCTGATCGCCGTCGGCGTGATCGGCCTGTTTGGGCTGGGCCGTTTCCTGCATTGAATTTCCATCGGCAGCGGCCCCGTTGTCACCACGTAGGAAGGGATCAGTCGCATCATCATGGGTGAACTGGTGTGCGGCAGCTTCAGCCCGGAGCCGGTCGCCTGCTCCCGGTAAGTGAATGCCGGCACGCAAGCCGGGCTGTATTGCGACGAAGCGGGACATAAGTTTGGCAATGCCGTGCCGTATTGGCCTGTGCGCTTGCAAGGAGTATACTGCGCGCTCTTTCAAGGCAAGGCCTTGCTTACCAAGATTATTATCAGGACAACATCATGAGCGCTCTGCCTCCATGCCCCAAATGCCATTCAGAATTCACCTATGAAGACGGCAGCAACTATGTGTGCCCCGAGTGCGCGCATGAATGGAGTGCGCAAGCCGGGGCCGAACCCGCTGCCGAAGGCGCCAGGGTCTACCGCGACGCCGCCGGCAATGTGCTGCAGGATGGCGATACCGTCACCGTCATCAAGGACCTGAAGCTGAAGGGCTCCGGCGGCACCGTCAAGATGGGCACCAAGGTCAAGAACATCCGCCTGGTGGACAGCGACCACGATATCGACTGCAAGATAGAAGGCTTCGGGGCGATGAGCCTGAAATCGGAGTTTGTGAAGAAGGTCTGATGTCCACGTCCTGCGCCGGCCGCCATCCCTCAGCAAATCAGCCGCAGATTGCTATACTGTAAGAACGTATGCCTGCAACCGGCGTTGCAGGGAAAAACTGCCAAGACCCAGCATTCATGTAGGAAACTGCTGACAACACGAGCGGTTGTTCGCTTGTAGAGAATAAGCTGGCCAATTGCTATAGTCTGCCCATCTAATCCCCGACCGGCGCAAGCAGGCGGTGATGTGCCCCCCCGCAACGGGGTGGGCGGTGAATACAATATACCCCAAGGGGAGAGACTTCATGAATGCTACGCTTACACTCGATCTGCCAGGATCCACCGCCCCCAAAGCTGCACGCAAAGTAAACAGGAAAATAGCGGATAAGGCCGATGTGCTCGTCTTCAAGCCTGTGCTCAGCGAAGAAGAGGTTCTTGCGATGGCAGCCAAGGATTATATGAACGATGCGCAACTGGCGTTTTTCAAATCCCGCTTGCAGCAGATGGAGCAGGACCTGCTCCAGAACGCCAGTGAAACCTCCGAGCACCTGCGCGAAACCGAGCTTATCTCCGATCCCGCCGACCGCGCCACCATAGAAGAAGAGCACTCGCTGGAACTACGCACCCGCGACCGCGAGCGCAAGCTGCTGAGAAAAGTGCAGCAATGCGTTGCCAGCATCGACACAGGCGACTATGGCTGGTGTGAAGAGACCGGCGAAGCGATCGGCCTGCGCCGCCTGCTGGCGCGACCTACCGCAACGCTGTCGATTGAAGCCCAGCAAAGGCATGAGCTGAAGCAAAAGCTGGCAGGGCACTAAGCCAGAATCTTTGCCGTCGGCCCGGCGCCTTTTGTCGCTCCGGGCACGGGCTGTTCGCGAAAAATATCGAGGCCCGTAGGGT
>Ga0207076_1211_pt1 | contig 12904 bp, 10 predicted proteins | sample Alteio_BWMinHeat_62_FD_153568 | JGI IMG/M metagenome (GOLD analysis project Ga0207076, IMG submission 153568) | Enriched cells from forest soil in Barre Woods Harvard Forest LTER site, Petersham, Massachusetts, United States -... | ecosystem: Environmental > Terrestrial > Soil > Temperate forest >... | reverse complement strand
ATGCACATTCAGCGCCAGCAGACGGCTGTTGATCTCTCCAAAGGCGGTGCCCAGTTCGGTCAGCCACTTCGGCACGAAGGTCAGCGACAGCGTATGTGGCACTGCGAAGTCCACCGTGGTCTGTGTCGCAGTGCGTTTGCCGCGCAACAGCGCGCGGGCGTTATTGATCTGCCCCAGCATTTCTATCGCCTGCTCGTAGAACACTTCGCCGGCGTGGGTCAGCCGCGTAGGATAGGAAGTCCGGTCTATCAGATCGGTGCCTAGCCACGCTTCCAGCGACTGTATCCGACGCGAAAATGCCGGCTGCGTCACATGCCGCAATTCGGCAGAGCGGCTGAAACTATTGGTTTCCGCCAGCGAAACAAAGTCTTCCAGCCATTTGGTTTCCATAGACTATCGTATTCTTGTATTTGCCCCTGGGGCATGGATCAAATTAACCGACCAGCTCGCCGGCCCTGTCCCGCAGCGCTTCGCGATCTGGTTCCGGCGACTCCGGAGACCCTATCTGCTCTTGCCGGTTTTGCTGCCGTTCCCACATTTGCGCATAGGCGCCTGCCTGCAACAGCAATTGCTGGTGCGTGCCGCGTTCTATGATATGGCCTTTATCCAGCACCAGGATCTGCTGCGCATCGACGATAGTCGACAACCTGTGCGCGATGACCAGCGTAGTCCTGCTCTTCGCAATTTCTTTCAATTGCGCCTGTATCATCTGCTCGGATTTGGAGTCTAGCGCCGATGTGGCTTCGTCGAAAATCAGTATCGCCGGATTTTTCAGCAAGGTGCGGGCAATCGCCACTCTCTGCTTTTCACCACCGGATAATTTCAGACCACGCTCGCCGACCATTGTCGCATAGCCGTCCGGCAGCGTCTCGATGAAATCGTGGATGTAGGCCGCCTTCGCTGCGGCGACGACCTCTTCCCTGCCCGCGCCCGGCTGACCATAGGCGATATTATATTCAATCGTATCGTTGAACAGCACGGTATCCTGCGGCACTATGCCTATCGCACGGCGCAGCGAGTGCTGCGTCACGTCACGCAAATCCTGGCCGTCTATCGTGATCCGGCCGGACTGGATATCATAGAAGCGAAACAGCAGCCGCGACAGCGTGGACTTGCCCGATCCGCTATGCCCGACCACCGCCGTCGTGGTCCCGGCAGGAATCGTGAAATCGACGTCAAACAGAATTTGACGCTTGCTTTCGTAGCTGAAATCGACGTGCGAAAAAATCACCTCGCCGCCTTCTACGTGGTCGATATGCAGATCAGGCGCAGCATCGCTGTCGGCGATTTCGCGATTCTGGTCCAGCAGCGAAAACAGCCTTTCCATATCTGCCAGGCTCTGCTTGATTTCACGGTACAAGACGCCCAGAAAATTCAACGGGACATACAGCTGGATCATGAAAGTATTGACCAGCACCAGGTCGCCCAGGCTCATCTTGCCGTCAATCACCCCCTGCGTCGCGCGCCACAGGATCAGCGTGACAGCGGTGGCGATAATCATCGACTGGCCGGTATTCAACATGGACAGCGAGGTCTGCGATTTGACTGCTGCCAGCTCATAGTTGCGCAAGCCTTCGTCGTAGCGGTGCGCTTCATAGTCTTCGTTGCCGAAATACTTCACCGTCTCATAATTGATCAGCGAATCGATGGCCTTGGTGTTGGCCCTGGAATCCAGCTCGTTCATCGTGCGGCGGAAGTGCGTGCGCCATTCAGTCACGGCTATCGTAAAAATAATATAGGTAACCAGCGCGCCCGCAGTGATCACCGAAAACCAGATGTCGTAATGCGTGACCAGGTAGATCAGCACCAGTGAAATTTCTATTAATGTCGGCAGGATGCTGAACAAGGCATACGACACCAGCGAGGAGATGCCGCGCGTACCGCGCTCGATGTCGCGCGTCATGCCGCCTGTCTGCCGGTTCAAATGAAAACGCAGCGACAGCGCATGCAGATGGCGGAATACCTGCAACGCAATGGTGCGCACCGCGCGTTGCGTTACCTTGGCAAAGACAAACTCCCTCAGCTCGGTGAACATCGTGGTGGACAATCGCAAGGCCCCATACGCGATCAGCAGGCTGATTGGCAATGCCATCGCCATGGCCGGATGCGCCGGCGTGACCGTCATGCGGTCTATCAATTGCTTCAGGATCAGCGGAACCCCGACATTGGCCAGTTTGGCGCCGACCATGAAGCCTAGCGCCAGCAATACCCGCCATTTGTAGGCCCACAAATAGGGCAGCAAGGTTTTCAGGGTGGCCCAGTCGTCACGCGCCTTGGTCGTTGCCGGCGGGTCGGGAAGCTTGGAGAATTTACTGCTCATATGCAAGGATTCTGGAAATAATGGTTTATGCTTACGAAAAGCAGGGAATGCTTGGCAGTAAAGGCACTGCTAACAATATACGGAGACAATCGCGGCTGGTCTTGGCGCTCCCCAAGGAGGCGCTGGACCCGGTCCACAAAAGTTTTTGATTCCAATGAATGATTGTAACTGTTTAGGAGTAACAAGATGTCTGAACCAGCCAAAACCTCGCTGCCCTCCGGCATGCCGCAACTACGGGTCATGCCTATGCCGGCCGACGCCAACGTCCATGGAGACGTATTTGGCGGCTGGATCATGTCACAGGTGGATATAGCCGGCGCCATTCCGGCAGCCCGGCGCGCAAATGGCCGTGTTGCCACAATTGCAGTCAATTCCTTTTTATTCAAGCAGCCGGTGTTCGTTGGCGATTTGTTATCTTTTTACGCAGAAGTGGTCAAAGTCGGCAATACTTCGATCACGGTTTCGGTGGAAGTCTATGCCGAACGCAATCGCCTGCAAGCCAGCACAGTAAAAGTAACGGAAGCGACGCTGACTTATGTCGCCACCGGCGACGACCGCAAACCGCGGCAAATTCCACCGCTGGAAACCATCACCAATTACAGCCCGAATTCTGGCGGCTGCTGAAATGGACGCGGGCCGGCGCTATTTCCTGGACAGGGTAGCCAGGCTTGCAAGCTTGGCAGCCTGCGCCAGCGCTTACCCTGGAGCCGCCCTCGCCAGGACTTCCAGCTATCCGTTCACCCTGGGAGTCGCCTCCGGCTCGCCCAGGCCAGACAGCGTCGTCCTGTGGACCCGCTTGCTGCCCGATCCTCTGAATGCACTGGCCTTGCCGCCCGCTGCATATAGTGTCAGGTGGGAACTGGCGGACGATGAGGGCTTCCGGCATATCGCAGCCAAAGGAGAAACCGCAGCCTTGCCGGAACTGGCGCACAGCGTGCACGTCGATGTCGCCGGTCTGCAACCGGACCGCTGGTACTGGTACCGCTTTATGCTGGGCGACGCCGTCAGCCCGATAGGCCGCACCCGTACCGCGCCGGCCGCCGGCAGCATGCCACTGGGCCTGCGCATCGCGGTGGCTTCGTGCCAGCACTGGGAATTTGGCGAGTATGCGGCGCACAGGCACATCGCCGCTGCCAATCCGGACGTGGTGGCCTTCCTGGGTGACTATATCTATGAATGGGGACCGTTCGACCTGGCGCACCCACTCAAACCCCGGCATAAAAATATCAGCGCGGACCTGGCAGGCTATCGCAGCCGCTATGCGCAATACAAGACTGATCCCAACCTGCAGGCTGCACACCATGCCGCACCGTGGATCGTGACCTGGGATGACCATGAAGTCAGCAACGACTATGCCAACGACAGAGGGGAAGCCCCGGATCCCAATTTCTTGCAACGGCGGGCAGCCGCCTACCAGGCGTTTTACGAACATATGCCGGTGCGCCTGCCGCCTTTGTCTTCCGAGCCGCTCCGCTTCGCGAATATGCGCATCTATGAGCGTTACGACTGGGGCAGGCTGGCGCGCTTTCACGTGCTGGATGACCGGCAGTACCGCGCCTACCAGGTCTGCCCGAAAGACGGCGGCGGCGGATCGACGTCGATCACCAACGCGCAATGTGCGGAAAGGCTTGATCCCGCTCGCACCATGCTGGGCGCAGAACAGGAAAAATGGCTGGCGCACGGTTTTGCCAGCTCGACGGCAAAATGGAATATATTGACGCAGCAAACACTGATGGCGCAATGCAGCCAGACCCCGGTTGCTGCTGACGGCGACGGCAAATTCTGGACCGATGGCTGGGACGGCTATCCTGTCGCGCGGCAGCGCCTGTTTGACGATTTGCAAAAACACCGGCCATCCAATCCCGTCGTCATTTCCGGCGACGTGCATACCTTTTATGCGGCCAACCTGAAGCGGGATTTTTACAGCAAAGCCTCCCCTGCCAATCCCGTCATCGCAACGGAATTTTGCGGTACGTCGATCACTTCCAGTTCGCGCCCGCAGGAACGCACCGACCAGTATGTCGCACAAAATCCGCATATCAAGTTCGGCCGCAGCGACAAACGCGGCTTCATGCTGCTGAATATTTCCGCGAAGCAGATGAGCACCTATTTCCTGGCACTGGATGACGTGGCGCGCGCAGACTCCGGTATTTCTACCCTGGCCAGCTTTGCGGTGGAAGACGGCCGTCCCGGCGTGATCACGCGGGCTTGAACATGGAGGCGGTGCGTTGGCCCCTGCCATTCATCGCCACCATGAAAAAAGGGAAGGCAGCGCCTTCCCTGTTCATCTGCGCGTCATACGCTAGCGCAGGCTTATGCGGCCTTCTTTTCATCCCGCAATTCGCGGCGCAATATTTTACCTACATTGGTTTTTGGCAGCTCCAGGCGGAACTCAATATACTTCGGCTTCTTGTAGGCAGTGAACTGCTCCTTGCAGTAGGCCATCAAAGCTTCCGCAGTCAGCGTAGGGTCCTTGCGGACCACAAACAGCTTGACCGCCTCGCCGGAATTGGCATCCGGCACGCCTATGCATGCGCATTCCAGTACGCCTGGGTGCATCGCCACTACCCCTTCGATTTCGTTAGGATAGACGTTGAAGCCTGATACCAGGATCATGTCTTTCTTGCGGTCCACGATAGTTGTATAGCCGCGTGCATCCATGATACCGACGTCGCCGGATTTGAAGAAGCCGTCGGCGGTCATTACCTTGGCGGTTTCGTCAGGACGGTTCCAGTAACCAGTCATGACCTGCGGTCCGCGTATCGCGATTTCGCCGGGCTGTCCCAGTGGCACAGGATTGCCGTCATCGTCCAGGATAGCGATTTCAGTAGAAGGCACCGGCAAACCTATGGTGCCAGAGAATTCCTTGGTGTTGACCGGATTGCCCGTCGCTACCGGCGATGTCTCGGACAAGCCATAACCTTCGGCGATCGGGCAACCGGTCACTTTCAGCCATTTGTCGGCGACCGCCTTTTGCACCGCCATCCCGCCGCCGCTGCAAATCCTGTAACCGGAAAAATCCAGCTTCGCAAAATCGGGATTGTTCAGCAAGCCGTTATACAGCGTGTTCACCGCAGGGAACAGGTTGACCTTGTACTTGGACAATTCCTTGACGAAGCCGGGGATATCGCGCGGATTCGGGATCAGGATATTCAGCGAGCCCTTGCGCGTACCCAGCAGGCTGCAGACTGTCAGCGCGAAGATATGGTACAACGGCAATGCACAGACTATCGTCATCTGTTCTTTTTCCAGCTCCGGCGTGATCGCCGGCTGCAGCCATGCCTCGTTTTGCAAGATATTGGCCAGCACATTGCGCTGCGACAGCGTCGCGCCTTTGGACACGCCGGTAGTACCGCCTGTGTATTGCAGGAAGGCGATATCGTCATGGCCGATGGAGACCGGCTGCAAAGTCAGGCGCTCAGCCTCGGACAGCATTTGCTTGAAGCGTATCGCATTAGGCAGGGAAAACGCCGGCACCATCTTCTTGATGTTGCGCACGACGAAATTGACGATGCCGCCCTTCAAGCCGCCCAGCATATCGCCCATGCTGGCGACAATCACATGCTTGACGACAGTCTTGTCCACGATCTGCGCCAACGTATGCGCAAAATTTTCCAGGATGAAAATGGCTTCCGCGCCTGAGTCTTTCAACTGGTGCTCCAGCTCACGTGGGGTATACAGCGGATTCACATTGACCACGGTATAACCGGCACGCAATATGGCCGCCATCGCGACAGGATATTGCAATACATTCGGCATCATGATCGCTACCCGCGCGCCTTTGCTCAGGCCTTTTCCCTGCAGCCAGGCGCCAACCTTGCGGGATAGTTCATCCAGTTCACCATAGGTCAGGAATTTGTCCATGCAGACATAGGCATTGCGTCCGGCATAGTCACGGAAGGCTTGTTCCAATAATTCAACCAACGATTGATACTGCGTGAAATCAATTTCTGCAGGCACGCCCGGCGGGTAGGATTGCAGCCAAATCTTGTCCATACTTTTTCCTCGTCTCTGATTGTTATTCTGTAGCTGGCCCGGGTATCAATTTAAAAATTACTCAAAGATTGATTATGCGAGGACAGTTTCTATTGATTGGCCATCACGATAGTTTTCCAGCGCCATCCATAGGATAACAGGACAAACAATATGGCCGATCCTGAATGCTATCGGCTGCAGTGCGCTTCGGCAAGTCTTTTGCGCCCGACTCGAACATATCCTCTAGCAAATTGTTGCATCGCACAAAATCCAGGCCGGGAAGCTGCACCGCCCTTACAACGTACCTGCTGTTTTTTGCTGCTGGGCCAAAAGCTGCAATTGCGCAGTCCTGGCAGGTTTTTCCTGCCTGGCCAATTGTTTCACGCTGCGATAGAAGTCCTGGAAATTGCCGCTTTTGGCGAGCATGGCCTGGAAGCCGGGCACCAGGTCATGATAAGTCGAGATTGAAACGAAGTGGGCGTTTGTCAAAGGCTCGGCAAACCAGCGGTCATAGCCGGCATAGCCGCCCCACGATGCTTTCACGGACTGGTATTCCAGCTGCAGGGCTTGCAGCACATCTGCCTTGCCCCGCAATTTTTCCTGGTCGTCGGCGCTGCTTTTATACAAGGCCTCCAGTTTGCTGCGATATTTTTGCAGCAGGGCCAGGAAATCCCGGCGCCGGCCCTCGTCTTTTTCATAGTTGGTGCGCATCGTGTCGTTGCCGAACTTGCTCAGCCAGCGCTGTACGCCGGCCTGCTCGACAGTCGTGGCAAATGATTCGTTGAAGGCAGAATCGTCTTTGACATATACCATCTGGTGCGCCAGTTCATGGAATATCAGCCTTGCCAGCGACGCATCGGGAGCATAGATGAAGGTGGATAACAGGGGATCGTTGAACCAGCCCAGCGTGGAATAAGCCGGCACGCCCTCAATCCGGACGTCATAATCCTCGCTGCGCAATTGCCGGGCAAACTCTTGCGCCGCATCGTATTTGTAATAGCCGCGATAAGTAACGCAGCCCGCCACCGGAAAACACCACTTGAGCGGCGTCAAGGATAGTCTGGTGGTAGCGACGACATTCCATAACACATAGGGCTGGCCCAGTTGCGTGTAATTGCGGTAACTGCGGTTGTCCGGCAGCCCCAGTTCATCCACGGCAAATTGCCGCACCTGCTTCGCCGCCTGCAAGCGGGCCTTGAGCTGCTGCGGCGTGTCGGGGCTGTCAATCAGGCTGTCGATGGATCGTGCCTTTTGCAATAGCGACAATTGCCCTTGCACGGCCTGGCCGTAATAGCCTAATTGTGCACAGCCGCTCAATGCAGGCAGCAGCGACAGCGCCAGGCAATATTTCAGTCGCGCGATTTTCACTGCGCCAGTTTTTCGACTTGCACCAGCACGTCGTAGAATGTGGGCGCGCGCCCCATATCGGTCAGGCGCTGGCTGGTGACTTCATTGACGTTCTTGTTATCCGACGCAAATTTTTTCCACCAGATCGACAAACCGACCACCAGGCCGGCGCGGGCCTTGTCCGTTACCCGCGCCATCGCCACGAAAGATCCGCGCGCATTAAAAATGCGCACCGCATCGCCCTGTGCGATGCCGCGCTCGGCAGCGTCGGCGGGATGCATGTCCAGGTGCGGCTCGCCTTCGGTATCGCGCAGGCTCTGTACGTTGACGAAGGAAGAATTCAGGAAATTCCTCGCCGGCGGCGAGATCATCGCCAAAGGATAGTCTTTTGCCAGCGCAGGGTTGCTGGCGGCCGATTCGTAAGGAGGTATATACGTAGGCAGCGGATCCAGGCCATCCTTTTGCATCGCCGCACTGTAGAACTCGCACTTGCCGGACGGGGTGGGGAATCCCCCATGCGCAAACGGCGCATCCGGCACCTTCAGCTTGGCCCAGCCGGTTTTCTTTAGTGAAGACCAGTCGAAATGTATCGCACGCTCATCACTCTGCTTGAAAGCCTGGGCGGCGATCTCATCGTCAGTTTCAAAGAAGCAGGGATCGGTATAGCCCATCCTTTGTGCGATCAGCCGGAAAATTTCGGTATTCGGTTTGGATTCGCCCAGCGGCGCAATCGCCGGGTTATTCGCCATCATATACAAATGCCCATAGGTGCTATGGATATCCGTATGTTCCAGTTGCGTAGTCGCCGGCAGCAGGATGTCCGCATAATCTGCGGTATCGGTCTGGAAGTGCTCCAGCACGACCGTGAATAAATCCTCCCGCGCAAATCCACGGGCGACGACACCGGACTCCGGGGCGACTGCCACCGGGTTGGAGTTGTACACGATCAGTGCGGCTATCTTGGGGCCGAACGCGGGTGAGCTTTCGCGCAGCAGATCGTCGCCTATGGTGCTCATATTGATGGTGCGCGGAGTTTTACCCGGCGGGATGAGGTCAGGCCTTTGCAGGGCCGGGAAATTTTTTGGAAAAGAATCCGATAGCGACAGCTGCACACCGCCGGCAGCATGCCGCCATGCGCCCACCAGCGCGGGCAGGCAGGTAATATTGCGGACCGCCATGCCGCCGCCGCGCACCCTTTGCAAGCCATAGTTAGCGCGTATCAGCGCCGGCTCGCCGCGCTTCGCGGTGGCGCCATAATCGCGCGCCAAGCCGACCAGCTCCTCCACGCTAATACCGCAAGTTACCGCGACTTTGGCCGGCGTCCATTCCTGCACCCTTTGCTTCAGCTGTTCAAAGCCCAGCGTGTATTCGGCAATGTAGTCGTGATCCAGCAAATCCTCTGCAATCAGCACATGCATGATGCCCAGCGCCAGCGCCGCATCGGTTCCCGGCAGCAGCGCGATATGCTGGTGGCATTTTTCCGCAGTCAGTGAACGGTAGGGGTCAATCGCGATCAGCCTGGCGCCATTGCGCTTGGCCTCCTGCACCCGCATCCACAGGTGCAGGTTGGACGCGATAGGATTGCCGCCCCAGATGATGATCAGCCTGGCGTTTTGTACCTGTTCGGTATCGGTGCCTATCCTGGCGCCTATCGTGTATTTATAACCGGCGCCGCCGGCGCTGGCGCAGATGGTGCGGTCGAGGAAGGATGCGCCTAGCTTGTGGAAGAAGCGATGCGGCATGGAATCGCTTTGCAGCAGGCCCATCGTGCCGGCATAGCTGTACGGCAGTATCGCTTCGGGATCCTGGTCGGCAATCGCGCGCAATCTGGTCGAGATGGTATCCAGTGCTTCATCCCAGCTGATGCGCTCGAACTTGCCCTCGCCCTTTTTGCCCACCCTTTTTTGCGGGAACAGCAACCTGTCCTTGTGATAGGTGCGTTCGGTGTAGCGCGACACCTTGGTGCACAGCACGCCGGCCGTGGTTGGATGATCGGGATCGCCGCGCACCTCGGTCGCAACGCCGTCGGTCACGGTGACGTGCAGCGCACAGGTATCGGGGCAATCATGCGGACATACTGCACGGACGATGGTACTGGTCATATCAATTTCCTAAACCTTCTTTAAACAAGCGCGGAGCCACTACACACCCAACTATCTGTTGGAGACGAGGCGCTGCATGAACATTTCGCATTGCGCCAACTGGTCCAGGCTGACAAATTCGTTCGGCGTATGCGCCTGCTCTATGCTGCCGGGGCCGCAAATGACGGTGGGGATGCCTGCCTTCTGGAACAGGCCTGCTTCCGTGCCATAGGATACGGCGCCATTCGGCGCATTGCCGGCCAGCAGCGCTGCCAGCTTGACGATTGCATGATCTTCCTGCATCTGCAGGCCGGGCGCCGAGGCCAACCATTCAAAGTCAATCGCGGCCAGCGGTTCCACTTTCCGCATCTCGGGCAACAGGCCGGCGGCAAACTCCCTGATCTCCTGGTACAGGGCCCCGGCATCCATATCCGGCAAGGTGCGTGCTTCAAACTGGAATTCGCATTCCTTGGGCACGATATTGGTCGCCAGGCCGCCGCGTATCAGGCCGGTCTGCATCGTCGAGTAAGGCACCGTGTAAGAATCGTCGCGCTGCTCGATACGTGCCAGGCGGTCGGCGATTTCGCGGATGTAGACGACGATGCGCGCCGCATACTCGATCGCATTGACGCCGTGCGTGGTGTAGCTGGAATGCGCTTCGCGGCCGGTAATGCAGCAGCGGAAGCGATGCGTGCCCTTGTGCGCAATGATGGGTTGCATCAGCGTAGGTTCGCCTACAATACAGCCGGCAGGCTTCAGGCCGATTTCTTCCAGGTCCTGTATCAGCCCGCGCACGCCTATGCAGCCGATTTCCTCGTCATAGGAAAGCGCCAGATGCAAGGCCGAATCCTGCTCTGCCGCCAGGAACTCCGGCACCTTGGACAGGGCGGTTGCAATAAAGCCCTTCATATCGGCGGAACCGCGCGCGTACAGCTGATCGCCCTTGATGCTCGCCTTGAAGGGGTCGGTGTCCCATTGCTGGCCCTCTACCGGCACGACGTCGGTGTGGCCAGACAGAATGATGCCGGGCTTTTTTCCTGCTCCCAGCGTGGCAAACAGATTGGCTTTCTGGCCACTGCTGTCATAAGTAAGCCGCGACTCCACACCATAGCCGGCCAGGTAATCCCTGACCCAGTGAATCAGCTCCAGGTTGGAATCGCGGGACACGGTGCGGAAGGAAATCAGCTGTTCCAGTATTTCCAGGACTTTGGTGGAAGGTCGCGACATAAATTTGCTTTTGGTAAATGATATCGATAGCCTGATCGCGGGCAATCGGGCCTGGTGCCGCCGGCCCCGGATCCAGGTCCGGCAGCATCCCAAGCCTCTACTATAACTGCGCCGGCCCGAGTCTGCTCATCGATCCTCATTCATCCATATGCGTTCAGTGCGGCAGTTGGTCCGGCACTGTTCCCAACCGGAGTCCGGGGTTCAGTTTCTCCAGTCCAAGCAAGGCCGCCGACTGGTCGGCATTCGGCACCGAATCGAGCAGGCGGCGGTAGGCCTGGGTCACCAATTCTGCCATCGGCAAATTCAGGCCCGCATCGCCGGCCGCGATCAGCACATTATCCATATCCTTGGCCTGGCTCTTTACTTGTCCACCAGGCAGGAAATTCCTGTCCAGCATGCGTTGTCCATGCACTTCCAGTATCCGGCTCTCGGCGAAACCGCCGCGCAAGGCGGCCCTGACGGCGACCGGGTCGGCACCGCCAGCCTGCGCCAGCAGCAGGGCCTCGGCGATGATGTTCAAAGTGCCGCCGACGATCAGCTGGTTGCACAACTTGGCCAGCTGGCCCGAGCCCGGATCGCCAACCCGGGTAGGCCTGCCGAATACTTTCAGCACATCTTCAACCTCGGCATAGTCTTTTGCACTGGCGCCAGCCATCACGGCGAGCGTGCCGGCCTCGGCCCCCACGACGCCGCCAGAAACCGGCGCATCAACAAAGGCTATGCCCCTGGCGGCCAGCAAGGCGTGAAACGCCAGCGCCTCGGACTGCCTAGTGGAACTCATGTCGATAAAGATGCTGCTGCCAGCGATCGCCGGCAAGGCGGCCAGCATCACCTGTTCGACAATATGCCCAGCTTCCAGCATGGTGATGATGTAGTCGACCGGCTGGCCCTGGTAACTGACGGCCGCCGCCGCCGATTCCGCCACCTGGGCTCCGAGTGCGGCCAGCTCTTGCGCTTTGCTGGTAGTCCTGTTCCAGGCAATGACCTGGTAGCCGGCCTGCAGCAGCCGGCTCGCGATGGGCTTGCCCATCAGCCCGGTTCCCAGGAAGGCAATACGCTTTGGCTTTGATGTGCCCATATGGATAATCTCTAGAAATGGTTATTGGAAAGCCTGAAACTGCTGCCGGCGCTATTACCCCCCTTTAACGAAGCGGGTATTGCCTGTATCCTGCCCCTGTGTGCAATTTTGTCACTAAGATTTTCTGCGGTAAAGATGTGTAAAACGCATTTGCGATATCATGTCACCCTTGTTGCTCTTTTTATCTAATACTGGACGGGTTTTCGACTATGTTGAACAAAAAAATTCTTGCTGCAGGAGTTGTCCTGCTTTTGGCCCAGGCAACCTCGTTTGCCGCAGAGTCGTTTTTGGGTGCGGATTCCGTGTCCGGTGAATTCGGCACAGGCAATAAATCTAAGCTGGCCAGGCTGGGCCTGCAATATGACTGGGGTACTCAGTGGTTCAAATCGAATGGCACCCATCTCGGCGGTTACTGGGATGTGACGATCGCCGATTGGCATAATACTGCCTACCGGGGTGTTCAAGGCGCTACGCAAAACCTGGTTGATATCGGCCTGACCCCTGTTTTCCGTTTTGAGTCCGACAGCAAAAAAGGCTTTTATGGCGAAGCGGCGATAGGCTTTCACCTGATGTCGCACATCTACGATAACAATGGACGTCCTTTTTCTACCGCATTCCAGTTCGGCGACCATATAGGCGTTGGCTATGTGTTCGACAGCGGCTGGGATGTCAGCCTGAAAGCGCAGCACTTTTCCAATGGCGGCATCAAGCATCCTAATCCAGGCGCGAATCTGGCTGTGCTGAAGGTCGGCCACTCGTTCTAGGTAATATAGAACGTTTCATGTAAATCTGAAGGGCGCTACGGCGCCCTTTTTCATATCTGGAGAAAGCTGGAACAAGCGACCAGCAAGCGCTGAAACGGAATGCAGCGATCTG
>Ga0207076_1210_pt1 | contig 12910 bp, 13 predicted proteins | sample Alteio_BWMinHeat_62_FD_153568 | JGI IMG/M metagenome (GOLD analysis project Ga0207076, IMG submission 153568) | Enriched cells from forest soil in Barre Woods Harvard Forest LTER site, Petersham, Massachusetts, United States -... | ecosystem: Environmental > Terrestrial > Soil > Temperate forest >... | reverse complement strand
GGCGGCACGCGCCAAACCCGGCATGACGTTGGGAGTGGGTGGACCACGCGGCTCGCTGATCGTGCCGGCAGATTTTGACTGGCACCTGTTGATAGGCGACCAGACCGCACTGCCGGCGATTGCCCGCAGGCTGGAAGAATTGCCGGCACAGGCAAAAGCAATCGCAGTGATCGCCATTGTCAACGCCGATGAAAAAATGGAGCTGGGCAGCGATGCGCAGGCACAGGTGATCTGGCTGGACCAAAGTGCATCGACCAAAGATACCGCTGAACTGTTGCTGTCGGCGCTGAAGGATTTGACGCTGCCTGACGGCGACGGCTATGCGTGGGTAGCCGCTGAACTGAACAGCGCACAAGCGGTGCGCAAATACCTGCTGCAGGAACGCGGCCTGGAAAAGCATCAGGTACATGCGGCCAGTTACTGGAGAAATGGCGCCAGCGAGCACCACCAGACGCATGACGACGAATAAGATGATCATGCTGAAGAGCATAAAAAAACGGGCTTGTTGAAAACAACAAACCCGTTTTAACCATCAGTGCAGCAATGACATAAGCGCTTACAGCTTGGCCTTGATCAGCTTGCCCAGTTTTTCCACGCCTTCATTGATCTTGGCGGGAGACACGGTCACGAAGCTCAGGCGCAGCGTATTGGTTTCTGCTTCATTTGCATAGAATGGGCCGCCGGGAACGAAGGCCACATTCTGTTCAATCGCTGCTGCCAACAACTGGTTCGCGTCTATGTGTTTCGGCAGGGTTACCCAGATGAACATGCCGCCTTCCGGACGAGTCCAGGTGACGCCTTCAGGGAAGAATTTGCCCATCGCTTCCAGCATCGCTGCACACTGCTTGGAATACAGGTCGCGTATGGTAGGAATATGCTGGTTCAGGAAACCGTCCTTGATCATTTCATGCACTACCATCTGTGTCAGTTGTGAAGTGTGCAGGTCGGTTGCCTGTTTTGCCTGTTCCAGTTTGCGGATCAGCGTCGTCGGGCCAACTACGTAACCGAGGCGTATGCCTGGGGTCAGCACCTTGGAGAAGGAGCCCATATAGATCACGCCGCCCGGATTCATCGTCAGCATTTTCGGCAGCGGTTCGCCGGTATAGCACAGGTCGCCGTAAGGATTGTCTTCCACCAGCGGGATGCCCAGTCTGGCGCAGACATCTACCAGCTCATAACGGCGCTCTACCGACAGCGTGCGGCCGGTCGGGTTCTGGAAATTGGGCAATGCATACAGCAAGCGCGCACCTTGGCCATTGGCAGCAACAGACGCCGGCACTACGCCGTGGTCATCCATCTCCACCGATACAAACTTCGGCTGGTAAACGGAGAACGCCTGCAAAGCGCCCAGGTAGCTTGGCGTTTCCACCAGCACCTTGCTGCCTTCGTCGATCAATATCTTGCCCAATAAATCCAGGCCCTGCTGGGAGCCGGACACCATCATCACCTGCTCGGGCAATATCCTGGCGCCATCGGTGGACAGCGAGTCGGCGATGAATTCGCGCAGGGGTGCGTAACCGTCGGTCGGACCGTATTGCAAAGCCACTTTGCCGGAACGTGTCAGCACTGCATCGAATGCAGTGCGCATGCGGTCTATCGGAAAAGTTTCAGGAGCAGGCAAGCCGCCGGCAAACGAGATCACCTCGGGACGCATGGTTATTTTCAGGATTTCCCGGATCGCAGAGCTTTGCAGTTGCTGCGCGCGCTGGGAAAACGTCCATTCTATCGGGCTCGGTTTTTCAAGTTTCATGCGTGTCTCACTTTTGTCTCACTCGGAAGTGCGTTAAAAACGGTTCAGTGGACTGTAACAGTGAAATCGGGAGTGAAGGGCGCGCGCCCGGCGTGCAGGGCAAGGCCTACGCCGGCCGCACGCAAACAGGCCGTGATAGCTAGCTATCTTGCGGATGGCCGCCCCGACCGTTTGCAACGCTTCATGTGCGGCGAGCACGCGACAGGCACTTCTGATTTCACTGTTACAGTTCACTAGCAATACCGGCTTCAGGGCCGGTTTTTATTCAATCTCTGCGATCATCTCGATTTCCACACAGGCGCCCAGGGGAATTTGCGCAACGCCGAAAGCGGAACGGGCATGCTTGCCCTGCTCGCCGAATACTTCGCCTATCAGTTCCGACGCGCCATTGGTCACCAGATGCTGTTCGGTATAGTCGCCGGTGGAGTTCACCAGGCTCATCAGTTTGACGACGCGCTTGACGCGGCCCAGGTCGCCGCCGCAGGCTGCCTGCAAAGTCGCCATCAGGTCGATCGCGACTGCGCGTGCGGCTTGCTTGCCTTCTTCGGTGCTGATATTTTTACCCAACTGGCCCACCCATACCTTGCCGTCTTTCTTGGCGATGTGGCCGGACAGGAATACGGTGTTGCCAGTCTGCACATACATCACATACGCGGCGGCCGGAGCGGCAACGGCTGGCAGTTCGATATTCAGGGCTTTCAGTTTTTCGTAAAAAGACATGGCTATTCCAAAAAAAGTTGGTTGCAAGGCAAGGCTGCCTGAGATACGCACGGGGGCTAAAAATCAGGAGGTGAGTTGCATATTGTACGACCCCGCAGCCCTGATTAACACCCCTAAATACGCCGTATCGCACTGATTTAATTCGGCATTTGCGGCTGTTTTTTTAATATCACCGCTTAATATTCATGCGCCGCCCGATTGCCACCACGGCGATCACCGCCAGCGCAAAAGCAATATTATTCACGCTCAACGATTCTCCCAGGATCACCGTTGCACCGAGCAATGTCAGGAAAGGTTGTATCAATTGCACCTGCCCGACGCGGGCAATACCGCCCATCGCCAGGCCCTTGTACCAAAAGAAGAAGCCGATGAACATGGAAAACAGCGATACATAGGCAAAGCCCAGCCACGCGCGCGGCGAAGCCTGCACGCCGTAGTGCCAGCCCAGCCAGATCGTGACTGGCAGCAGCACCGGCATCGCCAGTACCAGCGCCCAGCAAATCACTTGCTGGCCACCCATGCTTTGCGACAGGCGTCCGCCTTCGGCATAGCCCATCGCCGCCGCAATCACCGCGGCAAACAGCGCCAGGTCGGCCAGGTGAAAGCTGCCGCCGCCCTGCTGCAATGCGAATGCTATCACCAGGCCGCTGCCCAGCAAGGCCATGATCCAGAATCCGGCAGACGGCCGCTCGTGGAAGCGCAACGCAGCAAACAAGGCCGTCGCCAGCGGCAATATGCCGAGCACGATCGCGCCATGCGAGGCCGGTACGTATTGCATCGCAATCGATGAAAAAACGGGGAAACCGACCACCACGCCCAGCGCGGTAATCGCCAGCGCCTTCAATTGCGCTTTATCGGGAAACGTCGCGCGCAAGCGGTACAGCAATACCGCGGAGATACTGGCCGCCACTACCGCGCGCCCGAGTGCGACAAATACAGGATTCAGTTCAGCGACGGCCATCCTGGTAAACGGCAGGGTAAGGCTAAAAATAGCCACGCCGATGGCGCCCAGCCACATGCCGGTCGCTTCGTCTTTCTGTTGAACTTGATCTGCCAGCATGAGTACCTTCCGTGATAAGGCTTGAGTGAACCACTATAAGTAGCCTGGATGCAGCGCAGCGGAATCCGGGGCAGTCCATCAATTACATCATGAACATCCACACCGCCGTCAGCGCCAGTGAAATCCCCATGCACAGATTAAAGATGCGCAGACGATTCCCTACCTGCAGCCAGTTGCGCATCTTCTCGCCCATCCAGGCCCAGGCCACCAGGCTCATTGCGCTAGGTATCGCAAACCCCAGGCTCATCCAGGTCATGCGCGCATAGAAATCTTCATGTCCTATCGCATAGGTGGAAGTCGCCGCGACCAAGGTCATCCAGGATTTTGGATTAACGATCTGGAACATTGCAGCCTGTTGCAGGCTCAGCGGTTTGATCGTGCCGGAGTTGGACAATTTGCTGGAAAAACACAGCTTCCAGGCCAGATACAGCAAATAGGCGTTGCCGGCGATTTTCATCAGCAACAGCGTATGCTGGCTGCCTTGCAATACCGCCATGCCGCCCATGCCGACCGCCCACATCATCACCACGAAACCGATAGGCACGCCGGCCACTTGCGGCAATGCCGCCCTCATTCCATGGTTGACGCCGGTGGCCGCCGCGATCGCGACATTCGGTCCCGGGGTAAAACAGCCGATAAAGGCAAACGCAATAAACGCAATCACTTCTGCACCGTGCATACTCATATCCTTGTTTTGATTTTAGTCTGGCTTTAGTTTCGATTTAATCGGGCAAGCCTTTTCGTCATCCCGGCAAACGCCGGCTAGCCGGCGTTCAGGCAGTGGCGGCGAACTCCTGCACGGGCTTGCGCTCACCCAGCAGGCAGGGCAGCACATCCATGCGGCTGAACTGGCCGTCTGCTTCAATCACAATATGCCGTAAGGGTTGCAGCACCAGGGTATCGCCGGCCAGCAGCCAATAGTCGGTCTCGTCACCCTCCTGGGTGATCCACACGCGGCCGCAATCAATGCTCAGCTTCAGCGCGATGTCTGTACTAACCGAGACCAGCTCTCCTGCCGACAGGATCAGGGAATCTTTTGCATTGATTTTTTTCATAAGGCCGCCTAGTGAATGTGCTGATAGTTTGTGCTATCCTAATTCACATTACCGGTACAGTACCAGTACAGTAAAAACGATAATTCACACACTGTAATGCCGTTTTTCCCAGTACAGTTTCAAGCCCTAGGCTGAAGGATACAGATCATGCTAGCTAGCAATCCCCTCATTTCACGCGATTCCGGCGGTTCACTGGTGGAGCAGATCGTCCGTTCTGTCGCCACCAGGATAGATGACAAACTGCTACGCACAGGCGCGCGCATGCCGTCGATACGGCAGTTTGCCGATGAACAGGAAGTATCGCGCTTTACCGTGGTCGAGGCCTACGACAGGCTGGTGGCAAAAGGCTACCTGGAATCACGCCGCGGCTCCGGCTTTTTTGTACGCGAGCGCGCACAGATGATAGGCAACGGCCACGCTTCTACGCAAACCGCGCAAAGCGCGCCGGCGGGCCAGCAACTGGATGTAGTGTGGCTGGTCAGGAATATGTTCCGCCAGCTGCCGCCGCAAAAAATGCCCGGCTCGGGAGTGCTGCCGCACGACTGGCTGGACGGCGAACTGGTGGCCAACGGCCTGCGCTCGATCAGCCGCCTGAACCAGAACCTGCTGCTGCACTACGGCACGCCGCAGGGCTTCCTGCCGCTGCGCCAGCAATTGCAGCTGAAGCTGGCGGAACTGGAGATCGCCGCAGCGCCGGAGCAGATCGTGATGACCACCGGCGTGACGCAGGCGCTGGACCTGGTCGCACGCGAATTCACGCAGCCCGGCGACACCATCTTTGTCGATGACCCAGCCTGGTTTTTAATGTTCGGCTCTTTTGCGATCTTGGGCGCCAAGGTGATAGGCATACCGCGCCTGCATGACGGCCCCGATGTGGCCAAGCTGGCCGAGCTGGCAGCTGTGCACAAGCCCAAGCTCTACATCATCAATTCGGTCATGCATAACCCGACGTCTACCTCGCTGTCTGCGGCCAAGGCTTTCCAGGTACTGAAGACGGCGGAAGAACATGACTTCATGATCGTGGAAGACGATATCTATTGCGACATGCATCCGGGCACGGCGGTGCAGGCGGCAACCCGGATCGCCGCGCTGGACCAGTTGAACCGCGTGATCTACCTCGGTGGTTTCTCCAAGACCCTGGCCGCCAATTTGCGCGTGGGCTTCATTGCAACTTCGCAACAGCTGGCGATACGCCTGTCCGACCGCAAGATGCTGTCGACATTGACGACGACCGAGATCGGCGAACGCGTAGTGTACAAAATCCTGTCAGAGGGACACTACCGCAAGCACGTGGACAGGATACGCGTCAAACTCGATTCGGTCAGGGACAATATCACCAAGCGCATAGAGAACCTGGGCATGAAGGTGGACTACCGCACCCCGGCCGGCATGTTCCTGTGGACCGATACCGGTTGCGACACCAATGCACTGACGGAGAAGGCAATGGAACAGGGCTTCCTGCTGGCGCCGGGTAGCCTGTTCTCGCCCAACCAGTTGCCATCCACCAGGATGCGTATCAATATTGCCGCGATGTCGGATCCTGGCGTATGGGAATTCCTGCAAAAGGAAGTGGGCAAATAGCTTTATAGAGCGGACATATCGGCGAGCGCTTATGCAAGGACCTAAGCGCCGCCTGCTGTTACAGTTCGCTAGCCAGGGCAAACTCCACCGCAGCCTGCGCATGCAACTCGGTTGTATCGAGCAGTGGCAGCATGGTGTCCTCCTGCTTTATCAACAGCGTAATTTCAGTACACCCCAGTATGACGGCCTGTGCTCCGCGTGCAGCCAGGGATTCGGTCACCCTCAGGTAAATGTCGCGCGAGGCGTCGCTGACTATGCCTACGCATAGTTCTTCATAGATGATTTTGTGTACGGCCTGGCGCTCGTCGGCGCTGGGAACCAGTACCTGCAAGCCGTGTTGCCCGGACAGCCTGGCCTTCAGAAAATCCTGTTCCATTGTAAACGCGGTGCCCAGCAAGCCGACGGTCAAGGCTCCCGCCTGGCGGGCGGCGCGACCGACCGGATCGGCAATATGAAGGAAGGGAAGCGGGGTCGCCGCCTGTACGCGATCGGCCAGCAAATGCATGGTATTGGTACAGAGCACGATGCACTCTGCCCCGCCCGCATGCAATCTTCGCGCGGCGTCTTCCAATATCATTGCTGCATCATCCCAGCGCCCTTCATGCTGGGCCCGTTCAACCGGGCCGAAATCGACGCTATACATCAATAATTGCGCAGAGCGCAACGGCCCCAACCGGGACCGCACGCCCTGGTTGACGATGCGGTAATATTCAGCACTGGATTCCCAGCTCATTCCACCGATAAGACCTATAGTGCGCATGATGCCCTCCTTACTATGTCCAAGATCCGTTGAAGAGACTATATACGTGCCTGAGCACACCAATCTATCAGGAAATTTCATATGAGCGGGCAAACAATTGAGTTTCCGCCGGCGAACCTGGCACGCACATTTGCATTAATGGACGGCAAACTGATGCTGCAGCTATTGCCCGGCGCGCCGTATAGCGCCAGCGATCCTGCGCAATTCCAGACGATGGGGATCAGCCTGCAAAGGCAGCGCGGCGTTCATGCGATAGCTTCGGACCGCAGGGTGGATTTTGATACTTTGCCGGGAGTGCTGGCCTATACCCCGGCCGGTATCGACGTGTTTTCTGAATCTGCGGATGGCGGCGAATATTTGCTGGCGCGCTGGACAAAAGAGTTTGCCAGCGGCGAAACGGGCGCGCCCACTCAGCGCGTGGAAATTTCCGGCCACGCCCGGGCACTGGACATGGGCCGGCAAATCAGGCGCTTGATGTTCAGCCCTCAGCCCGACCTGCTGAAGCTGGAAGAATGTGTCCTCGGCTTTATAGATTTACATCCTGCCCGCCCCGAGCCGTCCCAACGTACCCCTCGCTTTGCCGCCCAGCGGGTACTGGAGAAGATTTCCGATGAATTCGGCCAGGCATTGACGCTGACGAATCTGGCGGCATCCGAGGGTAAATCGGAATTATGCTTTTTGCGGGATTTCAAACGCGCGGTAGGCATGACGCCGCATGCCTACCTTGTTGAAACGCGTCTGCAGGCGGCGCGGCGCATGATACAGCAAACCCGCATGCCCTTTGCAGACATCGCGCTGGAGTGCGGCTTTGCCCATCAGTCGCATATGGGCAGCGCTTTTCAAGCGGCGCTGGGAATCAGCCCCGGCCAATACCGGCAACTGTGCCGCGGCTGAACGATTTTATCCGGCGACCTGCTGCCACCAATACCGGCCAGCCTGTGGCTGCGCCAGGTCCAGTTGCTCACCCATCTGCGGCGTGCTGAGCGCAACGCCGTGCTGCTGCGCCAGTTCAACGATACGGTCAAACGGCTCGTGCCAAGGATGCATCGCCAGGTCGAAGGTGCCATTGTGGATGGGCATCAAAGCCTTGCCGCGCAAATCCAGGTGGGCCTGCAGCGTTTGTTCCGGCTGCATATGGATATCCGGCCACTCTGCACCGTAGGCGCCGGTCTCGATCAGCGTGACGTCGAAGGGGCCGTATTTGTTGCCTATGGTTTTAAAGCCATCGAAATAGCCGGTATCGCCGCTGAAAAACACCCGCAAGTCTTCATCCTGTATCACCCACGAAGCCCACAGCGTGCGGTTGCCGTCAAACAATCCACGCCCGGAGAAATGCTGCGAAGGCGTCGCGACCAGGTGCAAGCCGTCTATCGTCGCCGATTGCCACCAGTCCAACTGCCGTACCTTGCCGGCGGGGATACCCCATTTAATCAGGGTATCGCCCACACCCAGCGGTGTCAGGAAATGTTCGACCTTGTCGTTCAACTGCAGAATGGCCGCATGGTCCAGATGGTCGTAATGGTCATGCGACAGGATCACGCCCTTGATCGCCGGCAAATCGTCTATGCCAATCGGCGGCTGATGGAAGCGCTTCGGCCCCATCCACTGCAGAGGCGAAGCACGCTCGGAAAACACCGGATCGGTCAGCCAGAACTCGCCGCGCAATTTCAGCAGCATGGTGGAGTGGCCGAGACGGTACAGTGAACGGTCCGGGGCCGCTAGCAAGGCTGCCCGGCTCAGTGCCTGCACCGGGATGGGCTTGGCCGGCACCGTGTTGGCCGGCTTGTCAAACATGAAACGCCAGATCAGCTGCAGGCTTTTCAGCAAGCCCGGCTTGTGCCGGGGCGCGTGGTTCTGGAATTTGCCCGCTTCCTGCAACGAGGGCTGCGGGTAGTAGAGTTGATCGTGTGCGTTCAGTGTGCCGGTTGCCATGCTGTCATTCCTTAAAAATCGGTATCGAGCCTGGTCGGCTCACAGTAAATTGCCACAAAATTACACTACACAGTGTAGTTTTAGATAGTCTAGTACCGATTCCTCAAAAAGTAAACTAATCAGTGTAAAATAATTGCATTCCCGAATCAGCCGCACCATCATCCACATTCGCCATGTCAAATCCACCACGCCTGACCGACCGCAAACGCGAAGCCATCTTGCAAGCTGCCATCACCGAATTCCGCGCCAACGGTTTTGAAGCCACCAGCATGGACAAGATCGCCGCCACCGCCGATGTGTCCAAGCGCACCGTATACAACCACTTCCCCAGCAAGGACGACCTGTTCGCCGCCATCCTGCTGCAACTCTGGGAAAGCAGCGCCGCGATGGCGGAGCTCAGCTATCGCGCCGACCGCCCGCTGCGCGAACAATTGCTGGAACTGATGCAGCAAAAAATGCGCATGCTGAACGATGCCCATTTCATGGACCTGGCCAGGGTGGCGATCGCCGCCACCATCCACTCGCCGGAACGCGCGAAAGAAATGATAGAACGCATGGACAAGCGCGAGGAAGGCGTCACCTCCTGGATACGCGCGGCGCAGGCAGATGGAAAGTTAAAACCGGTGGACCCCGGGTTCGCCGCGCATTTGCTACAGGGGCAACTGAAGTCTTTTGCGTTCTGGCCGCAGATTGCCATGGGGCAAGCACCATTGAACGAGGCGGAACAGGCGGCCGTCGTGCAGACTGCGGTGGAGATGTTCCTGGCTTATTTGGAACGCTGATTGCAGGCCTGCAGGCGGCCGAACGCAGCGGATCGCGCTATTCCAGCCGGAAGCCTACCTTGATCGTCACCTGGTAATGCGTAACCTTGCCGTCTGCAATATGCCCTCTCGACTCAACCACTTCATACCAATCCATGTGCTTGACCGTGAGAGCTGCCTTGGCAATCGCATCGCGTATAGCGTGATCAGTACCCTCGGTTGAGGAGCCGACCAGCTCTATCAGTTTATAAGTCTGTGTGGACATGATGTTTCTCCGATCAAGAAAGCCAGGCGTGGGAAAATTATTCTTCGCAAGCACCAACTCATCTTGCTCCCAAACGCATCGGCAGTCATTCCGCAGCGCACCAATGCACCATGCCGCGCCATGAGATCGTGGCCGCTTCTGTGCAAGGGACGGGCGATAAAAATAAGTGCTGCCTGGATACCAGGCACATCGATAAAAAGCTTGCCGGCCGGGCCCTGTTTCCAAGCTTGCAGACCGTAGTACTCGCCGGGCATTTGGCGGGCGGCCAGTGTTTGTGCTGACGGCGGCGCGGGACAACTCCCTGCCGGCCCTATGTACCACCCTGCTGCCCGGCACTACGGTTCTTTCTCTTGGAGCGCAGCCTCGCCGCCGTTCCTGCCCGGTAAGGATCCACATGGAAGGGAAAGCGCTGCTGGGCCATGAAGCCTTCCGGCATGTAATCCCCGACTACCCCGTATTTTTCCGGGAAGCCTTTTTGCCCCTTGATCGCGCTGCCGAACAGCCAGTCGATGAAGGAGAAGTGGGCCGAGTAATTCCTGTCGAGTGCAATCTCGTCGGAAGAATGGTGCCAGTGATGGAAATCCGGGGTGACGATCAGGTATTTGAGCGGGCCCCAGTTCAGATGCACGTTGGCATGGTTGAACACCGCCTGAAAGCCGACCACGATGATGTACACGTCCATCACCGATTTCTCGAAGCCCAGCACATATAGCGCGCCCAGCACGCCGACCCGGGTGGCGATCAGTTCCAGCATATGCATGCGGGAGCCGGCGATCCAGTCCATGGTCTTGGCGCTGTGGTGTACCGCGTGGAAGCGCCACAGGAAAGGCACTTCGTGGTAAGCCCGGTGGGTCCAGTATTGCGCCAGGTCGGCCACGAAGATGCACAGCAGAAGCTGCGGAATAAAAGGGATAGCCTGGACCAGGCTTTGCACCGCGGGAATCGCGACCCAGCCGAAAATCCTGTGGATCAGGAAATTCACCGTCAACAGTGCCAGGCCGATGATGAAATGATTGACCGCGAAATGGATCAGGTCGGTTTGCCATTCCTTCCTGAATATAGGCTGTCCCTTATACAGCGGGAATATTTTTTCCAGCGCAACGAAGATCAGCGTGGAGCCCAGCAAATCCAGGATGAACCAGTCCAGGCCTATATAGGGAGTATGGTCGGGAAAATCCGCCACCGGCACATGCGAGCCGCCCAGTGCCAGGCAGGCGAGCACCAGCAGGCCTGCCACGCCGTTGATGCTGCGCTTGCGCTTGAGGATGACATTGACCAGGCTGATCGATCCGGAAACGACCAGCGCCGCAAACATCAGGTGCCGGATCATGTCCACCGAATACTTGTGCCGCAGCTCAGGCGTAGTCAGGTATTGCGGAAAGTGGAAGGCCATCACGCCAAAAAAACACAGGATAGCCAGGCCCAGCGCCCACACCCCGCTGACCATGCCGTAGCCTTTTTTCAGTTCCCCATCGGCTGCCATCAGCCTGGCCGTGTCCTTGGCGGCTTCAGCCACGGCGGCTACCGGTACAGCCAGAGTTTCCACGGGGATGGGCAGGATCTTCTTGTCTTGCGTGTGCTTCTCTTCCATGCGCTCTCCGCGATTGATATACATTGCAAAAATGGATTTTTTGCCAAGAGTATCATTGGAACGCAGGCACCTGCAATGCTTTAGATTTTCACCCCAGGCACTGGCGATGGAATTTCATATGATCGCCCATGTAAGAGCTGATGAAGTAATAGCCGTGGTCATAGCCTGCATGGCGGCGCAGGCTCAAGGGCTGCCCGACCGCCGCGCACGCGGCCTCAAATTCTTGCGGCAATAATTGCTGCTCCAGGAATTTATCGGCCAGGCCCTGGTCGATCAGGATACCGCCCGGATAGGGTGCAGAGGATTTGGATCTCATCAAGGAGCTGGCGTCATGCCTTTGCCACTTGGCCTGGTCATTACCAAGGTAATTGCTGAACGCCTTCTGGCCCCACGGACATAGCATTGGCGCGGCAATCGGGGCAAAGGCGGAAACCGATTTATAGATACCCGGATGGCGCAAGGCCAGGGTCAGCGCGCCGTGGCCGCCCATGGAGTGGCCGAAGATGCCTGTGCTGTCTTTGCGCGCCGGGAAATTTTGCAGCACCAGTTCGCGCAGTTCCTGCACGATGTAAGTCTCCATCCTGAAATACTGGCTCCACGGTTCCTGCGCTGCGTCCAGATAGAAGCTGGCGGCGGTGCCGAAGTCCCAGTTGTCCGCCACGCCGTCTATGCCGGTATCGCGCGGACTGGTGTCCGGCGCCACCAGCATGATGCCCAGATCGGCGGCAAAGCGCTGCGCGCCAGCCTTGATCATGAAGGTTTCTTCGTTGCAGGTCAGGCCGGCCAGGTAGAACAGCACCGGCACCGGGCCGTCCTTCGCTTGCGGCGGCTGGTACACCGAGAAACGCATAGGCAAGCCTATGCTGCTGGATGGGTGCCGGTAGAAGCCCTGTATGCCGCCGAAGCAGCCGTGTTCACTGATGGTTTCCAGCATGGCGCGGCCCGCTTAATAGATGACGACAGAGCGTATCGATTCGCCGCTCTTCATCAGGTCGAAACCTTCATTGATGCGTTCCAGCGGCAGCCTGTGCGTGATCAGGTCGTCTATGTTGAGCTTGCCTTCCATATACCAGTCGACGATCTTGGGCACATCGGTGCGGCCGCGCGCGCCGCCGAAGGCGGAGCCCTTCCATACCCTGCCCGTCACCAGCTGGAAAGGGCGCGTGCTGATTTCCTGCCCGGCAGCAGCGACGCCGATGATGATGGATTGCCCCCAGCCTTTGTGGCAGCATTCCAGCGCCTGCCGCATCGTCGTGGTATTGCCTATGCATTCAAAGCTGTAGTCGGCGCCGCCGTCGGTCAGCTGGATGATGGCATCGACCACGTTTTCCACCTGGGTGGGATTGATGAAATGGGTCATGCCGAATTTGCGCGCCATTTCCTGACGGGCCGGATTGATGTCTACGCCTATGATCTTGTCGGCGCCGACCATGCG
>Ga0207076_1209_pt1 | contig 12954 bp, 10 predicted proteins | sample Alteio_BWMinHeat_62_FD_153568 | JGI IMG/M metagenome (GOLD analysis project Ga0207076, IMG submission 153568) | Enriched cells from forest soil in Barre Woods Harvard Forest LTER site, Petersham, Massachusetts, United States -... | ecosystem: Environmental > Terrestrial > Soil > Temperate forest >... | reverse complement strand
CTGCCGTCATGCTTAAAACCGTATGATGAATTGCAGGTAAAAAACTCTTTAACCCTGTACGGCCCGGAGCGTGAATGCCTAAAAAATAGCCGGCACCCGTAAATACGGCAGGCTCATTCATTACCATCCAATGTTTCACCCGGTCGCCAAAATGTTCGGCGCAAACTTTTACATAGGCAGTAAACCAATCCACAACATCACGGTTAGTCCAGCCGCCTTTTAGCTCCAGTTCGTGCGGAAGGTCCCAATGATATATTGTTACCCAGGGTTCAACGCCTTTCTGCAGGCAGTAGTCAATAACGCGGTTGTAATAGGCTATCCCCTCCTGGTTCACCTCGCCGGTACCTGTTGGCAAGATCCTTGTCCACGAAATAGAGAACCTGAAATTGGGGATATTTAATTGTTTGATGAGATCAATATCGTTCTCATATTGATTATAGAAGTCACAAGCGATTTGTGCATGATCGCCGTTCAGTATCTTCATTCACTAATTTAATTGCCAAAAAGTTTTTTATTGAAATGCTTATGCTGAATACCAGGTTCCATTAAATTTAGTTAACAGAAGCCCAAATTGTATATTACAATATTAGAAAACAAAATTTTTAGCAATTAAATTAGTGAATGAATGAAGAGCGCATGCTCCTTAAGATCATTCTTTCACGGAGAGCTTTAAACAGCCTTGTAATATTCACGATGAATTTCATAACGAACTTATTTATTGTTGATTATAAAAGTAATGCATACATGTGAGCTTATGATGTTAATTATATTATCATATTGTTAAGTGATAATAGAAAACAGCCCCGGTTTGTTTTAATCTTCATTTAGTTTTTATTTTTGACGAATGAAATATCAGTTCAAAGCCAGTCTGTCGCTTATAATTCTTCTTCTCCCCTGTTTTGCTTTCTCACAAAACTTTAAAATAGTACCACTCGGGATTAAAGGAGGTATCGACGAAAGCAATCTATCCGCCTATATGGTGGCAGGCACCGGGACTGACAATTATATCTGCCTGGATGCCGGGACGCTGTATTATGGTATTGAAAAAGCGATCAGCAATAAAGTATTTTCTATCCCTGCCGAACAGGTGTTGCGGAAGTATATTAAAGGATATTTTATTTCACACGCACATCTTGACCATGTTTCGGGCCTCATTATTAACTCGCCGGATGATACCGTTAAAAATATTTACGCATTGGCCAGCTGTATCGAAACCATAAAAACGCATTATTTTACCTGGGAAAGCTGGGCCAATTTTGCCAACGAAGGCGAAAAACCTGCGTTGAGCAAATATCATTATAAGGTATTGAAGCCCGATAGCATCGCACAAATACAAAATACAGATATGACGGTGCAAGCGTTCCCATTAAGCCATTCCAATTTAACCAGCGCTGCATTTTTGATCAGGAGTAATGACGCCTACCTGCTGTACCTTGGCGATACCGGGCCTGATGAGGTAGAGAAAAGCACCAACCTGCATAATCTGTGGCAAGCCATCGCCCCGCTGATAAAAAACAAAAAACTGAAGGCCGTCATGATCGAAACATCATTTCCGGATGAGCAGCCGGATAAAACCTTATTCGGGCACCTTACCCCGCACTGGCTGATGAAGGAAATGGATGTTTTGGCCTTATTAACAGGAAAAGAAGCTTTAAACGGATTTAATTTGATCATTACCCATGTAAAACCGCCCCAGGTTAATATTGACAAGATAAAAGTTCAGCTAAAGGTGGAGAACGGCCTTCATTTAAATTTGATTTTCCCGGAACAGGGTGTTGCTATTGAATTATAAAAAAAGGCGCGGATTAACGCGCGCCCCCCTAACTAAAAAATCAACAAAATTTATTTAATTATAGCGTGTTTAGTGATTGAAGTCCACAAAAGAAATAGTGGTATTCTGTTGATAATGTGAGCGTTGTAATAACACCCCTCTCGAGAGGGGTGCGTTGGGGAAGTGTTGTGGCGGGGGTGTGTTTGCCAACATGCCCGTTAACACCCCCCTCCACCCCTCTCAAGAGGGGAATCGCACTGCCCGAGCTTCAAATTCCGTTTCCCTATCATTTTTTAATCGCTAAACACGTTAACTATAAGATCTATTTGGTAGCAACCGGACCGTTTGCCAGGGTAAATGCAGCCACTTTACGCCCGATGTTTTGCGCCGCTGTATTTTCAAAGGGATAATGGATCCCTCCGTAAACGCGGCTGTATCCGTTTTCCCACTCTACCGTGCTTAATGATTCAACTACGCGTGGCGGCTCGCCGTCGGTGGTTGTATGAAGGGTAAGTTTATTTTTGTCGCCAAAGAACTTCTTAAGCACCTCGTAACCAGCCGTAACCGTTGCGCTGTGCCCGCTTGGATAACTTGGATGGGCGGGAGTATTGATGAGCGGGGTCCACTTTGTATAATCTTTTACCGAACCATCCGCCTCAGCATTTAATGCGGTTACGGGCCGCCAGAATAAATAGCCGTATTTGCCACCCCAAACTTCAATCCTGGCATCTGCCTCGGCAATATCTGTCAAAGCAAATATCAGTGCGTTTTGCTCCAAAGTGGTGCCGTGAATGGTGGCCAGCTCGCGTAAGCCTTCGTTTACCGTTAATTCAGCATCTTGTTTGTAAAACTGCGCTATATGGGTTTGATCTTCGGTACGTTTCGTGCTTTTTATCTCCCCTATTTCGGCCACCTCGTTCAATGCCTTTTTATATTCATCGCTGCTGATGGCAGGAGGCGGTTCGGGGAGAAATTGTTTTGAATCTGTTAATATAAACGGTTTAACATTACCCCATTCCACATCAATACCGGGCGCAAATTTACCGGGCGTAGGGCGATATTCGCCAACGCCTACTTTTCCCGCTCCCGAATAAGTGGTTAGCTGACTTGAACCATCATTTGCACGCAGGGCAATAATATCCGCAGCCGCAGCCACGCCTACTTTTTGGCCGTTATCTACCGGCCCGTCCGTCGCTCCCTGCAAACTAACTGCTAAAGCCGAATCAAGCGCAGCTTTTTGTGCAGGGAAATAAGCGATTAACACATCATGAGCCGCCTGTGCAACTGCTGCCTGCGCTGAAGCGGGGCCTGCAGGGCTTGTGTAATAATGATACGGTTTCCCGAAACGCTTAATTGAATTTACAGCATCGTAAACAGCAATGGCCTCTATAGCTGTAGTCCGCGATGCCAGGTTGCTATTCTGTTTGGCAATTTTTGCTGTTTTTAAGGTGATCAGGTTCCATTGAATAACCACGTCGCCGGTTGACGGTTTTTGTGCCAGTGCATAAACGGGCAGAAGGCCCCCTAAAATGAAAGCCGGAATGATTGTGAAGAGTGAGGTATGTTTCATAACTTTAATAATAATTGATCGGTCAAATATAAAAATATATAGTATTAATCCTATCGAAACAATAGGAAATTATACTACTCGTTATCAAATAATTAAAACACAAATATATCGGTTGTTATATTCTCATTTCCCCATCAGCAACTTTTTTGCCTCCTCCAGCTTAGCCCTCTCCTCTTTCGGTAAAACAGGATATTTAAGTTTTAAGCCTTTTAAGGTATCCAGTATGATCGCGGATATAGCGATGCGGGTAAACCACTTTTTATCGGCAGGCAACACATACCAGGGGCAACTTTCGGTTGACGTTTCCTGTATCGCTTTTTCGTAGGCTTTCATGTAGTCGTCCCAAAATTCCCGCTCGTAAACATCAGCTGCCGAGAATTTCCAGTTCTTTTCAGGATCGTCTATGCGTTGCAAAAAACGTTGTTTTTGTTCTTCTTTGGATACGTTTAAAAAAAACTTGATGATCACCGTACCATTGTTGGTTAAGTGCTTTTCAAAGGCGCGGATGCTTTCGTAGCGGTGTTTCCAGAATTTTTTATCTACATCATTAACATCTTTAATCCCGGGCAGCTTTTCCTGCAATAATAATTCGGGATGTACCTTAGTGATCAGCACATTTTCATAATGAGAGCGGTTGTGCACCCCTATCCGTCCAAATTCGGGCAGCGCCTTATAGTGCCGCCATAAAAAATCATGATCAAGCTCTTCGGCGCTGGGCTGTTTAAAACTAAATACTTCGCATCCCTCGGGATTTAAACCTGATAAAGTATGCGATATAGCACCATCCTTGCCCGCTGCATCCATCGCCTGGAAAATAATGAGCACGGCATACCGGTTATCAGCATACAAAGCGTTCTGCAGCGCAGCCGTCTCTTTGATCATTTCGGTTAACAGCGCTTCGGTATCTTCCTTCTTATAGTCTCCCGAAAAATCAGTTGGCATTTCCTCCAGGGAAAATTTTTCTCCGTCAATTACTTTAAATTTATTAATTATGCCCTTCATAAAACAAATTTGATTCTTGCTAAGTTAGCTTAAAATTAACTTGCTAAAATTACGTTGTTAATATTTGTTCATCAGGCTATGATTTAGGGCCATAATTTTACATCTTTACCGCATGTTCAGGCGTATAAAAAACCGATTTCTAAGATATCTTCTCATCTTTATTTACTTTGTTATCATTTTTTTCTGTTCCATTGAATTAAATTTTCTCTGGCTCTTTGGCTACTCGCCTGACATGCAGGATATTAAAAATCCATCCATGTCGCTGTCATCCGAAGTTTACTATGCTGATGGAACCCTGATCGGCAGGTATTATAAAGAAAACCGCTCTCCTGTTGAGTTTAAAGAAATCTCCCCATACATTGTCAATGCCCTGGTATCAACCGAGGATGTGAGATTTTACAGTCATCACGGGGTTGATTTTTATTCCTTTTTTACCAGTATACTTTCAACAGCTAAGGGTGATAAACGCGGAGGCAGTACCATTACCCAGCAACTGGCAAAAAACCTGTTCGAAACCCGGAAACGCAAATCAGAGGGTATCATCAAACATGTCCCTTTGATCAGGACTGCTGTTTATAAATGCAAGGAATGGCTGACCGCCTTTAAAATTGAACACGTTTACAGTAAGCAGGAGATCTTGACCCTGTATTTAAATACAGTTCCGTTCGGGAACAATTCATTCGGTATAAAAACAGCCACATTAAAGTTTTTTAACAAAACGCCTGATAAGCTAAACCCTGCCGAGGCGGCTATGCTGGTAGGTATGTTAAAAGCAACGTCGACGTATAATCCTATCAATAACCCAAAGCACGCGCTCGACCGGCGTAATACTGTTTTGGCTAAAATGTTAAAAAATGGCAAGCTGACAAAGGCTGAATACGACGAAAACGTACAAACGCCTATCAACCTTGACCTGAGTTACACCGGCAATGAAGGGCAAGGCGACTCGTACCTGCGCGAAGCGGTAGAAAGGTGGCTTAAAAAATGGTGCCACGACAATGATTATGACCTTTATAACGACGGCCTTAAAATATACACCACCATTGATCCAAAAATGCAGCAATATGCAGAGGAAGCTGTTGCCGAAAAAATGAAGATGCTGCAAAAACGGTTCAATGATCTTTGGGGCAAAAAGAATCCGTGGCGGGACCTGGATGGCAAAGAAATAGTTGATTTTGTAAAAAAGGCTGAAGAGCATTTACCCATCTACGCGCTGCTTCAAAAAAAGTATCACAATGATACGGTGCAAATAAAAAAATATTTTGAAAAGCCGCGGCAGATGAAGGTATTTACGTGGAAAGGCGAAAGGGATACTACTTTTTCGAGCGTTGATTCCATTAAATATTACGCCCGCCTGTTGAATACTGGGATGATGACCATTGAACCTTCTACAGGCGAAATAAAGGATTGGGTTGGCGGTATAAATTTTAAATACTTTAATTACGACCACGTTAACCAGTCGAAACGGCAGGCAGGATCGACATTTAAACCTTTTGCTTATTTAACTGCGCTGGATAATGGCTTTACGCCATGTGATAAATTTACCGATCAGTTTGTTTCGATAAAATACATGGATGAAGGCAGGCAACAGGTTTGGGAGCCAAAAAATGCCTCATTTAGGTTTACCGGCCAGGAAATGTCGTTACGCTGGGCGATGGGGGCATCGGTAAACTCTATCACCGCGCAATTAACCGAAAAGGTTGGCTGGGATAAAATTGTTGAGTATGCCCATAAAGTTGGGATTGAAAGCCCTTTAAAGTCGGTACCTTCCGTATCATTGGGCTCAAACGATGTATCGGTGTATGAAATGGTAAGGGCTTACAGCACTTTTTTAAACAAGGGAAAGAAGATAGACCCGCTGCTGGTGACAAAAATAACTGACCAGGATGGGACTGTTTTGGCACAATTTGATTTGAAAAGCGAACAGGTGATCAGCCCGGAAACGGCATGGTTGATGTTATACATGTTCAGGGGTGGTATGGAAGAACCAGGCGGCACGTCACAGGCTTTATGGGAATATCCTTTATTATGGAAGAAAAATAACCAGATAGGCGGAAAAACGGGAACTTCATCCGGCTATGTGGATGGCTGGTACATGGGCATCACCAAAGATTTGGTAACAGGTATTTGGGTTGGCGCCGATGACCGCAGCGTACACTTTAACAGTTCGGAAACCGGCGAGGGCTCGCATACAGCCTTGCCTATATTTGGAGCGTTTATGCAAAAAGTTTATGCCGACCCTAAGTTAGGTTATACTTACGGGCCTTTTCCGAAGCCATGGGTAAAGATTACCAAAGAATATGATTGCCCGTCGCCGCAGATTGATACCGATTCGTTAACTAACGACAGTGTAACCATGCCTATCGATACAAATAAAATTAAGGCTGATACTGCGGGAGGTGGTTGAGGGGTTGATTGAGTTGATATGTTGTTTATTTATAACTTTTACAACTATTACAAGCTGTACAACTGAACCAAAGGCAACGATTAGTGTGTTTAGCGCGTATTCTATTTAATTATATAATATGAATAAAAATCTCCTTCGCTGTTCAAAAAGGCATTTATTGCTGCCGGTCTTTACCTTAGCGCTTTTGTTTATAAGCCTGCAATCCAGGGCGCAATACTTCGGGCAAAATAAGGTACGATATAAAAATCTTAAGTTTAAAGTTTATAAAACCCCGCATTTCGAGATCTATTATTACTTAAAAAATGATAGTATGATCAAGCGATTTGCCCAGGAAAGTGAGCTTTGGTATACGCTGCATCAGCAAATTTTCAGGGATACTTTTAAACGTCCTAATCCGATTATTTTGTATGCAAATCACCCCGATTTTCAACAAACTACAGCCATTGATGGAGATATTGATGTAGGTACCGGCGGTGTTACTGAGGGCCTAAAAAACCGGGTAGTAATGCCGGTGATGGAAACCAATGAAATGACGCGGCATGTAATAGGCCACGAATTGGTTCACGCTTTTCAATACCACTTGTTGCTTGGAAGAGACTCGGCGACTTTTGAGAATATCAATAATTTGCCGCTTTGGATGATAGAAGGCATGGCCGAATACCTGTCGCTTGGTAAAAAAGATTCGTATACGGCCATGTGGATGCGGGATGCCTACCTTAACCATGACATCCCCTCCGTACGGGACCTTACCGAAAGCAATAAGTATTTCCCTTACCGCTACGGCGAAGCATTTTGGTCATTCATCGGGTCCACTTATGGTGATACCGTTATAGTTCCGTTCTTTAAAAATACGGCGCGTTATGGCTTAGGCTATGGAATAAAAAGGACATTCGGATATGATGATAAAACACTATCGAATCTCTGGAAAAACTCGATCGAAACAACCTATAAACCTTATTTAAAGGATACCGCACAAATACCTGTAGGTCATAGGGTTATAGATGAAAAAAACTCGGGAAAAATGAACCTGGCGCCTGCCATTAGCCCCGATGGAAAGTACCTGGCGTTTTTGTCTGAAAAGAACCTGTTTACGGTAGACCTGTTTTTGGCGGATGCAAAAACGGGGCACATATTGCGAAAGCTCACCAGTAAGATCTCCAATACACATATCGACGAATTTAATTTTATCGAATCAGCCGGAACATGGTCGCCGGATAGTAAACGCTTTGCGTTTAGTGTATTTAATAAGGGCCGGAACCGGATGCTGGTGGTTGATGTAGCTTCAGGAAACATAATTGACGATGTTTCGATGGGCAGAGCAGAACAGTTTAGTAACCTTTCCTGGTCACCTGATGGCAGCAGCATCGTTTTCCAGGGATTGGCCGAAGGGCAAAGTGACCTTTATTTATATAACTTCAACAACCGGCAAGTGAAGCAACTCACTAATGATAAATACTCCGATTTCCAGCCAGCCTTTTCGAGGGACGGCAAAAAGATCATTTTTTCGAGCGACAGGACGACTTACGACCAATCATTAAGCCAGGCCATTACTTTTAACCTTGCTGAATTGGACCTGGCAACGGGAAAAGTTACTGATATCAAATTGTTCAACGGAGCCAATAATTTAAATCCACAATATTCTTCGGATGGTACCCAAATTTATTTCCTTTCCAACCGGGACGGCTTCCGCAATATGTACCGCTATACACCTGCAACGGGCAAAGTTGAACAAATGACGGATCTGTTTACAGGGATCTGCGGTATTACGGAATACTCACCGGCTTTAAGCATCTCCAATAATAACGATATTGTTTATTCATACTACCGCGCACAAAAGTATGCGCTGTATAACGCCAAAGAATCAGACTTTACGGCTAAACCGGTTGATAGCCAGGATTTAAATTTCACCATGGCCATGCTTCCTCCCACCCGCGCTGTTGGTGTCGACCTTATCAACTCAAACCTTAATAATTACCTGGCATACCCAAAGATCCCTGTCGACTCTATAAAAGACGTTCCGTATAAACCAAAGTTTAAAATGGATTACCTGGCCAGCACGGGCGTTGGCGCACAGGTGAGCCAGTTTGGTACCGGTTTGTCAAGCGGGATACAAGGCGTTTTTAGCGACATTTTAGGGCGAAACCAGATCTATGCGGGCGTAGCGGTAAACGGCGAGATATACGATATTGGCGGGCAATTTGCCTATATTAATCAAACCGGTCGCTGGAATTTTGGCGCCAGTATATCACATATCCCGTTTCAAACAGCAAACTATAGCGTGGTACCCACAACTTTCAAAGTTAACGCTACCACAACGATTCCTGCAAATGAGGAACGATTCGACCTGATCCGTATTTTCCAGGATCAGCTTTCCTTGTTTACCTCCTACCCGGTCACCAAAAAAACACGCATTGAATTTGGTACCGGTGCCGCCACCTATTATTACCGCGTTGACAGGTATAGTACTTTCTACGATACCTCAGGTACACAATTGAGCAATACCCACACACACATATCTAATTCAACTTACAATGCTGAAACTACCAATAACGGTTTACAGTTGATACCTTTTACCACGTACAATGTGAATACTGCTTTGGTGGGCGACAATTCCTATTTCGGGGTGGCATCCCCGCTAAGCGGTTACCGTTACAGGTTGCAGGCTGAGTATGATTTTGGAACTTACCAGTATTTCGCGCCGACTATCGACCTGAGAGAATATGTGCGCCTTTCGCCTGTGACGCTCGCCGCCAGGCTTTACGGTTATGGGCGATTCGGTAATACCGGCAACATTTACCAGTTGTATGTAGGCTATCCTTTCCTAATCCGCGGGTATGAGGCACAAACTTTTTACAGTAACTCAAGTAAGACCCCGACAAACGGGTTTACCATCGACCAATTGTCGGGTAACCGCATAGCTGTTGCAAATTTTGAAGTCCGGATGCCGTTGACCGGGCCGGAAAGGCTTTCACAATTTAAATCAAAATTCCTGTTTACCGAGCTCAACCTTTTTTTTGATGGAGGTTTAGCATGGAATGCAGGAGATCAGATCAAATTCCAACAAGGCCCCGACCAAATAGGCACTACGCCGGAATTAGATGCCAGTGGCAAGGAGATATTAGTAAATGGTAAGCCGGTGCTTCTGCCGGTATACAACGCCAATCAGCGTGTACCTGCACTTAGCGCTGGTATCTCACTCAGGGTAAATGTTTTTGGCGCGTTCGTTTTGGAACCCTATTTTGCTTATCCGTTTAATCGTACCGACATCAGCAGACCGGTATTTGGCTTAGGATTTACACCGGGTTGGTAGGTGTTTAAGTTAGAGAATCATTAAATCGACTTTAATTGTTACAAAAATTTGACTTCCCATAAACCATTTGCGGATTTTTTTGTCATTAGTGTTAAATGATTAATAGTAGTTTTGCCGGATGAAAAAATGGATGGGAGTTATCTTACTGGTTTTAAACAGTGCTTTGGTGTTTTCACAAACAACAACACTTGCAAACCCGGTAGAGGATACAGTGAAGGCAAAATGGGGTAAGGTAAAAATTGTTGACGGGACGAAGATGACTTCGTCAAATGATATCATTGAAAATATAGCGCAATCGCAAGAGTATACCACACTGGTTTCGGTTATTGAAGATGCCGGGTTAACGGAGACATTTAAAAGCAAAGGGCCGATCACCGTTTTTGCACCTACCAATAAGGCTTTTGAAAAATTACCGGCAGGCGAATTAGATACGCTTATAAAACCAAATCATAAAGATGAGTTAAGCTACCTGCTCACTTATCATGCAATTGCAGGGCGTGTAACAGCACATGATATTGAGAGGAAGATTAATGCGAACAACGGGGAGGCAACCTTCACAACCCTGGCGGGCACTAAGCTCACCGCGAAAATTGACGAAAACCGCAATATTGTTTTAATTGATGAAAATGGCGGGCAAAGTATCATCAGTAAGTTCGATATCCCGCAGAGTAACGGAATTTTGCATATTGTGACTTCGGTGTTGGTTCCTAAAGCCAAGATAATATAAAACAGACCTGCGACTGACAAACCGGCTGCTGATTTATTTCGTAATTATTTTTGTAAGGAAATAAAAACCCTATCGTCTAATTAAAAAACATTACATAATGAAGAAATCAATTTTAGCAATGTTGCTGTTAAGTGTTATTACAGCATTCGGCTGCCAGCAGATCAGCGGCCAGCAGTTAAAAAAATACGACCCGAAACGTAAAATGAGCAAGGCTCCGGCCGAATGGAAAAAAACGCTTACTTCCAACCAGTATTTTATAATGGTGGAAAGCGGAACTGAACCTCCCTATCAGAATGCCTATTTTAACAATCATGAAAAAGGCGTTTATGTAAGCGCTGCCACCGGCGAGGTTTTATTTTCGTCGGATGATAAATATGACAGCGGTACGGGCTGGCCAAGCTTTGTAAAACCGGTAGACCCCAAAAAAATAGAGATTGTGACCGACAACAGCGACGGCATGGTGCGTGACGAAGTAATAGAACGAAGCACAGGTTTACACCTTGGCCACGTTTTTGATGACGGACCTGAAGATCGCGGTGGCAAAAGGTATTGCATGAACTCGGGCGCTTTAAAGTTTGTTAAAAAGTAAGCGCCCTGCGGCTTGAACTTATTGACGGGCGGAGCTGGGGTCTTACTCTTACTCCGCTTTCGTAATTTAATCCTATGGTCAGATCTACCCAATCAGGGTTAACAGGTCTGATCATCTTTTCTTTCTGGGGCCTGGTATAAGTGCTTACTGTTTTAAACCGCTCCATTGCCTGTTCTTCAGTATTTATCTCTTCAAAATAAACCAAACGGTTAAGTTGATTGGCATTATCAAAAAATAAAGTAGGCATCTGGCGGTAAAAATCCAACGTTTTCAACAAGTCTGAACATAGCCCTACGTGTAAGTTATTGCGGTTTCTGTCGGTAATGATATAGATAAAGCGTTTCATATTGATAAATAAATTTTGCTGGTTAAAAAATAATTACTAATTTTATGAGCATAAAAATACTAATTATTTTAGCAATTCCAAATTTTATGTCAAAAATTCCTTCAAATATTAAATTTCTTAGAAAAAAGAAAGGGCTTACACAACAGCAGTTTGCTGATGCCGTAGGCATAAAACGGTCGCTTGTAGGCGCATATGAAGAAGAAAGGGCCGATCCGAAATACGATCTGCTAAAAAAAATAGCATTATTTTTTGATGTCTCGATTGATGACTTTATTAACGAAACCATCAACGAAAAATGGGCGCCAAAGCCCAAAGGCAACCCTGCCAACCTGCGCGTTTTAAGCATTTCGGTTGATAAGGATGACAATGAAAACATCGAATTGGTGCCCTTAAAAGCCAGCGCCGGCTATCTGAATGGCTATGCCGATCCTGAATATGTAGCCGAACTGCCAAAGTTTTATTTGCCTATGTTTAAACAGGGAACGCACAGGGCTTTTGAAATAAAAGGTGATTCCATGCTGCCCCTGGTTTCCGGCACTATTATTATAGGCGAGTACGTTGAGAACTGGGCGGATGTAAAACCAGCAGAAACCTATGTGGTCATTTCAAAAAATGACGGTATTGTATATAAACGTATTGGCAATAAATTCAAAGAGAACAAACCGCTGAAACTCATATCCGACAACCCGGTATATGAGCCTTATGAAATAACCGGCGAAGACGTACTGGAAATATGGAAGGCCAAAGCCTATATATCAACACATTTCCCATTACCAACCCCTGAGCCTACCTTAGAAAGCCTGACAAGCATGATGGCACAGATGCAACGTTCTATTTCGAATTTGCAGTCTAATTAGTTGATTGGTTGATTAGGTTGGATTAGGTTGATTAAGTGAGTGGTTTGTTATAGGGCTGTAAGGAGATTGGCCCCCGGTAACTCAATCAACTACTCACCTAATCAACTTAATCAACCAATCCCCCAAGGCAACAATTAAGTTACATCCTCTTTTTTAAACTAATACGACTTACCTTTATCTAAAACATTAAAAACTAAAGAGAAATGAGAAAATTTTTGTTAATGTGCTGTTTCCTTCTTGGAATTACAGCGGTAAGCCGTGCACAAGGTGGCGGCCAAAGGATGACCCCGGAAGATAGGGCTAAAAACCTGCAAACCCAGTTAAAGTTAACCGACGATCAAACTGCCAAGGTTTTGGCTATTTATAAAACCCAGG
>Ga0207076_1207_pt1 | contig 13102 bp, 11 predicted proteins | sample Alteio_BWMinHeat_62_FD_153568 | JGI IMG/M metagenome (GOLD analysis project Ga0207076, IMG submission 153568) | Enriched cells from forest soil in Barre Woods Harvard Forest LTER site, Petersham, Massachusetts, United States -... | ecosystem: Environmental > Terrestrial > Soil > Temperate forest >... | reverse complement strand
GAATACCTTGCTAAAGACCTCAAATTGATTTTAGACCCCAACTTTGCATTAGTAGCTGAACAGGATGGAAAAATTATTGGCTTTGGTTTAGCACTGCCCAATTATAACGAGATCTTTAAGACGATAAAAAGAGGGCGTTTGCTGCCAACAGGTATTTTCAAACTCCTGCTCAACAAAAGCAAAATACAAAGCATCCGCATATATGCCCTTGGCATTGTTGATGGTTACCGAAAAATGGGTATTGAAGCCTGTTTATATGGAACTATCATCAAAGAATATAAACGAAAAGGCTTTAAACACGCCGAGGCCGGCTGGACGCTTGAAAATAACACCATGATAAACGAGGCCATAAAAGCCATTAAAGGCGACCCTTATAAAACGTACCGGTTATACGAAAAAGCGATATGAAGGAAAGAGTACTGATAACCGGGGCAAGCGGGTTTATTGGTTATCATATTATCCTCGAAGCGCTTAAAAACAACCTTGAGGTATACGCGGCGATAAGAAAAAGCAGCAATATAGATCATTTAAAAGGCCTGGATATTAAATATACCTACCTCGATTTTGACAATGTTTCGTCGCTGAAAAAAGAACTGGCCGAAAAGAAATACGCTTATATTATTCATGCAGCAGGTGTAACCAAAGCACGATCGCAGGAAGAATACAATGCTATAAACGCAGGTTACACCCACAACCTTGCCAGCGCTTCGATAGAAAGCGGCATCCTATTAAAAAAATTTGTTTTGCTGGGCAGTTTAGCCGCCTCGGGGCCGTTAAATAATTTGGATGAGGTATTAACCGAAAGCTCCACCCCTAACCCGGTTACGGCCTATGGTAGAAGCAAATTATTGGGCGAAGAACAATTAAAGGCATTTCCGACGCTTAATTATACCATTTTAAAACCAACCGGCGTTTACGGTCCGCGGGATAAGGATATATTTATTTTTTTTAAGCAGGTAGCAAAGGGTATTGAACCTTATATCGGCAACATCGAACAAAAATTCAGCTTTCTTTACGTTACCGACCTGGCGCGGGCTACTATAAAGGCCCTTTTTTGCTGTCATCAAAGCACTTTTATTTTATCCGACGGCAACTCATACGATCGTTACCAGTTAGCCGGTTTTATTAAGGAATCCATGGGTGTAAAAGCTGTAAAGCTTCATTTACCGGTAAAGTTTGTAAAAATTATAGCGTATTTGGCCGAAAAATACTGTGCATTGAACAAAAAAGCATCAACTTTAAACGTTGAAAAACTAAACGAGCTGATGGCTGTGAACTGGCATTGCGATATTGAAAATGCCAGAACAGTATTGGGCTTTAAACCGGAGTATGATTTGAAGGCCGGGGTAGCGGAATCAATTAAATGGTATAAAACAAATAAATGGCTTTAGTCATTTATAAATCACAACTATAAATTTATTATGAAAACAAATATCAGACCTGCTGATGGCAAACTCGGAATCCTGATTCCGGGTTTAGGTGCTGTTGCTACTACGTTGATTGCCGGTGTTGAAGCCGTAAAAAAAGGAATTTCGCAGCCGATTGGCTCACTGACCCAGATGGGAAATATCCGTTTGGGCAAACGGACAGAAAACCGTTTTCCGAAAGTGAAAGATTTTGTACCGCTGGCTAATCTTAACGACATTGTTTTTGGTGGATGGGATGTTTATTCGGATAACGTATATGAAGCTGCGACGAAGGCTAAAGTGCTTGAACCGAGTTTACTAAACCAGGTAAAGGCCGAACTGGAAAATGTAGTTCCGATGAAGGCTGCTTTTGACAAAAACTATGCAAAAAACCTTATCGGCACCAATATAAAAAGCGGAACCAGGTATGAACTGGCGCAGCAGGTAATGGACGATATTTTAACTTTTAAAGAAAATAATAATTGCGACAGAATTGTGCTTGTTTGGTGCGGTTCTACCGAGATTTATTATGAGGCGTCGGATATTCACCAAAGTCTTGAAAAATTTGAGCAGGCTTTGATTGATGATGACAAACGCATCTCTCCGAGTATGATCTACGCCTATTCAGCATTAAAACTGGGCATCCCTTTTGCAAACGGCGCACCAAACTTAACAGTGGATATCCCGGCGATGATAGAGCTGGCTAAATTAACAGACACGCCAATTGCGGGCAAAGATTTTAAAACAGGCCAAACTTTAATGAAAACCATATTGGCGCCCGGCCTGGCTGCACGTTCGTTAGGAGTAAGAGGTTGGTTCTCTACCAATATTTTAGGCAACCGCGATGGCCTGGTACTTGATGACCCGGATAATTTTAAAACGAAAGAAGTATCAAAATTAGGTGTGCTTGAGGATATATTGAGGCCCGATGCCAACCCTGAATTATATGGTGACCTGTACCACAAAATCCGGATTGACTATTATCCGCCGCATGGCGACAACAAAGAAAGCTGGGACAATATTGATATTTTTGGCTGGCTGGGTTATAAAATGCAGATAAAGATCAATTTCCTTTGCCGTGATTCCATCCTGGCAGCGCCTATCGCTTTAGATCTGGCTTTGTTCAGCGACCTGGCAAAAAGAGCAGGTATGAGCGGCATACAGGAGTGGCTTTCCTTTTATTTAAAATCGCCGCAGACCGCTGCGGGCCTGCATCCGGAAAATGACATCTTCAAACAACTTATAAAACTACAGAACACGCTTCGCCACCTGATGGGCGAAGACCTTATCACCCACCTGGGTTTAGATTACTACCAGGAATTGGTGGATGTTCTTTAGGTGAGTAGTGAGCAGTGAATGGTGAGCGGCATTTTTTTTGGCAGAACGCTCACTATTCACTAAACATTACTAACTATTACTGACTATTCACCACTCACCACTCACCAAATGCTTTTCCATAAACTCTACTCCTCTACCCTTGGGATCGGCTTTATAAAAGGCGGCGGGACTATTGCTGCCGCTGTTTGCGGCATTTGCTGGTATCTGGCATGGTCTGGTGGTTATCCTCCCCTATGGCCTTCGGTAATCATTACCATTGCGATAACGCTTGCGGGCGTTTGGTCTTCTTCAGTTGTTGAAGCAATTTGGGGCAAGGACCCGTCGAAAGTTGTAATTGATGAGGTGGCCGGTATGGCCATCGGCTTATTATTTTTACCGGTGAATGTAAAATATTTGTTATGCGCTTTTATTTTATTCAGATTTTTTGACATCGTAAAACCGTTTTACATCCGTAAAATGGAAGATTTACCTTCCGGATGGGGCATTATGGCAGATGATGTTTTGGCGGGCGTTTATACTAATATCATACTCCAGGCCGTTGTATGGTGGAATTTATTTTAGGAAACTTTGAATGCATCCCTGATGCTTTAATGGAAGGTTAAGTGCTGTTATTTGACTTTTTGACCACAATAGTCCATATGGCATTTTTTACCTTTGCGCCCTGATAAATGTTTAGCCCTGATTCCGTTTCATCTTTGGGAATTGTTCCCTTTGATAAAGGGATTGACGGAATGGTTTAACAATACAGCAGATAATAGTTTGCTTAAATAAATTTTATCTCAATGCAAATTTGGAGTACTTATTGCTATGTTTTACCGGTAGTTATATAAATAAACGGGCAAACTTTACATAGGATGAATTACTTAGTCTATTAAAAAAATTGGTATTTGCATATTTGCACGACTAAATGGATTTTACATATAATTACAAGAAGTTACTGTTATTTTGCTTCTTTATACTTTCCGTCTCAATACTGCATGCGCAAAACACTGACGTCAGCGGCGTAGTAATTGATGCTGTTACTAAAAAACCCTTGCCATTTGTAGCTGTTTCTTTCCCTGGGACTGCTTATGGTGTAAATACGGATAATAATGGCAAATATGTTATCAGCACCACTTTATCCGTAAACCGACTGAAGGTTTCTTTTTTAGGCTATAAGGACGCAACTTTTACGATTAAACCCAATACTGAGCAAGTAATAAATGTAAAGCTCGTTCCGTCCTCTAACCAGTTACAGGAGGTTACCGTCAGGTCGGGTAAAAAGCCTAAATATCGCAATAAAGATAACCCAGCCGTTGAATTGATTCGTAAAGTTATTGAAAACCGGGAGAAGAACCGTCCTCAAAGCTATCCATATGTGGAGTATAAGGAATATGATAAGATGCAATTTTCGTTTGCAAATCTTAAAAAGTCCGTTATGGACAAAAAATGGCTTCAAAAGTATAATTTCGTCTTACAAAATCGCGATAGCACTACTGTTCCCGGGACTTACCTGACCCCGATCTTCATGGACGAAAAATTAACACAATACTATTATCGTAAAGAACCGGAAAAGGAAAAAACGATTACCCTTGCTCAAAGGGCGGCAAATTTCGGTCCCGGTATTGACAATGAGGGGTTAACCGTTTACATGAAGCACATGTATTACAAGGTTGACATTTACTCCAACGTCATCTTTTTGATGACCACTAATTTCTTAAGCCCGATAGCCAACTCCGCACCTACCTTTTATAAATATTTTATAACGGATACGGTGGTAGTAAATAACCAAAAGCTGGTTGAACTTAGCTTTACCCCAAGGAACCTGACCGATGTACTTTTTGTGGGGAAATTATATGTAACACTTGATGGCAACTACGCGGTAGAAAAAGCAGATTTGACCATCAATAAAAACATCAACCTGAATTTTGTAAATGGAATGAGTGTCAACCTGGAGTTTGAGCAAAATCCCGACGGACGCTACCACCTCAGCAAAAGCACCACCATTGCCGATTTTGGCTTATCGCAAAACCGGAAAGGCGGTTTATTTGGGGTACGTGAAGTAGCCTATGGCAATTATTTGGTTAATAAGCCGGAACCTGATTCAACCTACCGGAACCAGGAAGATGCTATCCCTGAAGCCGCAAAAAACCAGACTGATGAATTTTGGAAAAAAAACCGGATTGATACGCTAACAACAGCTGAATCTAAAATATATAAAAACGCTGATAGCCTCAGAAACATGCCGGCATTCAAACGAACGGTGGATCTGGCTACATTGTTGATAGCCGGATATAAGGATTATAATACTTTTGAAATTGGCCCGGCAAACGCGTTTTACAGTTACAACCCGGTAGAAGGGGTTAAATTGCGCTTTGGTGGCCGTACCACGCCCAACTTAAGCAAGCGGTATTATTTTGAAACCTATGCCGCATATGGTTTTAACGATGAGAAGTGGAAGGGCTTTTTAAGCGCCACCTATTCGTTAAACAATAAATCGATATATAAATTTCCCCAAAACTATATCAGGGCGAGCGTACAATATGATACATACATCCCAGGCGAAAATCTGCAGTTTGTTGAAGAGGACAATGTGCTCCTGTCATTTAAAAGAGGCGACAATACAAAATACCTGTATGATTTAAGTTATCGGCTGGACTATGTGCATGAGTTTGAAAATCATTTTTCCTATGCATTTGGATTCAACAGGCAAAATCAGTCGCCGGCAGGCTCCCTGTATTTTATTGAACAAAATGGCAGCGGTCAGCAGGAGAATATACACAACCTGTATACCAGCGACATTACAGCAACGATAAGGTATGCCCCCAACGAACAATTTTACCAGGGGAAAATTTACAGGATACAAGTACCCAGCAAAAACCCGGTGTTTACTTTTAATTATGACGAGGGTTTAAAAAACGTGTTCGACGGTCAATACAGCTATCAAAAGCTGAGCGGCCAGATTGACAAGAGATTTTATTTATCGCAACTCGGCTGGCTGGACGCGACAGGTGTAGCTGCTCACCTTTTTGGCCAGGTACCCTACCCCCTGCTTGATATTTTTCACGCTAACCAAACCTATTCGTACCAGATCTACTCCTATAACTTAATGAACTTTTTGGAGTTTGTGGCTGATCATTATGAAAGCATTAGCCTCGACCAGCATTTTAACGGGTTTTTCCTGAATAAAATACCATTGCTGCAAAAGCTTCACTGGCGCGAAACTGCGTCCTTTAAATCCATATGGGGTGGTTTAAGCAATCAGAATAACCCGTCGCTGCATCCTAACTTATATCAGTTCCCGGTAACGGCAACAGGGCAGCCAATTACCAACGCACTTGGCCGTACCCCTTATATGGAAGGAAGTGTTGGTATTGAAAACATTTTTAAATTTGTACGTGTTGATTTGGTACGCAGATTCACCTATTTAAATGACCCCGGTGTTGCCAAATGGGGTATTCGTACATTAGTTCAATTTAATTTCTAAATTGCAGTATAAAAGATAAATGGAACAACAAACATCAATACGAACCCATCTGCAATTGAGCATCTACAGGGTAATAGACCCTGTGGTGAAGGTTTTTATTAAACTGGGGCTTACCCCAAATATCGTTACCTCCATCGGTTTTGTGTTAAATGTTGGCGTAGCAATCATTTTTATTTTAGGGGCCGAAGAAGGTAACCGCGGCGATCTGTCGTATGTGGGATGGGCGGGCGCTTTGATATTATTTGCCGGGTTGTTTGATATGCTCGACGGGCAAGTGGCGCGGCTGGGCAACATGAAATCAACCTTTGGGGCCCTTTATGATTCGGTACTCGACCGTTACAGCGAATTGATCATGTTTTTGGGGATTTGTTACTACCTGGTCGGGCATCATTATTTTTTAAGTTCCATTTTCGCGTTTATTGCCTTAATAGGCTCAATGATGGTAAGCTACGTACGGGCCAGGGCCGAAGGTTTGGGTATTGAATGTAAAGGTGGCCTGATGCAACGCCCTGAACGGGTAGTGACCATAGGTTTATGCGCCATTTTATGCGGTATAAGTTCCATTTACATTGGCGGCGATTATAAACTTTATGTGCCGGGGATTAAATTTCATGTTTTTGAAACCATGTCGATATTTACCATTCCGATTGCAGGCGTGGCCATTTTAACAAATATTACTGCTTTTAAAAGATTGCTGGATGCTAAAAAAGCGCTTTTAGAAAAAGACAATCTAACCAGGGGTATAAAAGATAACTTGTAAGTTATTACGCCTAAAATTACAACATCAAACGGAAATATCATATCTTCGTAACAAATGATTAAAATCATTTAGTGTTTAACAAATCTTTATTAAAATTGAACCAAAACCCAGTTCCGCAAAGAACACACCGGGTTTTATTAACAAATTCATTTACAGGAATAGAAATCATCAAACATTTTTAACCTGATTGGCCATGAAAAAAAACTATGTTTCAAATTCACAGGAATCTGTGAGAATGTTTAAAAGCGACTTCCTGGAAAGTTTATCCAAGGTACATTGGACCGTTCCACTGTATATTTTTATACCTGTTATTGGATTTTGTATTTATAAGGATTTCGAGAATGCTATCGGTATACTCACTTTTATTGAACTATTTGCTTTAGGCCTGTTTATCTGGACATTGGTTGAATATATTATGCACCGCTTTGTGTTCCATTATGCCCCGGCAGATAAACCCTGGGCACAAAGAATTCACTTTATTTTCCATGGTGTTCATCATGATTATCCAAGCGATGCCAAACGCCTGGTGTTGCCGCCTTCGGTAAGTATTCCGCTTGCTACGCTTTTTTACTTTTTATTTAATGCCATATTGCCTGCGAATTATGTTTGGGGCTTTTTCCCCGGTTTTATTTTAGGGTATCTTTTTTACGATATATCGCACTACGCCATCCACCATTTTAACTTTAAAGGCAACATCTGGAAGAAAATAAAACAACACCACATGCTTCACCATTACCAGGACCCCGACAAAGGCTATGGCGTGAGTTCACCTATGTGGGATAAGGTTTTTGGATCAGACTTCCTCAAAAAATAAGATGGGTACTGCTTTTAGTATTGGGGTGAAAACCACTATACGGCAGGCCCTTGCTGTTGTTGCGTTATCAGCAGCTTATTTATTAATTTCGTATTGGCTTGTTGGTTTTAAAACCGACCAGCTTTTTCTGATAGGTTTATTTAACCTGCTGTTTTACTTATCGCCTGTAACCCGGAAATTCATCCTCGGCTTTTCTATTTTTATCGTTTACTGGATCGTCTTCGATTATATGAAGGCGTTCCCCAACTATAATTATAACGCGGTGCATATTGCCGACCTTTATAACTTTGAAAAGCACCTTTTCGGGATAAACTATAACGGGAAGCTGATTACCCCGAATGAATACTGGAGGCTTAACGGCAACACCTTTTTAGATATTATGGGCGGCATTTTTTATCTGTGCTGGATACCTGTACCCCTGGCCTTTGCTGCCTATTTGTTTTTTAAAGACAGAAAGCAGTTTCTCTATTTCTCTTTCATCTTTGTTTTGGTGAACTTTCTGGGGTTCATCGTTTATTACCTGTACCCGGCTGCACCACCCTGGTATGTGGAATACCATGGGTTTACCTTTATCCCCGGCACGCATGGCAATACCGCAGGCCTGGTGAAGTTTGACAATTACTTTCATGCAGGTATTTTTAAATCCATTTACTCAAAAGGATCCAATGTTTTTGCGGCAATGCCCTCTTTGCACTCATCGTACCCGGTTATTGTTTTATACTATGGTTTAAAAAACCGGCTGGGGCTTGCCAATATATTTTTCGGCATAGTAATGCTGGGCATCTGGTTTACCGCTGTATATGCCAGCCACCATTATGTTGTTGATGTTATAGCCGGGATTATTTGCGCCACTATCGGGATCATGCTCTTCAATATTATCCTGAAACGGGTAAGATTTTTTAGCGTTTTTTTAGAGAATTATCAAGAAGCTATCCGGTAATATTCCATTATAAAAGCCACGCTGGGTATTTTATCGTACATTTTACCCCCTTCGCTGCATGTTGCAAACATTTGTTAAAATATTTCGATTGACTATTTATCTGCAATAAAGTATTGAAATAAAAGGTTTTGCGCCATTTTTTATAATAAAAGAGGGAAAACAACCGCACTAACGAATAAAAGGCATGTTATTTGAATTCATATAGTTATCTTTAAAGCCCTTACGCTGAATAGCTTATGAAAAGAGTTTTTACGCTCATCTTCTTGCTTGCCGCTCTGAAACTGTCTGCCGCTGCCTATCAACCAGGTACGTTTAAAAGTACAGGCGTAAATAGTAATGCAGATTCCTCAAAAAAAGACGCCGTAAAAGCTGATTCAGGTGCAGTAAAAAAAACAACAGCTGACTCAACCAAAACATCACCCATAAATAAAAAACCGGATACAGCTAAAGCGTTGCCCGGAACCGGCAATGCTGACACTGCAAAAAACGCGGCATTTACAAACACTGTAGATAGCCTGATAACAGTAATGGCCAGCCACCCTGCCGACAGCGCAAAGCTGGTAGCTGAAATAAGTAACGCCGACAGTGCTAAACTTACTGCTGTTATGCAGCCTTACTATGATCCTAAAATTATTATTGAAGGCGCAATTAATACACCTGCGAAAGTAGCTGCATCGAAAGAACGCGCCGGGGATACGGAACCCGTAGTGGTAGACAATAACCCGCCGATAAGCTCACTTATTCAGCTGGACAGCCTGAAGGCTACTATTTTGGAAGAACAGGCAAGGCAGGCGCAGCTTCAAAAAATGATACTGCGCAATGAACAGCTTAAAATTGCGGAACTATTAAGGATCAACAACCTCGACAGCCTAAAACAGGAGCTGAATATAACCAGCAGCGACACCCTCAAGGCTGTGTTAAACACCCGGATAGCATTGAAGTATTTAAATTATGATACCATTGCCAATAAGGATAAACAATATTATTACCAAAACCAGGCACTCAGCTATACACTGCAAGCCATCAGGCAATATTCTATGTATAACGACAGTATCGGGTTGCGGTTATCTTATGATAACCTTGCCAGGGTTTATCATGATCAGCGAAAATTCGCGCAAGCCAAATGGTTTATTTTACAATCCAATACCTTGTCGAGGGCTAAGAACGACACGCCGAATATCATTACCTCCCTGTTGACATTAGCATCCATTAAAAGCGATATAAAAGATTATACCCTTGCCATGGGCGACCTGAACGAGGCATTGCAGCTTTCTGTCACTACCCATACACCGAAAACCGAAGTAGAGGTATTAAAAAACTTTGCACAGTTATATGCCCTGCTTCAAAATTATCCCAAAGAAGCTGCTGTTTTAAAGAAACGCGATTCGATACTGGATAGCATCCGCAAAAGCGATGAGGCTATGTTAGCTAAATTAGCAAGAATTGCTGCGCAAAAGAAAAAACTTGAATTGTTGCAAGCCAAAAAAAAACTTTATTCAGCCAATATTCGGAAGTCCTCCAAAAACAACTCACCGGCAAAAATCGCTTCATTATAATTTTATTGTCCATCATTGTTGCCGTCGTCTCCGGTGTTTTTTTTATGAAAAGAAGAAAACGCAAAAAAACATAATCCTCGTAGTCAGAAATGCAATATCTTGCGTCTCTGACAGCGTGAAAAAATCGACCTTAATTCTTACATTTCGTTTTGAGACGCAAAATATTGCGTCTCTACATCATTTTCAATTTCATTTCCACAATCTTTTAAACTTACGAGCCGTTTGATTGTCTTACAAATATGAAACAATTCGTCAAAGGATTATTTACGCTTATTGTATTGTGCTCATTGTCGCGTGCCTATGCCCAGGAAACAGTGAGTACACCGCAGTTCAGGCGTGATTTTTTAAAAGAAATTAACCGGGTAAGGGAAACCGGCTGCAACTGCGGCGTAACCTATATGCCCCCTGTACCTCCGCTGGTTTGGAACGACCAGCTTGAGATCTCGTCAATGGGCCACGCGGCAGACATGGCCTACCGAAACTATTTTAGCCATACCAGCCTCGACGGCCGCACCATGCAGGATCGCATCCGCGCAGCCGGTTACACCTATAAAGGATTTAAAAGCTATGCCATCGGCGAAAATATTGCGGAAGGCCCCACCAGTATTGCCGAGGTAATGCAGGGCTGGTTCCATAGCCCGGGGCATTGTAAAAACCTGATGAGCGCCCGGTTTAAAGAGGTAGGTGTGGCTTTTAACAATAGCTATTGGGTGCAGGATTTTGGCGGCAGGGAAGCCTTTTCGGCATACGAACAAAAAATGATACAGAGCGGCAGATATCATTTATTGGAGAAGGAATAATGACAAACACGTTCATTTCTCCTTTGTCACAAAATAGTTATAAAGCACTAAAACGTTTATCCGCCTGTTATTAAATAAAGCAACCTTTAATTCTTAAGTCTTTAATATGCCGTTTACCGGCACACTTGCGGGTAAACGGGACAAAATAAAAACCATAGTTATGTTTTTTTCTCCTTCTGAATTACCAACTCTCAAAAAATCAATACAAAAATTTTCAACACCCCGGCTACTAAAAATCTCCATGTTTCTGGTGTGTTTATTACCCTTTATGGCCAGCGCATCGGGCTTTAAGTTCAGGGTGAAAAACACTACCAAAAATGTAGTGACCGTATTTTATAAGATCAATAGAAAATCGGGGGACTATAAGCTAAAATCGCTGATCAAGCTTGCCCCCGGCGAGGAAAAAATCAAAGAGGTTTCGGTAGACAAGGGCGATACTATATCGTTTTACGGGCAGGATGCCGAAAACCAAACCTCCGTGCTGGTGACCCGTAACTTTGCTTTTTTGAGCCAGCAAAAGGATATGGTGTATTATATCCCTATTATTATCCCCGAAAAAGAAAGCTCAAACTTTGAGTCGATGGAGGGCTTGAGTTTGCAGTTGGAACACAACAAAGTGCTCAATTTTTTAATGAAGATGGATTCATCCTCTATGAGCAGCCTTTCGTTGCTGGAGAATAATTTCCAGAACGTATATCCGCTCGGTACCTTTATTTTTGTCGACACAAAAACAAACCGTTTGCTACTGCCGCCACTGGAGCCTTCCTTCTGGAACAATACCGAAAATTATTTTACCATACAGGACAGCGTGTATGCCCTGGTCGATAACAACCACCGCGCACAGGTCGGCGCATCGGTGTCTTATATTGCAAAACTGTTTGACTCGCTAAAGGTGGACAATGCCCAGGAACTACAGTTTAAAGCCAAATTATCGTTGCTGCGCTGGAAGCCAAGCGCTGCGGCCAATATTTACCAGATTATTACAGACAAGGCTTTTGAAGCTTTTTTGCAGAATTGTTACGACCAGATTGACAACCCCGACCAGCAGTACCAGCATTACCGGCTGTACTTTTTATCGTCGTACGAGCGGGTAGATGATCTTGAAATATCCGGCAAGCAATTTTACACTTACGGGAACGAAGCTGATGCTGGCTTACAAGCAGGTGCCGGAGGGTTCTCGCTGTTCAGCACCAATTTGGGTACCTTGTATACCAAAAATAAAACGCTGAGCAATTATTATTCGGTGCAAAACTCCATTTTGCGGACGAAGGCTTACGACTTTACCCAGCTGCTTTTTAACGGCTTCCAGAACAGCGTGAAAGAGAAATTGGTGGAAGATTCATACCATACCCAGCGTCGCCTGGCATCGGCCATATTGGGCGAATATGAGGACCTGGTAGATTATAACCCCAACCCCGATGCGCTGAACCTGGTAAAGCTGAACCCCAAAGATACCACCGCATCGTTAACGCCGGTGATTACTACAGTGAGCAACCTGTCGCCTTATTTATACCGGGTTTTAGATACGGCCAAAACAACTGCTGCGGTGGCCGGTAACGAAAAAATTGACGGTTTTAATAACCGCGCAAAGATCTTTAATTCGCATTTAAAAGAGATCAACGGGTTGATCAGGCAGTTGAACCAAACCAATTCGGATATTGTAAAAATGGCTGAATCGGTAAGCCGTAACCAGTATAAAAACTATGCAAAAAGTTCAGCCGGAATGCTGAGCGAGATTGAGGTGAGCAATAAGATCATTAGAAAAGAGTGAGTTTTCAGTCGGCAGTTATTAGTTGGCAGTTGGCTTTTTCTTCTGCAAACTGCTAATTGCAAACTGCCAACTACTTTTCCTCCTTCGGTCCTCTCATATGAATGATCAATCCGTTTAAAAAATTGCGGAGGATCTGGTCGCCGCAGGGTTTAAAATTGGGGTGGTCTTCTTTGCGGAATATGGCGCCGAGTTCCGTTTTGGTGATGCGGAAGTTGGCGAGGTCGAGTACTTTGATGATGTCGTCATCGGTA
>Ga0207076_1206_pt1 | contig 13142 bp, 15 predicted proteins | sample Alteio_BWMinHeat_62_FD_153568 | JGI IMG/M metagenome (GOLD analysis project Ga0207076, IMG submission 153568) | Enriched cells from forest soil in Barre Woods Harvard Forest LTER site, Petersham, Massachusetts, United States -... | ecosystem: Environmental > Terrestrial > Soil > Temperate forest >... | reverse complement strand
CCATATCTCTACTGGTCAGCTTATCTTAACGGCTTGCCGGCTTAAAGCACCCTATACAAATTTTGTATCCGAACAGTTAGCCACAGATTATAAAAATACGATTTGGATAAAATCCCCGGAAGATAAGGGCGTATTTGCTTTTAATACGCAAACCGGAAAGCTGAAATTTATCAAGCCGGCAATTAGTTTTTACTCTACCTTTTATACAGGCGACGGAAGGCTGTATAACCTGCAATCTCCAGGGAAAATAGTCGTTACGGATACAGCTTATAACGTTTTGGATAGTGTGATCTTCCGGGTACCATTAAATAAAACACTCGACATTCAGGCTATTCGCAGCGATGACTATAATAGGATCTGGATCAGCACCTACGATAATGGCCTGCTATGCTATGATAATAACACCAGGACATTTGTCAAGTACCTGCATGATAATTCGAGGATAAAAACTTTACCCATCAATATACTCTCGGCTTTATGTATTGATCGTTCGGGTAATTTATGGATTGGGACAGATGGGGGCGGCGTGTGTAAATTAGACCTGAAACCTCCAAAATTTAACTTGTTCCCGTTGAACGAAGGCGATTATCCATTTTTGAAGGATTATTTTATTAAATGTTTTTATGAAGATAAAAGCGGCCGCATTTGGCTTGGCACACATAGCAGTGGGCTAAATATTTACGATCCGGTAACCAGGTTGATTAAAAGTTATGATTACCGGCAATACAGATCAAGGGGACTGCCTGGCTCAATCATTTCCAGTATATTGAAAGATAAGGATGGGCAGATCTGGATCTGCGGCAGTTTGGGCATCACTATTTTTGATGAAAAGACCGGTATTTTTAAGCCGGTAAAAGTGATTAACAGCCCGCAACTTAATGAGCACAGCAATTTTGTTTATAAGCTGATCCAGCTGGATAATGGCGAACTGGTAGGTGCAACTTCCTGTGGCCTGATGACTATCAAAAAAACCGCGACGGGTTATTGCTGTTTTTTTGATAAATCAAAAACTGCAAATATTTTCCTGGTCACTGATGTGGTTGAGATGGAGGATCGCACCTTGTGGGCCTCTTGCCCACTACGTGGGCTCATCCACTATAAAAAAAACGGCGATGAGTTTGACGAAATAGAGAAGCGGTTCCAGCTGATAGACATAAGGAGTATTCACGTTGATGAAAAGGATAGAACCATTCTTTGGGTTTGCACCGGTATCGGATTGATTGAATTTAACACCTTCACAAAAAAACAAAACTTTTATGATGAGCGGAATGGCATGGCAAATAGCTATGTGTACGGAGTTTTAGAGGATGAACAGCATAATTTTTGGATGAGTACCAATATGGGACTCGTCTTTTTTAACCGGCAGGAAGGGGCGTTTCAAAACTATACCGCAAAGGATGGGCTTCAAAGCAACGAATTTAATACCCAGGCGTTTTATAGGAGCCCTTCGGGCAATATGTACTTTGGAGGCATCAGGGGTTTTAACTGGTTTAATCCAAAAACCATCAAGGCGCCTGCTTTTACTTTACCCGGAGTAGCTATAACGTCTATAAGGGTTGATGACAATCCCTATGTTAAGGACGAGCAGTTTTCCAAAGACAAAACCATATACCTCAATTATGATCAGAACAACATTAGCTTCCAGTTTGCGGCGCTCGACTTTACACGACCGCAGGCAAATAAAGTTAAATTTATTTTAGAAGGCTGGGATAAAAACTGGATCACTTCCGTCGACAAAAATATGCGTTACACGCATTTAACGCCTGCCCAATATGTTTTGAGGGTTAAAGCAGCTAATAGTGATGGCGTTTGGAGTAAAGAAGAGCGATTAATTATTGTGGTAAACGCACCATTCTGGCAAAAAACCTGGTTTTATGTTTGTGCGGGAGTTCTGCTTTTGGCACTTATTGTCTATTTTACTTTTTATGTTTCGCGGCAAAAAATTAAAAAGCGATTAAGGCAGCTCGAAAAGCAGGCTGCTATTGATGCAGAGCGGAACCGGATAAGCAGGGATATGCACGATGAAATTGGCAGTGGCTTAACCCACATTGCCTTATTGAGTGAATTGATACAAACCCAGCAAAAAACGGAGCGAACCATAAAAAATGATTTGGGAAGTATCTCCATAGCCGCCAGGAAACTGGTTGAAAGTATGAGCGAGATTATTTGGGCGCTGAACCCGCAAAACGATTCACTCGAAAATCTTTTGTCGTATATAAGGGAACAAATGCAGCAACTTTTTGAGCCCTTTAAAATCACTTTAAAAATTGATTTCCCTGACGACGTTCCGCAGTTAAAGTTAAGCAACGAGCAGCGCCGGAATTTATACATGGTTACCAAAGAGGCCCTTAACAATGTAATGAAGCATGCGGATGCCAACCATGTGAAGCTTTTGTTGAGGATTAATATTGACCGGTTAAGTTTTGAAGTGACCGACGATGGCCACGGAATGAACGCTAAAACCACCCCGTTAGCAGGAAATGGGTTAAAAAAATATGCGCAAACGTATGGAAGATATTGGCGGCACCATTGAATGGATAAACCAGGAAAAAGGATTAAAGGTTATTTATGCATTAAGCCTGGTAAAGAATCAAGAACCAAGAGCGATGAAAAACGGAACGGGTATTTGAAGCAGTAATAACGATGGGCTATGCTTATGCTGACTTTGCTTTTATCTTGACTCCTGGTTCTTGACTCCTGGCTCTTTTTTAATTACTACTTTTTTAACATTTGGGATAGGGAAGCAAAAACTTAAATTTATAAGCAAATGACACCGATAGTAATCATAGAGGATGATGAGAAGATACGCAACTATTTGGGCGCATTGCTGGCCGGTTCAGGCGAGTTTAACCTGAAGGCTTCATTCATCAGCACTGAAGAAGCAATGGAGTATTTTGAAGCCGGGCTTGGCGAGGGTATCGAACTGGTATTAACGGATATTCAGCTGCCTGGCAAATCAGGAATTGAACTGATAGCCTGGTTAAAACCGCGCCGGCCCGATATCCAGTTTATGGTGCTCAGCGTTTATGATGATGCCGATAAGGTATTTAAAGCTTTGCAGGCGGGTGCTACTGGTTATGTTTTAAAAAAACACGTCATCAAATAAACTTATTGAATCATTAATTGATCTGCAAAAAGGCGGCAGCCCGATGAGCAGCCAGATCGCCCGCAAAGTAGTGATGGCTTTTCAGCAGCACCCCCCCTACATTGATGCCAAGGATAGTTTAAGCGACCGTGAAAATGAAGTACTGGCATGGTTAAGCAAGGGCTATAGTTACCAGGAAATAGCGGATCATTTGTTCATCGCAATTGATACGGTTCGTACCCATATCCGTAATCTATACGAAAAATTGCATGTTCGTAACAAAAAGGAGGCCCTGCGTAAAACCGGATTAAGGTAGTATCTGACTTTTACGCCTGCTTCCGCCCGAATGCTTTCCTGAGTTCATCTTTAGCTTTTTCGAGTACTTCTTTTTGTGACTTCTCCAGGTTTTTACCAGCCCTGTTGATTTGAAAGCTAAGCATCGACATTGCCGAACGATATGGCCCTGATTTTTTTCGGAAACTTTGCTCTGCAGATTTTTTTAACGACGCTGCTATTTTCTTTGGGTCCTTTGATTCGAATATATTATTTTCAAGGTCAAGCGCATCGCTATGCTCCGTTACATCTGCCGACCATTTTTTCTTTGTTTTTGAATGACCTGTTACCATGATATTATTAAAAAAATCGGTTTAAATGGCGATCCTGAACAATTCAATCTAAAACAATAAGCATACCATAAAATCCTTCTTAAAGCGCCTATCCCTCCGTTCAGTTCAACATAAATCCGATCAAATTTATCTATATCTGGGGTAACCAAAAGGAGAATTACCTTTAAAAGTAAAAACCATTTGTGTTGACATCTGTTTGATTTATACCTGATGGATATTAAAATCAAAACGATTGCCATTATTGTGGCGCACCCTGATGATGAGACTTTGTGGGCCGGAGGGACAATCCTCAGTAACCCCGGAAGGCAGTATTATATTGTAAGCCTGTGCAGAAAAAACGACGCCGACCGTGCCCCGAAATTTCAAAAAGTGCTTGGCGTCCTCGGCGCACAGGGTATGATCGGGGATATGGATGATGGTCCCGAACAAATGCCTTTGCCTGAAAACGATGTTCGAAACGCGATCCTTCAGTTGCTGCCTGAAAAGCATTTCGACTTAATAATTACGCACAGCATTTACGGCGAATATACAAGGCATCGCCGCCATGAAGAAATTGGCAGGGCGGTGATTAATTTATGGCATAGTGGTAAAATAAACACCAGTAAACTTTGGGCATTTGCTTACGAAGACGGCAACAAGGCGTACCTGCCGATAGCGGATGAAGATGCCTCTATATTTTACCCTCTGCCGCATGATGTGTGGGAGAAGAAATTTGACATCATTACTAAAATATACGGGTTTAATAAAGATGGCTGGGAAGCACAAACCGCTCCCAAAGAAGAGGCCTTCTGGCAATTTGAAAACGCAAACCAGGCACACAATTGGCTGCTTAGCGAAAACATAAAATCATGAAAGTTTTATTACTATACGACTACCCGGCGTCGCCGAGCGGATTGGCTACCCAGGGAGATTTGTTATACCGGGGGCTGCTCGAAATAGGGGTGGACGCCCATGCCGTTAATTGCGAATCGCCGCAGGAAAAAGGAATGGTATTACAATTGGTTTAAGCCGGATGTTGTATTGGGAGTAGGCTATTGGGGGCATACGCCCGATTTGATTTTACATCCTCAAAAACATGGAATGCAACCTGTTCCGTGGCTGGTTGCTGATGGCTATATAGCCAACTACCAGGAGGTTTTGAATGATCTTCCGCTGATACTGGTTACCTCAAATTGGGTTAAGGAAATGTATATGAGGGATGGGATCAATGGCGAAAATATAGAGGTGCTTCCCGTTGGCTGCGATACGGATTCATTCACGCCCTTTTTAAGGGATGACCCCAGGATATTGGCTATCAGAAAATCGTTAGGAGTTGACCCTGATGAATTGTTTATCCTTACCATTGGTGGGGATGCTGCTTCAAAGGGCGGGCAGGAAGTTATGCAGGCGCTGGCAACGGTTAAAGATAAAGTACCTGCATTTAAATACGTTTGTAAAGTATGGCCGCAGCCAAGGACTGAGTTGCAGAACCAGGCTGATATGGAACTTGCTATGCAGTTGGGAATCGCAGATAAAGTTATTTATTCAACAGGGATTACCTCGCGTAATTTTATGCCCTATTTAATCAGCGCCTGTGATATTTATGCCGCGCCCTCGCGTTTAGAAGGTTTTGGCATGCCACAGGTAGAGGCCAATGCATGCGAAAAGCCGGTCATCGGCATTAAAGCCATGGGAATGCTGGATACGATGGTAGATGGTGAAACCGCTTATCTTGCTGATGTGGCCCAAAAAATAGATATCGATCATGCGATCCTTGGCAAGGAAGCGGGCTACGGGGAGAATTTCAGAATAGATTTCGATATCCCGCGCACTGTTGATTACCGCGCAAGTACCGGAGACATTGCAGCGTATTTACTTGAGTTGATGAACCACCCTTTGCTGAGGATACAACTCGGTAAAGCAGGCAGGAAAAGAGTAGTTGAAAATTTTGATTACCGGGTAGTAGCAAAGCAATTTGTAAGTATAATAAACCGAAAGCTGGGAATAAATTGAGGCTAATAGCAAGGGCATAACCCGTAATGATTTTGAGGCTGAATAAACTATGCAAAAAATAGATTGGCAGGAAATTGAAAAGGCAAAGCAGGCCGCGATCAGCGTGTTGCTGCATAATGCACACGGGCCTTTTAATGGGCTGCCGCGAACCGCAGGCTGGGGTTACCCCGAACCTTACACCCGTGATTTAATGTTCTCTATATTTGGTATAGCCGTAAGCGGGAATGTTGAGCTTAGTATTAGTATCCGTGTGGTTTTGGAAACACTGGCCTCAAACCAAACGGAGCATGGTCATATTCCATCCCTGGTGCATGATAACGACGATAGGGGCGCGAGCGATACCACACCGTTGTTTCTTTTAGGGACCGGGATCTATAGAAAGCTAAGTGGCGAAGCCGATTTTTTAAAAAATGCCGTTGATAAAGCTTTAACGTGGATGAAATACCAGAGCCCTTCGGACAGGTATATGGTTGCCCAGCAACCTACCAGCGACTGGCGCGACGAACAATGGGTAATTGGCTACGGCCTATTTGTAAATGCGGTGGTATACAGTTACTTGAAAATGCTGGGCGATGATGAACGTGCTGAAGATATGTGCTATGAAATGAAGCAGTTTGCTATTGAAGATGGCTATATTCCCCATCACATTCATGAAGGGTTAATGGTTAGGAGTAAGCCGTATTTTGCCTTTTTGGTCGTACAAGGTATATTGCTCTGACAGGTTCGACCTTTTGGGAAATAGTTTGGCGATATTATCGGGCATTGCATCACAATCCCGTGCAGAAGAAATAATTGACTGGATTGAAAATAGATGTGATGTAATGCTGAAAAATGGCGATCTGGCAGTAGCGTTGCCGCCTAACTTCTTCCCTTATATTTTACCCGGCGATGCCGACTGGCATCCGCGCTATGAACATTATAACCTGCCCGGAAATTATCATAATGGTGGGATCTGGCCCTTTATATGCGGGTTATATGTGGCCGCTTTGGTGGCAGCAAAAAGATATGAACTCGCCGAACAAAAATTGGTCGAATTAACCAAATTAAACAGGCTATCAAAAGACCCCGAACTTGAATTTGGCTTCAACGAATGGATAAAAGCCCAAACTGGTGATATTATGGGTGTCGACTGGCAAACCTGGAGCGCGGCGCTTTATTTATATGCCGTTAAATGCGTGGAAATAAGAAAAACTCCATTTTTTGACGAGATGCGGAGCTGATGAAAATTTCTGCAAACCGGTATGTTCGTTTAATTATCCGCTAAGATCCGCGAGCTAACTATTTCATTATAAATCCCATCCCATAAGCCGATGCGTTTTTGCAGCGCGATAACGGAAGCTTTTTCAACCTCATCCCATTTTTGGTTGTCCATACCGCAAAGTTCAGCAGTCATTTCTAAAGCCAGGTGGCTATGGTGATCGCCGTCAACTTCAATATGGCGGTCGAGGTAATATTTAAATTCAGATACCTGGCCCGGGAATTTCTGACTAAGGTCATTCACTATCGACAAAAACATGTTCGGGATCAGGTCTTCCCTGCCAAAGGTGAAAACGGCTGCCTGCAGGTGTGCTTTGCCGCTATGGATGATATCAAAAGTGTAATTTACAAACTCTTTTGCTGCATCAGGGACTTCCGCTTCATCAAATGACTTTTGAAGGTTTCCTGTTTTTTTTAATGCATAAATAAAATTTAGAAAACCCTGTGGTTCGCTGCTGCATTGCCTCATCGCATCCAGGTAAAGCTCATAATGGCTTTTGCGAACACCGTTGCTATCCACATCCGATTCTTCGCCGCAAACAATTTCGTTGATCAGGTACCTTGTATTTGCCGAACCCACGGGGAACCACGGCACTTGTGTACAGGTTAAATTATTTTGCAGCGCTTTTAATATCGACATAAAATCCCAAACGGCATAAATATGGTAGTTCATAAAAACACCCAGATCATCAGTGCTTTCAATTAAACTATAAACCGGGTGGTTAATGATCTGCTGCCGTAAAGGTTCTATAGCTTCCTGTATTCTCTTGATATGGGGGTTCATCTATTCCGCTGCTTTTAAAGTCGGCAAAGGTAAAACTTTGAGGTTTGTTTAGGGTGAAAATGTGATTTCGAATTTAAATGAGCATAATTTATGAGAAAAGAATGACGAACAGATTTAGAAAAACAAACAAAAAAGCCCTCCAAATGGAGGGCTCTAAACTATTTGTGTAATCACCTAAAAATCGGTGAAATCAAAAGCTAATCGGTGAAATCACAGCAAAAAAAACTATACTTCAGCCAAGTGATCCCCTGTAACGGTTTGCTTTATTTTAGCTTCCAGTTCTTCCATTAATTCGGGATTGTCCTGTATTAATTGTTTCACGGCATCACGGCCCTGGCCCAAACGGGTTTCGCCATAGCTGAACCATGAGCCAGCTTTTTTAATGATGTTATGCTCAACGCCAAGATCGATGATCTCGCCGGCTTTGGAGATCCCTTCGCCAAACATGATGTCAAATTCCGCGATACGGAAAGGAGGAGCAACTTTATTCTTCACAATCTTCACCTTAACCCGGTTGCCGGAAACCTCTTCGGTATCCTTGATCTGCGAGATCCGGCGTACATCCAAACGTACCGAAGCATAAAATTTGAGGGCGTTACCGCCGGTGGTAGTTTCGGGGTTTCCAAACATTACGCCGATCTTCTCGCGCAGCTGGTTAATGAATATGCAGCAGCACCCGGTTTTGCTGATGGTGCCGGTAAGCTTACGCAATGCCTGCGACATTAAGCGTGCCTGCAAACCCATCTTGGAATCGCCCATTTCGCCTTCAATTTCGGCCTTGGGTACCAGGGCAGCAACAGAGTCGATCACCAGGATATCAATAGCGCCGGAGCGGATCAGGTTATCGGCAATTTCAAGTGCCTGCTCGCCGTTATCCGGTTGCGAGATCAGCAGGTTTTCAACGTCAACGCCTAATTTTTTTGCGTAAAATCTGTCAAAAGCGTGTTCCGCATCAATAAAAGCGGCAATGCCACCCATTTTTTGCGATTCGGCAATGGCATGGATCGCCAGGGTAGTTTTACCTGAAGATTCAGGGCCGTAAATTTCAATTACCCTGCCTTTTGGCAAACCACCAACCCCTAAAGCAATATCCAAACCGATAGAACCGGTTGAGATAACTTCGGTCGCCTCGATTGCGGTATCACCCAGTTTCATGATGGTACCTTTTCCGTATGATTTTTCCAGCTTATCTAAGGTTAGCTGTAATGCTTTTAATTTATCTGCGCTGCTCATCTTTTAAAAATTGTGAAAACAAATGTAAAAAGTATTTTTGATAAATGCTAATTTTTTTAGTAATTATTTATTGGTTGATTAAGTTGGATTAGGTTGATTGAGTTGATTAGGTTAAAATTACAATATGGTCAACTAACTATTCACCAAAACAACAGCTAACTTAATCAACCTAATCAACCCAATCAACAACTCACTCAAATATCTTTATCAACACTTCGCTTTGCCAGCTCCTTGCTGATCTTATTTAATGCAACTTTCTTTTTCTGATCTTTAGCTTTTTTAACTTTCACTGCCTCTGCTTTTTTTAGTGCTGTTTCGGTATGGGTTTGCTCATAATATTTGCAAAACCAGCTGATGGGGCATTGCTCGCATTTAGGGCTGCGTGCAAGGCAAATATAACGGCCATGTAATATAAGCCAATGATGGGCAACCCCCAGGATATTTTCGGGCAAGTATTTAACCAGCTGCTTTTCAACAGCCAACGGCGTACGGGCATTATTGGTTAAACCAATACGGGCCGATACTCTGAAAACATGGGTATCCACAGCGATTGCAGGTGCATCAAATACCACCGAAGCAATTACATTGGCTGTTTTGCGGCCCACGCCCGGCATTTTTTGCAGGTCATCGATATCCGACGGTACTTCACCATGAAAAGTATCCACCAGTATTTTGGCCATGCCTACCAAATGTTTGGCTTTATTATTAGGGTAACTTACGCTGCGGATATAATTGAAAACCTCATCGCTGCTTGCTTCTGCCAGATCCTGCGGTGTTGGAAATCGCTCAAACAATGCCGGCGTAACCTGGTTGATCCGCTTATCCGTACACTGCGCCGAAAGGATAACCGCGATCAGCAACTGAAACGGGTTGCCATAATGCAATTCTGTAACCGGGTTAGGCTGCTGTTTGGAGAAATATTCAACGAAGTTTTTGTAGCGGTCTTTTTTAGTCATTGGTCATTTGCTGCGCGTCATTAGTCATTGCAATGTTGGCAAAAATAGTTTTCACTCAACATATATCGTCAATAAAAGATAAATAAATGCCGAAAGAATAATTCGTTTAACCAATAACCAATAACCAATGACGCGAAGCAAATGACCAAAATAGAAAGGTTCACAAATCACAAATTGTTATCGAAAACAAACGTGACCTGTGAACCAGCGATTTTTTTTACTACTAACGGAGACTCTTGGAATAATCCAGTATCTGGTGTATTGTTTGAACTTTAGGGCTTTTTTTCAAAAGGTCCAGATCAGCACGGAGTGAATGATAAAACATTAACTCATCGCCTTCCAGGTTCTCCTGCAATTCCTCGTTCACCTTCACTTTGTTAGTAAGTAAATTTAAAGTTGTTGTAAAAGTTTCATCCATAAGCTTTTTTTTTCGTTTTTTTTGTGGGTTTACAGAACTATTAACGACAGCTTAAATATAATATTTTATGAAGATGAAAATTAAATGAAATTTTTTTTTCTAAGTGAGTTAATTGAGTTGTACGATGTTGATTAAGTGAGTAGTTGTTTATTTTTTCAGTGAGCAAAAAATCGTAAAAAAATAAAACGATCACCCACCTAAAAATTCCATGACTAAGATCGTTTAAAACTTAATCATCCCAATCAACTACCCACTAATCAACTAATTTTTTAAACTCAATTCTTTGCTTTGCATCATTTTGCGTAAATTATTCAGTGCGTAACGCATGCGGCCAAGCGCAGTATTAATGCTCACATCGGTAATGTCGGCAATTTCCTTAAAGCTCATATCGCCAAAATGGCGCATAATCAATACCTCTTTTTGTTCGGCAGGAAGCAAATGAATTAACGTCTTCAGGTCCTTATACGTTTGCTCGCGCACCATACGGTCCTCGGTACTTTCGTCATAATTACCAAGTACTTCAAAAATGTCAAAGTCGTCGCCATTGCTGATCATCGGTGCGCGCTTCTCGCGGCGGAAATGATCGATTACCAGGTTATGGGCTATACGGGTAACCCAGGGTAAAAACTTACCTTCTTCGTTGTATTTACCGGCTTTTAAAGTATTAATAACTTTAATAAAGGTATCCTGAAAAATATCTTCGGCAAGGTATTCGTCTTTTACGAGCAAGTAAATAGAGGTGTATATTTTTGATTGATAACGGCGAATCAGCTCAACCAGCCCACCTTCGTCGCCCGCAATGTATAGATGGATGAGATCCTGGTCACTCTTCAATTGAAAATCCATAGAGAAAACTGCTAACTTAATTAACTAAATATTTTACTTAAGTAGAGTTTTACCTATATCGTTTCTCCTTAGGGGTTAAGAAATTGTTATCCCAAATAAAACAATTAATCCTTAAAAAAACAAATATTATTTTCGGGCGATGGCCTGCAAATGTGTTATTTAACATAATTTAACAATATTTAATATAATACATTACGGTTGCAATCGTTAGAACGCGACAATTTAAAAGCCAATCACTGATTTTACGGAAGAACAGATTTTACTGATTTTTGCCGTTATCCCAACAAATTAGTTTAATAAACCTAACCAATTGTCAGTTCATTGCAAGCAATTCATTTTATCCTCAAATAACCAAATCATTTCTCAAACTCATTTGGATTCTGCTAAATATTTTAGGATTTTTGCATTTTGGGGAGAAGTCCATAGTCGATGGTCCATAGACCATGGCAGAAATGGCATTTATAGCTTCCCCCAAAAGAAATTTATTTAAAAAGCCCATGATCGGGAGAGAACCAGGCAGCACTATTTGCAGCTACCATGGACCATCGACCATGGACTATGGACTTTCACGTATGAACGAAGCAGAAAAAGATCCTCAGCATCATATTATTATAAAAGGGGCAAGGGTGCACAACCTCAAAAATATGGATGTGGCCATTCCCAAAAAACAAGCTGGTAGTGGTTACGGGCATGTCCGGCTCGGGTAAATCATCGCTTGCGTTTGACACTTTATATGCCGAAGGCCAGCGCCGCTACGTGGAAAGCCTTTCATCCTATGCACGCCAGTTTTTAGGGCGGATGAATAAGCCGGATGTTGATTATATAAAAGGTATAGCGCCAGCCATCGCGATTGAGCAGAAAGTGATCACCTCTAACCCCCGGTCAACCGTGGGTACGTCGACCGAGATCTATGATTACCTGAAACTCCTTTTCTCGCGCATCGGTAAAACTATTTCGCCATTTTCAGGCGGTATCGTAAAAAAGGATTCAGTAACCGATGTGATCAATTTTATCATGACGCTGCCTGCTGATACACAGGTTACTGTACTTTGCCCTTTATATCCGCACAATAACCGCAGTTTAAAGGAAGAACTGGCGGTGCTGATGCAAAAGGGCTTTGTGAGGGTTGAATTCCGTGGTAAGCTTTCGAGAATTGAAGACCTGCTGGAAGATATGAGCATCGTGGATGATGGATCCTGGCTGGTGGAGGAGATAGCAGAAGAGGTGAAAGGCGAAAGCTTAAAGGCGAAAGGTGAAAGCGGAAAGCAGAAAGCCGAAAGCAAAAAGAAGAAGGATGAAGCGGAAGAGTCTCACATCTCACATCTCACATCTCACATCTCACAAACGGTCCGCATTGTTATCGACCGCATTACCAAAAACGAAGAAGACGAAACTATCAGCCGTTTAGGCGACTCGATACAAACTGCTTTTTTTGAAGGTAAGGGCGATTGTTACGTTCGATATAAAGAACCTGAAGCAGAATCTGAAACTGAACGCTTTTTTTGCGACAGGTTTGAGCTTGACGGGATGCGTTTTGAAGAGCCATCGCCAAACTTTTTCAGCTTTAACAATCCCTATGGCGCCTGCAAGCGTTGCGAGGGCTATGGTAAGGTGATTGGCATTGATGAGGACTTGGTTGTCCCCGATAAAAGCAAAAGTGTTTATGAGGGCGCTATTGCCCCCTGGCGTGGCGAGAAGATGCGCGAATGGAACGACTTGCTGGTAAAAAATGCCTTAAAGTTTGATTTTCCAATCCATCGCCAATATAATCAACTTACTGAAGCTCAGCAAAAGGTTTTATGGACCGGGAATGCCTGGTTCCGTGGCCTGGATGAATTTTTTAAGGAACTGGAAGAACAAACCTATAAAATCCAATACCGCGTGATGCTGTCGCGCTACCGTGGCAAAACAACCTGCCCGGAATGTAAAGGCAGCCGCTTACGGC
>Ga0207076_1205_pt1 | contig 13160 bp, 13 predicted proteins | sample Alteio_BWMinHeat_62_FD_153568 | JGI IMG/M metagenome (GOLD analysis project Ga0207076, IMG submission 153568) | Enriched cells from forest soil in Barre Woods Harvard Forest LTER site, Petersham, Massachusetts, United States -... | ecosystem: Environmental > Terrestrial > Soil > Temperate forest >... | reverse complement strand
ACGAAACACCAGCTATCCGCATAAGCTGACCGTTTATCTGAAGGGCCTTGAAGTACGGTGATCCACAATATTAATATGAGGCAACTACTAGGATTCCCGATAAATGCTCCGCTGGGCAATTCAAGTTGCCAACATATTAATCATATTCATGTAGTATAGATTTCGTAATATGTTAGGCCGACATTTAAACAAGGATACACGAGGATACGTCATGCAATTTTCAAAAAAGTCAGCGGGCTTTACCTTAATTGAACTGATGATTGTCGTTGTCATCGTGGGTATTTTGGCCGGAATTGCCTTGCCCTCATATAGGAACTATGTGCGCCAGGGCAAGGTGCAAGAAGCGACTAGCAATTTATCTGCGATGCGGATCAAGCTGGAACAATATTATCAAGATAACCGTAAATTTGGCGGTTACGTGGACGCCTCCTGCAATCTTGTCGATGCAACGGCCGCGCCTATTATCACTAGCAGCAAATATTTTACCTATGCTTGTACCAGTGACGATACGCAAGTACCACCGCTGTATACGGTAACGGCAAATGGTTCTGCCGGCCAGGATATGGGTGGTTATGTGTACACAATCAATCAGAGCAATGCAAAAACATCGACCGTGCCTCCTGGCTCTTCAGTAAATTGCTGGATAACAAAACGGGGGGACTCGTGCTAAAAAACGGGCATCCTATCCTTTCCCGGGGCTTTACCATGGTGGAGCTTATGATAGGTATTGCGATCGTCGGGATTACCCTCGCTTTGGGCATGCCAGGTTACAGCAGTTGGATAATGAATTCCAAACTGCGCGCAGCCGCGGAATCGATTCAAAGCGGCTTGCAAGTGGCCCGTTCCGAGGCGGTCAGGCTCAATGCCCCGGTGAAATTCACTTTGGGTACGGGCTCCAGTTGGGTGGTCGGTTGCGTCACCACTTCTACAACTTGTCCGGCCACCATACAAAGCAGGGCGACAGGCGAGGGGTCGTCAGCTGCCGTGACGGTTAATGCCGTCGACGGCACTCCTATCACATTCGACAATTTTGGCCGCATGATTGCCCCTGTGCCGGCCGCAGGCTCGGCAACACAGATCAATGTGGACATTGATCCGGCTGTGATGGCGGCAAGTAAGACTAGAGACCTTCGAATTACCATCGGCGTCAGCGGCAATATCAAGATGTGCGATCCTAATCTGACTGCTACCGTGCCGCCGGATTCCCGTGCATGTTGAAAGGGACCTTGAAATGAATAAATCATACAAGATTAAATTACCGGCCAAGCAGCAAGGAATAGTGTTGCTGGAGGGGTTGATTGCAGTGCTGATCTTTTCAATTGGCATACTTGGCATAGTTGGGTTGCAGGCTGCAATGATTAAGGGTACGTCCGACTCCAAGTACAGGATAGACGCCGGCTATGTGGCGCAGCAGAGAATTGCGGCGATCTGGGTAGACCCGAACAATCTGGCTAATTACGCTGAGAGCGGCACCGACATTTCGGCTTCAAGCGGCCTGCCGAATGGAAAACGCAGTACTTTGCGAGCGGATCCGAGCTGCGACAAAGACGCTAGCAACAACCCGAGCGATAAGTGTTTTGTCGTAAAAGTCACGTGGCAACCGCCAGGGAGCACCGAAGTCCACAATGTGACCACGGTCGCGCATATTGCGGGCGGAGTCTAACAGTGGAGACCGAAGCTGTGTTTCAAATTACACGAATCCCCCTTAAACGCACGATGGTCCTGCGCCAGGCTGGCTTTGGCTTGGCCGAGATCATGGTGGGTATGGCGATAGGCTTGGTTACTACCCTCGTAATTGTCCAGGTAATGGGACTGTTCGAAGGACAAAAGCGAAGTACGAGTGGCAGCTCCGATGCACAGAGCAGTGGCGGACTAGCGATGTACACCCTGCAGCGGCAGTTGCAGCAGGCCGGCTACGGCATGCCCATCAACAGTACACAAAGCTCGTCGATGCAATGTGATCCTGCCAGCACCGTGAATAACGATACAGGTGCCACGAATGTGAGCGTATCTCCCATTGAAATCACAGACGGGGGGGCGAGCGGCGGGTCCGATACGGTCACGGTGCGTTACGGCGATTCGGCCATGGGTGGTGTGCCGATCAAAGTTTCCAGCGTGACCGGTAATATCATCGGCATTACCAATAACTTCGGATGCAATGTGAATGACATAGCGTTAGTCTCCAGCGGAAGTTCATGTAGGACGAGCAAGGTGACTGCAGTAGATGCCGGCCATACCCAGATCACGGTAACCACAGGCACCAATATGGCAGCCGGCGCCATGCTGAGCTGCATGGGTAACTGGACTACCACGGCATATAGCGTGTCGGCAGACGGCAACCTGTTGGCCAATGGCCAACCGGTGGCTGCGGGCATTGTCAACATTCAGGCGCAATATGGCGTATCCTCCGCACCGGGAAATAATACGGTCACTACGTGGGTTGACGCCACTGGCACCTGGGCGCCGGCAAGCATCAGTCTCACGGATCGCAATCGCATCAAGGCCATACGTGTCGCCATCGTCGCGCGTAACACACAGTTTGAAAAACAGAATGTCACCATTGCCTGCAGTTCGCAAACCCTCGCCGCGCCGACCGGTCTGTGTACCTGGGAGGGCAGCACAACCAATCCTGCCCCGAAAATTGACCTTACGGCAGATACTAACTGGAAGCGCTACCGCTACCGCGTGTTTGAAACTATCATCCCCTTGCGCAACGTGATCTGGTCCAAAGGAGTATTGCCACCATGAAGTTACGTCACACATCTTTGTCCAGCCGCTACAGCGCGGCCAGGCAGCGCGGCGTGATCTTGTTTATCGCGTTGATTGCGCTGGTGACTATCATGCTTGCGGCGATTGCCTTGGTGCGCACCGTGGATACCAGCAATATTGTGGCTGGCAATGTGGCATTCAAGCAGGCGGCTACCTTGTCCGGCGACGGCGGATTTGAGTCTGCCATCAAATGGCTGACAACCACGGATACCAGTAATTCATCCATCAACCAGTGGGTAGCTGCCGTAGCGCCCGCCCCGACGCATCCTTTCAACACGACTAATGGAGCGCTTGGCTACTATGTTAATGCCGATCCTGCGCTGAGCCTGACGGCCAATACGACCTGGACTACCGCCAACAGCGCCAGCGGCGGGACAGATGCTTCGGGAAATGTCATACGCTACATCATACAGCGCATGTGCAGGGATGCGTTGAACTACCTGACTGAAGGCAACTGCCTGTTCAGTGACGCTGCCGGCGGACCCGGCAGCAACTCTGTCGTTGGCTACAGTGGAGCCGGTGCCAGCGTGGGCGGAAAAAGTCCTCTGTACCGAATTACTATCCGTGTGACCGGCCCCAGGAACACGCTCAGCTATATCCAAGGCTTTACTTATTAGGAGTGCGTCATGAAATTTCGTTTGATCAGCAAGAAGTTGCGCGATGCGCTTTACCTGGGCCTGGGCTGGAGTCTCGTACTGCCCATGCCGGTGTGGTCGGCTCCCCCCTTTTTGCCAACAGCGGCGCCTCTGGCAAATTCCACCACCACCACGGTGCTCCCCAATCTGATGCTGCTCTTGGATACTTCAGGCAGTATGGGCTGGAATTTCTTGCCCGACTGGGCAGGCAATTCCGGAGGTAACAAAGGCAAATACTGCAGGAATGTGGACATCAGCTACCCCAGTTCAGTGTATAACATGGACTGCACAGACCAGCCGCTCCAGCAAAGCCCGGATTTCAATGGCGTCTATTACAATCCCGCCATCACTTACAAGCCACCGGTCAAATATGACGGCAACTCGTATGGAAATATTACTTCCTGGACTGCAGTCAGCGATGATGCTTTTATCGGCACCACTACGTCCAACCTGACGACAGACACGCCAGATGTGCAATGGTGTACTGATAGCACTTATACCGATTGCTTGGTGAGCGGCAACTATATCTTGCCGAATATCGTGAACTTTAAGTCTTACACGACAATGAATGTAACAACGGCGAGCGGTATCGCCAATGTCGTGACCGGCACCCCAGGAAATCTGACGGTAACCGCCAAGGCCATCGGACCTCATTATTACTCGATGAGCGTAGGAGAGTACTGCGACAGCGATGTGCTGACAAATTGCCAGTATGCGCAGACCGCAACTTTCAGTTACCCGGCCAAGCTGCGCTGGTGTAACTCGGACGTCAATGCCTCCGCATTGACGCCGGCTGCCAACAGCTGTCAAAAAGTAAATATGGGAAGCTTTGTGTATCCGCGTTACCCCACGCGGTATTTTGCCCGTGTGGCGAATGGGGTACAGCCCAAACAAGCGACTGCTTCCATTAATGTGAGCATGAGCGGGTGCTCCAGTAGCAAGCAAGCAGGTGTCACTGCAGTGAAAGTAGGTACGACAACAATTACTTCAGGATCCACGTCAAATTTTAATAGCAACAATGGACCTGGCTTGGCCAGTGCCATTGCAAATTTAAACACTGGCAGCTCAGGCTACACGATAAGCGCCAACGGTTCTGTCATTACTGTGACAGCGCCCATTTCGGCAGGAAATCCAGGTGCACTTAGCCTCGTCAAATCGACAGCGAATTCGTGTACGTTCAGCACTGGACCGGCGAATTTTTCCGGCTATGTCGCACCGGTTGCCGAGAACGACACCTATTACGGATCCATGACTCGTACTGATATCGTGTCTACCAATAACAGCTATCCCAAGGCTGACGGACGTACTGATTGCACAGGCGCTACCTGCACTTATGCACAGGAAATGACCAATTTCGCGAACTGGTGGACGTATTACCAGACACGCATGCAGACCATGAAAACGTCGCTCAGTCTGGCTTTTTCAGCCTATTGGTCTCGGTTATAGGGTCGGCTTTATTGATCTCTGGGGTAACAACTATCTACCGGTAAAACAATTTGATGCATCCAGTTCAAGCAGCGCCAAGGCCACTTGGTATTCAAAAATGTTCAGCCAGGTTCCTGCTAACGGCACGCCTCTGCGTTCAGCGTTGGCCAGGGTGGGGCGCATCTATGCCTACAAGGCAGGTACCACCAACGACAATCACGCATCCGATCCTATCCAGTATTCCTGCCAGCAAAACTTTACGCTGATGACCACGGACGGCTATTGGAATACCGATTCCAATTCCGCAGTTGTCAATTTGACTGGCGGCCAGGTGGGCGATCAAGATGGCGGTACCACACCGCGTCCACAAAATCAAGGCCCAACAGCCACTGCCAATACCTTGGCCGACGTCGCCAAGTATTATTATGAGACCGACTTGCGCGACTCTACGCTGAACAATTGCACCGGTGCGGGCGGCAATACTGACGTCTGCACCAATAATGTGTTCACGACCAACACGGATAGTAATAGTAAGCAGCACATGACCACCTTTACCTTGGGCCTTGGAGTAGATGGTACCTTGGCTTACCGCAGCGACTACAAGAGCGCGACCTCCGGCGACTATTACCGCCTGGCGAATGGCTTGGCTCCTGTTGTCGACTGGCCTGTGCCGGCCGCCGATACCCAGACAGCAGTGGATGATTTGTGGCATGCGGCAGTGAACGGCGGCGGCACCTATTTCAGCGCCAAGGACCCCACTTCGCTGTATTCGGGCCTGAGCACTGCCTTGTCTGCCATCCAGGCCAAGGTAGGGGCCGGCGCCGCAGCGGCTACCAGTACGCTCAACCCTACGGCGGCTGACAACAGCGCCTTCCTTGCGACCTATACTACGGTGAAGTGGCAGGGCAATCTGGAGAAGCGCACGATCAATACAACTGACGGTACGATCAGCACGGCTGCGAGCTGGTGCGTGGAAGACGTCGTAGCGGGTTCTTGCCCCGGCGGCAGTATCGTTAGCAGCACGGTCAATAATGAGACGCTGTATACCTGCCAGACGCCTAACCAGCCTGATGTACAGATACCCAAGGCCTGTACCGGCACCATGGCTTCCAAGGTTGCAGCTTCTGCCGATACCCGCACGATCAAGATGAAGAGTCCCAGCGGTAATACCCTGGTGGATTTTAGTTATGCAAATATGTCGACTACACAGAAGGCGTATTTTGTCGGCACCAACTTGAGTCAATGGTCTACGCTGGATCCGAGTTCGCAGCAACCCAATGCCAATGGCACGAATATGGTGGCCTATCTGCGTGGGCAAAATGGCAATGAGATGCGCACATCCAATTCGGTTGCCAATCGCCTGTTCCGCCAGCGCGATGCCGTGACCGGCGATTTCACCGAATCGCAACCGGTTTTTGTCGGCAAACCAGTGTTCAGCTATACCGATACCGGCTATTCCGATTTTGTGACCCAGAAAACCAGTCGCGCAAAGACAGTCTATGTGGGGGGCAATGACGGCATGCTGCATGCCTACAATGCCGATGATGGCACAGAGCGCTGGGCTTATGTGCCCAGCATGGTGATGTCGAAAATGTGGAAGCTGGCTGATGCCGCTTATGCGTCCAATCACACCAACTATGTGAACGGTCCTCCAACCGTTGCTGATGTATATGACGGTAGCGCCTGGCATACCATCCTAGTCGGCGGCTTGAACGGCGGCGGAAGCGGCTACTATGCGCTGGATGTGACCGACCCTACCTCGCCTTCATTGCTATGGGAACTGAGCTCTTCAAATGATGCCGATTTTGGTTATAGCTATGGGCAGCCGGTTATCACCAAGATGGCCGATGGCACCTGGGTAGTATTGCTGACCTCGGGTTATGACAATGGCACTGCTCCCTCCGACCCCACCACGGGCACTGGCACTGGCGGTTCTGGCGACGGTATTTTGTTTGTGCGCAATGCCATATCGGGCGCTTCCATCAAGAAGATTGCTACCGGCGGCGGCACGGCAGCTTCGCCTAGCGGCCTGGCCCGCATTTCTACCTGGGCTGACGATCCGGAAAAGAATAATGTCGCCGGTTATACCTATGGCGGAGACTTGAACGGCAATGTCTGGCGTTTTGATATCAATGCCGGCACGGTGATGAAATTTGCCCTCTTAAAGGATGCCAGCGGGAACACGCAGCCTGTGACCACCGCGCCTGCCCTGGGCAACGTCAATAACAAGCGGGTCATCTTCATCGGTACCGGGAAATATCTGGAAACGAATGATTTGAGCACTGCGGCCAACGCATTTAAGCAATCGATCTATGCGATCAAGGATGACAATGCAACGACGACATTCAATAATCCACGCGGGTCCCTCGTGCAGCAAACGCTGACCACAAGCGGCACTACCAGAACCGCCTCTGCCAATTCGGTGGACTTCAGTTCTGGATTGGGATGGTATATCGATTTGCCCGATACCGGCGAGCGCGTCAACATCAATCCCTTGCTGGAGTTCGGAAACTTGTTTGCTCCTACTGTCGTGCCTTCAAATACTGCCTGTGCGCCTGGGGGATATTCCTGGTTTAACTATTTCAACTATCTGAATGGCAACAATGGAAATAATAATCAAGTATCCGCCAAATTGGGTGCTCCGGTCGTTGGTCAAAGTATCGTATTTACCACAAACCCCACGACAGGTGTCATCAACGGCAGGGTCGAAGTAGTGACAGCCGATGGCAAGACCTCGATCCCCGATTCGCCTGTGATCAACGCAGCCGGTTTCAAGGCTCAACGCGTGATCTGGCGCGAGCTGGTGCCTTAGAGCACATTCTGTCGGATCGATAGGGGCTGGCGCTGCATGGTTGACGTGCGGTGCCAGTCCCTAGTTTTTTGGGGCGGCACACGGCTCGCGTTGATCCGGGGTGAGCCGAGTTTTAGCAGAAGGTCTTATATTGGGGGGCTGGCTGCAGCCAGATATAAGCTTTTTGCATGCAAGGGAAACGCGGCCCTGCCCTACTGTGGTGGCCTGGCGAGAGGCGGAAGGGGAGCTGCCGGAAATATCGTCATTTCTATCCGGATCTCTGTATTGACGACGGTGCCGCCTATCTTGCCGGGAGTAAAGCGCATTTGCTCGGCGGCCGTGATCAGGGCCTGCTTCTCTGCTTCTGTGAAATCGCCTTGCTCGACGATGACCTGATCAATGGTGCCAGCGTCATTGATTAACAGACGCAGGACGGCGGTACGCGATTGTATGCTGGCCAGCGTTAGTGCGATATCTTGTGAAACATCTTCTTTGACTACAGGTTTTTCAGTCAGCTCGGTGGTCGGAAAATAGTGTACCGGCGCGTCCTGGTCCAAGTCGATTACTGCGACGGGGCTGCCAATCTTGACGTCGAATTGGGGCGGCGGGCCTGGCAGGTCGGGCTCACGCATGCTCAGTGGCGATAGCGGAGGCTCGCTGACCGGTGGGTGCAAGGCCTTGCGGTCCAGCAGACGCACTTCCAATACCTTGCCCACGGGGTGAGGGCCGATCGCCGGGTTGCCGCGCCGTCCATAGCTGGCATCGGCAAGATTGAACGCGATCACATGCACTGCCAGGATTGCTCCTGCGATAGCCAGGCGGCTTCCAAGGCCGTATGGCTGGATGAGTTCGTGGATGGTTTTGGGCCGATGCTTGGATGGTTTAGGCATGATGCGGAAGATTTGGCCCGGTTGTGCTGTGGACGATAGGGCTACCCGATACTATAAGCGCACACGCGACCGCTGCTCAAGCAATGCGCGACAAACGAGCAGTGCGGGCAGACGTAAGGCAATCAGTCTCAGCTTTTTTTGACTTCCTGTATCGCCTCGGCGAACTCGGACACGTCTTCAAAGCTCTTGTACACCGAAGCGAAGCGGATATAGGCTATTTTGTCCAGGCGCTTCAATTCACGCATCACCAGCTCGCCTATATAACCCGAGTTGACTTCGCGCTCGCCGCTGGATAACAGCTTTTCTTCTATCCTCTGTATCGCCGTATCGACCGCTTCTGCCGATACCGGGCGCTTGCGCAGCGCGAGCATCAGGCTGCCGCGCAATTTGGCGGTTTCAAATTCTGTCCTGCTGCCGTTTTTCTTGACGATGACCGGCATCGCCAGTTCTATCCGCTCGTAGGTCGTGAAGCGCTTGTCGCATTGGATGCAGCGGCGGCGGCGGCGTATCGTATTGCCGTCTTCCGGGGCGCGGGTATCGATTACCTGGGTGTCATCGTGGTGGCAGTAGGGGCATTTCATATAATTATTGTGTGATGGCCGCTGATGAAGGTTGGTCCTGCCAGTTGGCTGCAGGCGTGCGCCACGCAATGCTCTCTGGCTTTGCGCGGCGCTTGCAATTGCTTCTTAGGAGGCGTAGACCGGGAAGGCGTCGGTCAATTTCTTGACTTCAGCCTTGACGCGTTCTATCGTCGCCGCATCGTGCGGATTGTCCAGCACGTCCGCCAGCAGGTGGCCGACCTTGGCGGCTTCTGCTTCCTTGAAGCCGCGGGTGGTCATCGCCGGGCTGCCCAGGCGGATGCCGGAAGTCACGAATGGCTTTTCCGGATCGTTGGGGATGGCGTTCTTGTTGCACGTGATGTGTGCCGAGCCCAGGATCGCTTCCGCTTCCTTGCCGGTGATTTTCTTCGCGCGCAGGTCGACCAGCATCACGTGCGATTCGGTCCGGCCGGAGATGATGCGCAAGCCGCGTTCGATCAAGGCCTTGGCCAGTGCGTCGGCATTCTTCACGACCTGTTCCTGGTAAGTCTTGAACTCGGGAGTCAGCGCTTCCTTGAAGGCCACCGCTTTGCCGGCGATCACGTGCATCAATGGGCCGCCTTGCAGGCCGGGGAAGATCGCGGAGTTGATGATCTTTTCGTGCTCAGCCTTCATCAGGATGATGCCGCCGCGCGGACCGCGCAGGGATTTGTGCGTGGTGGACGTGACGAAATCGGCGAACGGCACAGGATTGGGATAGACGCCGGCGGCAATCAGACCGGCGTAGTGGGCCATATCCACCATGAAATAAGCGCCGACATCCTTAGCCACCTTGGCAAAACGTTCAAAGTCGATACGCAGCGCATAGGCGGAAGCGCCGGCGATGATCAATTTGGGCTTGGTTTCGTGCGCCAGGCGTTCCATCGCATCGTAGTCGATCTCTTCTTTTTCATTCAGGCCGTAAGACACGACATTGAACCATTTGCCGGACATATTCAGCGGCATGCCGTGGGTCAGGTGGCCGCCTTCCGCCAGCGACATGCCCATGATGGTGTCGCCCGGTTTCAGCACGGCAAAGAACACGCCCTGGTTGGCTTGCGAGCCGGAGTTAGGCTGTACGTTGGCGGCTTCAGCGCCAAACAATTGCTTGATGCGGTCTATCGCCAGCTGTTCGGCGATGTCGACGTATTCGCAACCGCCGTAGTAGCGCTTGCCGGGATAACCTTCGGCATATTTATTGGTCAGCTGCGATCCCTGGGCTTCCATCACCGCCGGCGACGTATAGTTTTCCGAGGCAATCAGCTCGATATGCTCTTGCTGGCGATGATTTTCTTTCTGGATCACGGCGAACAATTCCGGATCGATATTGGCGAGGGTATGGTTTTTTGCGAACATGACAATCTTCCTGTCGTAAAGGTGAGTGTAGTGGATCAGGTGCCTGCCCCGTCAATTTGCTCTACAAACCGCTGTACAGCTTATCTGACAATAGGGAATAGGCAGCCTTAATCGCTTTTACCATCCAGGCTACCCAGGCGTACGGCTAGGGTCTTCAGTCAGACCCGCAGAATCTCACGCTTCCCGATGGATACCCATCTTCCGTCGCTACAGGGCGCATGTGCTGGACAGCTCCACACCTTGATCAGGACGTTTTCGCCAGTTACGTGAGACGAAATGGTGCCCAAATTTTACGTTACGCACCGGATTTCAGCAAGTTTAAGCAGTTGCGCAATTGAATCCATTCAATAATTTCCTCGTGGAAATATTAATTAAGTCCACAAATTGTTTTAATGGTACAAATAGCATTTTCCTCAGGGAGCTTGCGGCCAAAGAGGCCGGCTATAGCGTGCAGCAAGACTAAATTGTCAACAAGCTCTAAAATACAGGCTGGCAATCCAGCCCTATCGCATAGATGCAAGTCTGAAAAATACACAAGGAAACCCGATGATCATACTCATAACCGGTGCAAGTTCAGGATTTGGCGAGGAAATGGCCCGCAAGTTTGCCCGTCATGGGCACAAGGTCATTGCGGCAGCCCGCCGGGTAGACAGGTTGCAGGCACTCGCCGATGAACTGGGCAGCGCCGTGTTGCCGGTACAGATGGACGTGACGGACAAGGCCTCGGTGCACGCGGCCTTGCAGGCGCTGCCCACAGACTGGAAGCAAATCGACGTACTGGTCAATAATGCCGGCCTGGCACTGGGAACCGAGCCGGCGCACCTGGCTTCGCTGGACGACTGGGAAACCATGATCGATACCAATACCAAGGGCCTGGTTACCGTTACCCGCGCCATTTTGCCGGACATGGTACAGCGCAATACCGGCCTGGTCATCAATATAGGCTCGGTGGCGGGCTCCACGCCGTATCCGGGCGGCAATGTCTACGGCGCGACCAAGGCGTTTGTCGACCAGTTTACGCTGAACCTGCGGGCCGACTTGGTAGGGACGGGCGTACGCGCCACCAATATCGCCCCCGGCCTGTGCGGCGGCACTGAATTTTCCAATGTGCGCTTCAAGGGCAACGATGCCGCCGCTGCCAAGGTGTATGAGGGCACCCAGCCGCTGACCGCTGCCGATATTGCCGAAACTGCGTATTGGATCGCGACCCTGCCGCCGCATATGAACATCAATATCATAGAAATGATGCCGACATGCCAGGGCTACGGGCCGCTGACGATCAAGAGGAGTTAAAAAACGCGGTGATTACGATGCGGCTGCCAACACGGTTTGTTACCAATTGATACCGTTAGCCGCGCCTACTCGCGGCACAATGGCATGCTGGCAAGGCAGGATAGTCTTGCCAGGCGGCCCGAATTTTTAAAAGCAGGAATATGCAGGACAACTTTAGCTGGAATATCCGTGTTTACTATGAAGACACCGACGCAGGCGGCATCGTCTTCTATGCCAACTACCTTAAATTTTTTGAGCGCGCGAGGACGGAGTGGCTGCGTGCTGCCGGCATCAGCCAGCAGCAGATGACGCAGTCGCACCAGGTGATGTTTGTCGTCAAGGGCACCGCTGTCGAGTATCATGCACCGGCAAAGCTGGACGATGAACTGAAAATCACGGTCGTGGTCGAAAGGCTGGGCCGCGCTTCGGTGCAGTTCGTGCAGGAAGCCTGGTGCGGGGATGCCTGCCTTGCTACCGGCAGGATCAAGGTTGGCTGCGTCGGCACTGCCAGCCTGCGTCCCAGCGCCATTCCCGATGATGTACTGGAAAAGATCCATTAAGCTGGCGCTTCGGTGCGGCAGCACACCGCCAGCCCCCCGAACTACTGCATAGTATTTATCTTTGCATATTGTTTATAATCATAACGTCAACATTACATACTATGACCGTTACTCAAGATCTCTCATTTTTAACCCTGATCACCAATGCCTCGCTACCGGTGCAGCTCGTCATGCTGCTGCTGCTGGGCGTATCCGTGACCAGCTGGACCTATATTTTCAGCAAGATGTTTGCGATCAAAAGAGCCCGCGCACAGACCGAAGATTTTGAACGCAACTTCTGGTCTGGCGGCAGCCTGGTCGAGTTGTATCAGGCAGCCGCGGCGAACCGCCGCAGCACCAGCAACAAGACCGGAGCGCTGGAACGCATCTTCGAGGCCGGCATGAGCGAATACCAGAAGGTCAAGACCGCCAACAAGGGAACGCTGGACGCGAGCGCCATGCTGGACGGCGCCCGCCGCGCGATGCGTGCTTCGTATCAGCGTGAAATGGATGCGCTGGAGGCGCATCTGTCTTTCCTGGCGTCGGTCGGTTCGGTATCGCCGTATGTCGGCCTGCTGGGTACGGTGTGGGGCATCATGAATGCGTTCCGCGGCTTGGCCAACGTGCAGCAGGCGACCCTGGCCGCAGTTGCTCCCGGGATTGCCGAAGCACTGATCGCCACCGCCATCGGCCTGTTTGCGGCTATCCCCGCCGTGCTGGCCTATAACCGCTATTCGCATGATATCGACAGGCTGGCAATCCGCTTTGAAACCTTTATTGAAGAATTCTCCAATATCCTGCAAAGGCAGTCGCGCTAATGGCTTCATCGCTACGTGGCGAACGTAAACGCAAATTCAAGGCCGAGATCAATGTGGTGCCCTACATCGACGTGATGCTGGTGCTGC
>Ga0207076_1203_pt1 | contig 13293 bp, 15 predicted proteins | sample Alteio_BWMinHeat_62_FD_153568 | JGI IMG/M metagenome (GOLD analysis project Ga0207076, IMG submission 153568) | Enriched cells from forest soil in Barre Woods Harvard Forest LTER site, Petersham, Massachusetts, United States -... | ecosystem: Environmental > Terrestrial > Soil > Temperate forest >... | reverse complement strand
TCGATACCATCTTCTGTCACCCTAAATGTCGCGGCGGCGGCGCCCAGTAAATGGCCAATCGGGATAAAGGTTAATTCAATATCTCCATTTATCTTAAAAGGACGGTTAAAGCCAATGGTAACAAACCGCTCCACAGTATCCATTACATGTTTTTGCAGATATAAGGGTTGTGCGCCGCTATTGAACTTACCCCTGCGATTTTTGCGCCCGCTTTGCGCTTTCCGCATAAACAGGCTTACAGAATCAAGCAGCAACAGCTCAGTAAGGTCGGCAGTGGGAGAGGTGCATAAGATCTGCCCCTCAAACCCCATGCGCACAAGCGTTGGCAAATTACCCGAATGATCAATATGCGCGTGTGTTAAAACAACTACATCAATTTCAGCAGGATCAAAAGGAAAGTTTTCGTTGGATTGAATGCTGCGGTCTTTTTCGTAATCAAGCCCGCAATCTACTAATATTTTATATTGGCCCACCTCCAGCAAATGCATGCTCCCGGTAACCTGCCGGGCTGCCCCATGTATAGTTAATTTCATTCTTTTTAGTTCATTAGTTCAATTGCTCATTGGTTCATTAGTGTAAAAGGGGTAAGTATTTATTTCTAATAAACAAACCACCAATAAACTGATGAACCAACGAACTAATGAACCAATTGCAAACTTATTATTATTGTTGTTAGATTCGGTATAAAATGAAAATTTTGATTAAGATTTCTTAGCTTTATCCGTCAAAACAACAGATAAATTATTACCCTTACATTGTACTTAAAGCTATGATAAATCAGGTTAGTTACGATCTTAATACATTGGACGGCCCTGTCCATCTAACAATTATTCCGGTAAATCAGCTTTTGCCGGGCGATGTTTATTATTCAACCGGGATTTATAAACTGAGCGATGGCGTGGTAGGTATGGGGGATATTTCCTTCAATGAAGATATGAGTGAATGGACTTACGACGGTATTGGCGAACTTACCTACGAAGAAGCTGCCCGGGTTGCTGAGTTTATTAAAAACTACAAAGACCCGGCCGGCGCCGATCCTGACCAGCTTCAATAGTATCGTAATCGTTCAAATAATACTAAGTTTACAGTCGAAATAAAACCAAGACCATGAGCGAAATAGAGAACTATTCAGAAAATATCCACGAACAAAGTAATGAGCATGCGCACCATATCCTTTCCGAGGGTAAAGAGCGCTGGGTGCTGTATGTTGCTTTAACCACCGCTGTAATTGCTGTGTTGGCTGCTATCACCGGCCTCTTAGCAGGCGACCATTCCGACGAAGCCATGCTGGCCCAGATCAAATCATCCGACCAGTGGGCATATTACCAGGCCAAGGGCATCAAGTCAGATGTGCTGGCAGCGTCAAATAACCTGTTGATAGCCATGGGTAAAACCCCGGCGGCAAAGGATACCGCCAAAGTAAACGCTAACAAACGAGAACAAGCCAAAATAAGTGCCGAGGCAAAAGCCCTGCAAAAAGAATCCGATGAACATGTGGCGAAACATAAAATCCTCGCACGCGGGGTAACACTCTTCCAGGTGGCCATTGCTATTGGGGCGATTTCCATCATCACTAAACGAAAAGCCTTGTGGCTCGGCAGTATGGGGTTTGCCGCCATCGGGATCTTCTTTTTGCTGCAGGGCACGGTATTTTAAGGCCGAAGACCGGTAAACGCCAAACAGGTGTTAGGTTAACAGTACTAACACCTGCTAACAGCACCTAACACCGCCTAACAGTAGTAACTTTTTGATTATAAGTCAATTGAGTTTTATATGCAAAACAAAGGCCAGCCATTACGGCCGGCCTTTATTATAAAGCTGTAATTTACTGACGCGTTTATTCTTTATTTCTTTCGTGTTGCTGTGCACGCTGATTTTGATTATGCTGCCGTTGATCCTGGCGGTGGGCTCTTTGATTTTGATTATGTTCGCGTTGATTTTGGTAGCGAGCCCTGTTATTTTCGCGGCGTGCGTTCATATTGTAGTTACGCGCCCTTTGATTATTCCTCATCCCCATCCAGTGATTTCTGTACCTGGCATCGTGGCTGTTGCGGATCATTTCCTGGTCGTGGCGGCCCCTGTACCCGGCATAACGGCTTCGGTAATCGTTATCGCGCATCCATGGGTCACGGTCGTTTATTACTACTTTGTAGCCGCCGTAAAGGTCATAATTGCGATATCTCGGAGGTAAATAACCACGGTGAACCCAGGCGTTATTCTCCATATAAATATATTCGTGCGCATTAACATCGTAATAAGCGCCTACATCCGGGATGTAATAGTAGCTGGCATTATTATAACCGGTGGGTCCCCAATCGGGCTGACTGCTGATATTTAAGCCTACACCAACGCTCACCTGCGCGTCAGCGAATTTGATTGACATACAACTAATTACAATAATTGCTGTAAAAATTATCTTTTTCATATAACATTGTTTGCATCTACCACAATGCAGTATGTAATAAGTTTTTTATATTTTATATAATATTGATAATCATACTGTTATAATTATATTTTTTTATTTATTTTTTGTTTTGATGATATCTCAGCGGGGCCTCTCAAAGAATCTGCGCTTCCATGGAGTTCTGGAAACACAGGGTGCCGTGCCGGAGGCCCGCGGGGACAAAATTTTGTTAAATTTTGTTATATCCCTTCCTCCCTTGTAACAAATAGAAATTATAGCGTTTGATACTTATCACACCCTAACCATTCGCTAAACAATACAAGTTAAATGATATTTTATCTAAAGAAAATAACTTTACTCGGTTGCTTATGTATCATCTGCTCTGCCATAAACGGGCAGGAAAATAAATCAGCGGCTGCCAGTGTTAAAGCTGCTGATTCTTTATATAACCTTAAACTGTTCAAACAATCATCAAACCTTTATTTTATTTGTTTTAAACAAAATGCCCTAAGTAAAACCAATACCAATTTATTTAATGCAGCAAAGGCATGCGCAAAGGCCCGTTATGCCGATAGTGCATATAATTTCCTGTTTACTATAGTTAAACAGCGCGGTTATGATTTTTATAATCAGATTGTTAATGAACCCGATTTTAAAAAATTGCACACCGGCAAACGATGGATGCAGTTACTTGCAGCTATTGATAAACAACGAAACAGCGCCAACACAAACCAGATTGTCGGCGACGAATTTATTGCATTGCGAAAGAACCGCCTTGCATTGGAGGCGATAAAATCAATCATGACAAAGCAATATGGCGGTAGTTCAAAAAAAGTTAAAAGGTTTAAAGATTCGGTTAACGTGATCGACTCGGTCAATTGCTACAAATGGAAGTCGATAATTAATACCTATGGATGGTTGGGCTATAATGCAATTGGCAGCGACGGGGTGCAGGCAGAAATTTATCTTTATCAAAATGCCAATTTTGCTTTTCAGAAACTTCATTTCCCGGTAATTGCCGAGGCTTTTAAAAATGGGGATCTTGATGCCTACGATTATGCTGTAATTGCCGACAGGATCTCGATATATGATACCGGCCAGCAAATTTATGGAACGCAGGTGCGGCAAACGCAATTTTCTTCAACAGATCTGTTCCCCGTTGAAAATAAAGACAGCCTGAATATAAGAAGAACTTTAATTGGTTTGAAACCGATACAGTAAATTATAATCGCCCGAACAGATCGCCTGTCCAGGCATGCTGCAGCATGCCTGGACAGGCGGGGGGCGTTAAAATTTTACCAAAATTAAACCCCGCTTATTTGCTATTAATGTACCGGATTATAATCGGCGCCTGCGTCTGCCCGGTTATGGTCTACTTTCAGGATTACATAAAAATAAACCTTAGTACGTATGGTAAAACCAAGGCTTTCGTAAACACGGATGGCGCGTTCGTTATCGTCCTTTACATGTAAAATAGGGATGCCGCCTGATGCACTTATCCGGTTTAAATGATGCTTGAGTAAAGTCCGGGCATAACCCTTCCCGGTATAATCGGGATGGGTGCAAACGGCACTCACTTCGGCATAGTCATAGGCGTGAAGACGCTGCCCGGTCATGGCTGCCAGTTTGCCGTTTTCAAAAATACCCATATAATGGCCAAAATCAATCGTTCGCTCTTCAAAAGGGCCCGGCTTTGTGAGGCGGGCCAACGCCAGCATTTCGGGTACATGCACAGCAGTAAGCGGCACTATTTCCGGGCCGGCTGTTTCATCCGTTACTGCCACCTGGTTACACACCATTTGAAAGCCCTTAATTACTTGTAATAGCTTCCATGGCGCAGGGATGTTCGTTTCAACCGGTGCGACAAAAAGAACTGGACGGCCTGCAGGCATTATATCATAAAGCAGTTGAAAATCTTCAGCAGAATTCTCTCTCAGGCCGGCAAAAGGGGATACTTCCCGGTCAAAATATTTAACACGGTCGTTTCCGTTGGCCAGATGCTGATTGTTTGATACCAACGCATTCCACACCGGGTTATCAAGTACCTCCCGTTGACCGGTGTCGGTTAACTCATTATCGTTTATTGCCATTTCCTGTCCGATACTTTTCATTACTTTTGAATATAATCAAAGATACTAATTTAGTGGACTTTGTCAACTAAATAATGTAATTTTATCAAATGGATGACATTTATATTAATGAGGTGCGGGCCTTTAACCGGTATTATACCGATGTAATAGGCGTATTAAATAAAAAATTCCTGAATGGAAAGTATTCGTTGCCCGAGTTGCGGGTGTTACAGACCGTTCATGGTAAGGACGGGATAACTGCAAGCGAAATAACAGGCCTGCTGAATATCGATAAAAGTTATCTGAGCCGCATTATCCTTCAATTTGAAAAGAAGAAACTCATCACCAAAAAGGTTTCGCCGGACGACGGCCGGTCTTACCAGCTTTATCTTACCAATGAAGGGCAAAAAGCGTTCGCTGTACACAACGTCGCCGCCCATAACCAGGTTAAGCAAATGCTTTCGCCATTAACTGCCGAAGAGCGCGACCGGCTTATTGGCTGCATGAAGCAGATAAAAAAGATCCTTTCGGTTAGCTCCCGGTGATTTAAGTTGTTATGCGTCCGGGCAACATGCCTGGAAGGGCAGGTATCAGTTTTTCGGTTCAATTCTTTTAAAGTTTCATTTCCATAATTGGCATAAACCTATTTTTTATGGAAGTTTCAACCTCTCCAATTTTTTCGAACCCAATTTTTAGATAAAATTCCGTTGCGTTTGGTTCCGAATCAAGTATTATTTTTTTGATTTCTTGCTTTCGCATCCGCTTTAAAAAATCGTCGACTAAATATTTCCCAAAGCCTTTTCCAATATAATCAGGCAATACAAATAAGTTGTCAAGCCTTGCAATGTCTTCTTCTTCAATAATATACGAGTAATAACCAATAACTATATTGTCATTTAATAATTTGAAAGCGGTGTTACTTTCAATATAAGCTTTGGAAATTGTAAGGCTATCATTCCATTTTAAAATTTGTTCTTTGGAATATCCCCAAAATGCTTTCGACTTTTTTGTTATCTCAGTCAATATTTCATTGTCATTTATATTTGCCCTTTCAATTTTCACTTTTTTACAATTAATTATCCGCCTGTCCTGGCATGCTGCCTGGACATATACCAATTTAAGCGTGTCGCTTAAATTAAATAACAAATTGCTATTTTAATGATAAATGCCCATATTTATTTCATGTTCACATGCCCGGGTATTCATATTATCCCGGGCTATAAGTATATTGTATCCGAAATTAAAAAGCCGTGAACAGCACGCCGTTTTCATCATCACTAAATCTGTCATGAAAAAATTAACCCCCATATTTATTGTCGCCCTGATAACAAACCTTATAACTTTTTGCTTTTACTTTTATGCTGCAAGCCAGCCGGGAGGGTCGGGGTTGTCGCTGGTTTTTGTACTAACTATACCTGTACTTTGGATTATTACCATTATCGTTTTAATAGTGCTGGTCATTATTGGCAGAAAAATTATTTTTAGACGAACTCTTTTGAAGTGGACAATTCCTGTATTGGTTTTTTGTACTCCTGTTCCCTTTTTGGTTATGTTTTTTATTTTAAACCCGCCATTTGCGCTGTATCAGGGCGAAAGCGGTTACAACCCCCGCAATGGTTATACCATAAAAGAGGAAGAATGGAATTACCCGGGCGGGAAAATGGCCATCAGAAAATATTTCAAATTGAATACTGAACAATACCAGGATGTAAGCGACTCGCTTTATGTAAAAGACAGCACCTGGACATATTGGGATAAAAATGGTGATACCGCTAAAATTGAATGGTATAAAAATGGAAAGCTTATTAAAACGATAAATAAAGAGAGGCACAGAAACCGATAAAAAATCGCGTGTCCCGGCATGTTGCATCGCCTGTCCAGGCATGCTGCCTGGACACATACCAATTTAAGCGTGTCGCTTAAATTAAATAACAAATTGCTATTTTGACGGTAAATACTCATATTTATTTCGCGTTCACATACCCGGACAGACGGGGAGATTAAATTATATGGAACTTTACGAATCAGTAATTAATTTAATAACAGAAAATTCTGAAATAATAAATTTTGGGGAATTTGGTCAAGGTGCATCTGAATTTTGGATAAAGAAAGCCCAGGATCGCTTACATGTTATTTTTCCGCCGTCTTATATTTGGTGGTTAAAAAATTATTCTGGTGGGGAGGTCTATGGAGAAGAAATATTTAGTGTTTATGAAATGGACTTTGACGTTGTTGTTGGGGGAGATATAGTTTATATTAATGAGCTTAATAGAAAAAAACAATTGAATGATCACAATCAATTGGTTATTCAAGAAACAGACAGATCTGAAGTTTTTTATTTTGATTTATTACATCCAGATAAAAATGGGGAATATCCTGTTTGGATTAATTTCGCAGGTTATAAGGATAAATACGCAAATAATTTTTTAGAATTTTTGGCAAAAAGAATTAAAGATGTTTAAGCCTGCTGGCGCAAATACAGGCGGGCCGGGTAAAACAACTTACGAAACGATAAAATCATTAAAGTGAAAATTCGTAACCAAATCAATTTAAGAAAAACTTTAGCGGCAGATTTAAACTTCTTTTTTCAGTTCCAGCTTGATAAAGACGGCCAATATATGGCAGCTTTTATGCCTGTAGACCCTACTGACAGAGACGCCTATCTTGCTAAACATACCAGGTTCTTAAACGACCCCGCTATAACAACGAGAACAATATTGGTTGACAACGAAATTGCAGGCAGTATAGCTAAGTTTGTAATGGAAGGTGAAGCAGAAATTACTTATTGGATAGACAAAAAGTTTTGGGGGCAAGGGGTTGCATCAACAATATTAAAAGACTTTTTGAACATTGAAACCGCAAGGCCAATTTTTGGCCGGGTAGCTTTTGACAATTACGGTTCGCAAAAAGTTTTAGAAAAATGTGGATTTGTAAAAATTGGCACCGACAAAGGCTTTGCAAACGCACGGCAGGCAGAAATAGAAGAATTTATTTACAAGCTTACCTAATATAAAATAAGTACAAACAACCGGCACCACCAACCGCCTGTCCAGGCATGTTGCCTGGACACACACCAATTTAAGCGTGTCGCTTAAATTAAATAACAAATTGCTATTTTAATGATAAATACTCATATTTATCTCATGTCACGCAATGCCTCAACCGACGAACTTTATTTCGCAACCTTAACTGTAGTAGATTGGATAGACGTATTCACCCGGCGTCAGTACAACGACTTTATAATTGAAAATCTTGCTTATTGTCAACAGCATAAAAACCTTAATATTTATGCCTATGTGATCATGACCAATCACATTCACCTGGTTGCTAATGTAACAGACGGCTCGCTCGGCGAAGTTTTAGGTCGATTTAAAAGCCATACTTCTAAAAAAATTATTTGAAATGATCGCTAATAATACGCAGGAAAGCAGGCGGGAATGGATGATCAGAGCTTTTGAGCGGACAGGCAAATATAATCCCATGAATGAAAACCATCAATTTTGGCAGAACGGAAACTATCCTGTATTGCTGTATTCGCCAGCTGTTATTGAACAAAAGATTGATTATATTCATGAAAACCCAGTGAGGGCAGGTTTTGTAGGGTCAGCCCATGAATATTGGTATAGTAGTGCTAATCCCGAAAGCCCTTTAAAAATCCTTTATTAATTGTAAATTTAAGCGGAACGCTTAAATTGCTATGTGTCCAGGCAGCATGCCTGGACAGGCGGGAAAGAAAAGAAATGAAATTAATAAACATCATGATAGTTAGCCTGTATCTTCATTTTGTACGGATGAAAGATAAAGGCAGAAATGTTGTGCCATGGTTTTCGACCTGCGTTGCTATTTCCCTTTTTATGGCGCTGTCCGGTGGTTTAGTTTTAAAGTTAATTATGGGATCATATTTTAACGATAAAATATCTGAACCTGCTTTTTTGGCTGGCTTTCTTTTTGTTGGGGTTTTATGCTTCTTTTCTATCAAGATTTATTTCTTTGATGGCGGAAAACATATTGATCTGTCTGAAATGTATATTAAGAAATATAGTTCAAAAAAAAGATTCTTATACAAAGCGTTTAGCATATCAATACTTTTAATCATTCCACTTATTTTAGGATTCATAATATGGCTAAACGCCAAACCAATTTAACTGGAAAGACCAAAGAAAGCTGCTAAGGATGAGCGTTGCGAACGCTGTCTTCTTTGATCTTAATCAGTTTCCAATCATCACCCACTTTATGCATAGTACAAGTAAGGAACAAATTTAAACTGTAAGTATTAATTGTCACTTGAAAAATAGCTTGTTTCGCTGGGTCTTTAGCTAACTTTTTAGAATAGTATGAATAGGAGTTGAAGTCTCCAACCTTGTCATGAATGTACTTGCTTGTGTGCAGTTGATCAATGCTCTGTTCAAAATAGGCAGGCCCTCTCATAAAGAACCACATCAATGCGGCTCCGCCCCAGGCAACGCTAATAAAAACTACAACATACCTGGTTAGCATCTTTTTGCTTCTCGCAGTCTTAAAGTACGTCTTGAAACGTGAGTAAAGAAATGCAGAACTGACAAAAGTGAATGCAGCACCAAATAAAATGACTAATATGACGATAAGGACGGTCAATGAATTATTATTTTCAGCTAATATATTAATTTTTGTCCGGAGATTATAGAAAGCCCGCTGTTAGATTCCGTCTACGAATTACCTATGCGTCGAGTCTCAGACTCGATGTATACGCTAACCTACAAGGCATTTACGGTTATATGATCTACTGTCGCCAGTGCGTTATATGCTCTCAATCCGATGCTTCCTGATGTATACTGGTTATCTGTTGCGGTGATGATAGCATTAGGGCTGCCATTAATAAAGATCTCAAATTTATCATCCACTGCCTTAACTGTTATTGCGTAGCTTTTTTTAAGCTCCAGCGGACACTTTGCCGAAGCAATTACAATCCACTTATGATCACTGGCCTTACCAAGCTGAATGGTTCCCTTTTCTGCATTTATGCCAACATAATAACCCTGATAAGCATCGGCTCCAATGGCTGCATCCTTAACCCTGAAAATCAAACCTGCGTCGCCCGGGCTTTTAACGGTCAAATCCGCAGTATAAATAAAATTCGAGAATTTGGTGTTGGTGGCTATGGCTTTGGTTCCACTTCCGGAGGTGCCATTTGGGTTGACGGCAGTATGTATCGCCTTGTCCTTACAAAACCAAATGCCGCCATAGGTTACCAGTCGTGAAGCATTATTGTCATCAAAATCTTCCACATAATGGGTACTATTATAAGCAGGTGCACCTATGGTCGGGAAAATGCTTACGCGCAAAACTTCGGAGCCAAAAGGTACAAGCGTAATTTCTTCTGTCTTTTCTGTGGATGCAACCGGACTAAATGGCACTTCCATGGCTGCTGTATTGTTGTAATCAACCGCCCAGCCGGGAATTCGCTTAGCCTTAAGTGCCAATGTTACCGGTGTTGAATCCTGTGCAAAGGGATTGCCGGGCATTTTTCTTTTAACTGTTAAAACATTCTTTTTAAAATCAATGCCATCCAGTAGCAATCCATAGTTCCAGTTGGATGCCGGTAAAACCTCCGTTTCGTAAAATCCTTTAACAGCAAACTCTTTAGTATGCTTTTCGGCCTGCTTTATCTTTAAAGCAAACACAAGGGGGCCGCGCTCCACACTAACCGAATTATTCACCTGTTGCCGGGCAACCGGTTCCATCGGAAAGTTAAGCACTACGTGGTCATTATTATGCCATAACCTCTTAAGCAATAGATACTGTCCCGGTGTTACTTCAGCAACCCTTATTCCATTTACGCTAACGCCGGGTTTTGTACACCAGGCCGGAATCCGTAACCTGAGCGGAAATAAAGCGTTTTTTTGCAGAGACAGCTTAAGCACAATCTTTTCATCGAAAGGATAATTGGTTTCCTCCTGAATTTTTACCTTTATTTTTTGCTTAATTGCGGTGGTGATTTCCACAGGGCCATAGGTATCCGCGGCTAGACCGCCATCGGGTGTAGCGGCCCAACTGTTTTTTACAAAATATGGCCAGCCCATGTGCATATTGTACCTGCAGCAAGGGAAGCCCGAATAGGGGCTGGGCACAATTCCGTCAGTATAATCCTGGTTAAAGTTATGCGGCCCGTGCACGGCCTGCACTTCATTAGGTAATGTATAGTAAGTGTGGTTTTTAATTTCGTCGCTAAACTGCGCCGGCAGTGCATTAAAAGCTATTTTCTCAAGTTGGTCGCCGGTTGCCGCATGATGTCCGATCCTGAAAGCCGTCTCCAGGCTTTGCATCCATTCTACAACAGTACAGGTTTCAACACCCTGAACAGAGCTCTTTCCTGCCAGCATTTCTGTTCCGGATCCTAATCCCTGCGGCAGCCCGTTATCACGCATGATGTAATTAATGCCACGTTGCATCGCATCAGCGTAGTAGGCTGAAGAATCAACCTGGGAATATACCACAGGGAATTTTAACGCCTGTGCAACATTGACCATGTGCCGGGGATAGAAATCCGGGCCGGAGTAAAAAAACTCGTTATCATTATAAATATCTGCCCATGGATAGGCCTGGGATTTCAGTTTATCGACTAAGTCCAGCAAATACTTTTCGCCGGTTTTATTGTATAGCCATAATGCCACGTCCATGTTATCGCCTGCCCGTGCTTTACCCCATTCGCGCAAGGGATCACCGTCAAGGTTAGCTAATTCATACCTGAAATATTTAGACATAAAAGGAATGACCCGTTTGTCATTAGTTGCTTCATAATAGCTTTGTAAAGCGTACAAAAAAGGCATCCTTGGCCACCAGTCTTTCATTTTTACCGGTCCGAAAAGACCGCTTTGCTGCTGATGATCCAATGTATAATCAATCCATTTTTGTGCTTTCGCCTTAAGCTTTGCATCATCCAAAGTATAAGCAAGGGCAACAAGGCCTTTAAGGTAATAAGGTACTCTTTCCCAACTGCTACCCGGCCCGCCCAGCCAGTTCGACTCTTTACCTAAATCATCTTTCCCCGGGTATAGTTCTTCGGCATGGCCTGTGGCGCCGTCCCGCTGATTTTCGAGTTGCTTTAACAGCCAGCCTTTTGCTTTAATGCTGCCTAAAGGCAATTCTGCATAAACATTATTTTTAAGAGGAACCCTGTTAAAGGTAATTGTGCTTTGGCCAAAACACAATTGATCCATTAAAATAAGCGCAGCTGCCTGAAATAGAAAATTTATAAACTTATTTTTTAACTTCACCACTATCCTTTTTAAATTCAATCAAAAACCATTGGGCACTCCAACACTATCAATACTTAAAATTAAGTTTCAGGTTTTACTATCAGTCAAATATATCCAAATAATCCCTCAGCTTCCACCGGTTTTAAATTATAGATTGTTCAATTGCTGGTTTTTCCTCACAACCGCAAGCGCTCGCTGTTCGTAGACTATGTCTACGAATAAGCTATGCCTGTAGTCTAAGACTACACACCACGAATCCCGAAATTAAACCATCCACCGCCTTTTGCCATTTTTAAGCTATCTTTGCCCACACCTCCAAAAGTCTCCCCAACCGGGGGAGATTTAGAGGGGGCTTACACCATGCTCAAACAATCCCTCGCCAACTTAAAAATTACCGCCCTTAACGAAATGCAGAACGCCGCTTTGGCTGCTGCCAAAAAGGGGGATGTAATTTTACTTTCGCCAACAGGTTCGGGTAAAACGCTGGGCTTTTTGCTGCCGTTGTTAAATTTGCTGGATAGCAGGATTACCACGGTACAAGTGCTTATTTTGGTGCCATCGCGCGAACTGGCTTTACAGATTGAGCAGGTATTTAAAACCATGGGCACCGGCTTTAAAGTAAACTGCTGCTATGGCGGCCACCCGGTAAAAATTGAGCGGAACAACCTGTCGCAGCCGCCCGCAGTGCTGATAGGCACGCCCGGCAGGCTGGCCCATCACCTGCGCCGCGAGAGTTTCAGCACCGAAACTATCCATACGCTGATTTTGGATGAATTTGATAAGTCGCTGGAGTTTGGTTTTCAGGAGGATATGACGTATATCATCAGGCAATTGCCCGCATTAAAAAAGCGGATCCTCACCTCGGCCACCAAAATGCAGGAGATCCCGGCCTTTACCGGCATCAGTCGCCCCACAGAAGTTGATTTCCTCGAAAATAAAACCAATACGCCTGATCTGCAGCTAAAAGCAGTCATCTCGCCCGCTGCCGACAAATTAGACACGCTGTTTTCGCTCATCTGCAAAATAGGGGATAGGGCTACCCTTATTTTCTGCAACCACCGCGAGGCCGTCGACCGCATCAGCGACCTGCTGTGGGACCGCGGCCTGGTACACGATATTTTCCACGGCGGCATGGAGCAGGAAGACCGCGAACGCGCTTTGTTAAAATTCCGCAACGGCAGTCACCGCCTGCTCATCACTACGGACCTGGCCTCGCGCGGGCTTGACATCCCCGAGATTGAGTACGTGGTACATTACCAGCTGCCGCATACCGAAGAAGCCTTTCTGCACCGCAACGGCCGCACGGCACGCATGCACGCCAAGGGCACCTCGTACCTCATCCTCACCGAAGACGAAAAACTGGCCTACGTAAAACAAAACCCAGAGATTGAAGTCCTGCCCGAAAAACCGGTAGTGCCCACACCATCGCCCTGGGCTACGCTGTATATTGCCGCTGGCAAAAAGGACAAGATCAATAAGGTTGATATTGTGGGCCTCCTGCTGCAAAAAGGCGGCCTCGCCAAAGAGGATTTGGGATTAATTGAAGTACTTGATCATTCCTCCTACGCCGCCGTAAAACGCAACC
>Ga0207076_1201_pt1 | contig 13331 bp, 14 predicted proteins | sample Alteio_BWMinHeat_62_FD_153568 | JGI IMG/M metagenome (GOLD analysis project Ga0207076, IMG submission 153568) | Enriched cells from forest soil in Barre Woods Harvard Forest LTER site, Petersham, Massachusetts, United States -... | ecosystem: Environmental > Terrestrial > Soil > Temperate forest >... | reverse complement strand
AACCAGATGATGTATCAAGAACAAAACTTAATTGGGCATACTGCTTAAGTTGAATTGAATGTATTGATTCTCCTAAATTGAAGCTCTCAGATTTTTTTATTAACTTACCGGTATTACTAGCCCATAAGCAACAAACAAAGAAATTTTGTCCTCCGGGAAAGATTACAGCAGCAATATTTCCATCATCCAAGGTAATTGATTGTTTTTTTCTTAATTCTATATCTGTTATTCCGCCTAACTCCGTCAAATCAAGGGAACATTTCGCTTTAGATGTGAGCTTAAGTGGCATTTCACAGCTTCTATGAAACAAGAAATGACTATGCCAAATAGATCCTCCTTTACTAGTAGCTCTTAATTTTAAGAGTCCTTTGTAATCTAAAAATGCAAGTACATTTCTAAATGCGTCATCTGGTAATTTAGAGGAAAGTTCTCCGAATGAAGTTTCGCGCAATGCGGTTTGTTTACTTTCAATATCTTTTTGTTCTTGCGGAAGATGAGAGAACGACTTATCTAATTGATGTGCCAATAAAGGCATTTGTAGATGTTGTAATAAAAGATTTTGATTACCGCCGTATAGATGTAAAACAGGCTTCGATGCATTGAGACGCGATGCTATTTCAATAGGAAACATAAGCATATGCAAGACAGAATGCAGATTACTTAAAAGATTTCTCATTCTCCAATGTGCATCATTTTGTGGGTGTTGTGATGGCAGCTCTTTTTTAATTATTGCAATAACTCGTTTTAGTTTAAGAAAATAGTTAAGTTGCTCACTTAGTTTTTTCTCAAAAATGGTATATAACACTTTACGTAAAGTGATTAACAGTTCGAAATTTTTATTTTTATTGAAACTGCCATTCCGATATAGAGTAATAATTTCATTTAATTTTCTTAATAAAAATATTCGTCTTTCAGACTTTTGGTCAACTTGTTTTGCATCATCTTTATTTTCTGAGCCAACATTTCTATTTGCCATTATTATTTGTAGTCCTCGTTAAAATTGTAATGTCGTGAAAAACGATCGTTATTCTGGGCTCGAATTATACTATTTATATTATCCCGAAGGCCAGGGTCTAAAACCTCTAAGGAATTTTAATTACATGGCATAATGAATCGTTACAAAATTCGTATCATCATGTTTGATTGGATCTGCAGTTTTCGGTGCATCTATAGCAGTCGCTATTTGAGGTTGCGCTATATCGATCCTCGCTTCACTCATGGTCTGTTCCGGCGCAGAATCAGTGGGTTGTAACCCTGTTTGCGGAATTGCTATTCGGGCTTCAGGTGAACGATGATCGCTCACACGACTTACAGTAGCGACGTTTTCGTAAGAAGCTTTTCTTTCCAAAAAAACTTGAGTGCTATGGTAGAAAGCTTGAAGCATATAAGCAAGCATCGCAAAATTTTTAGGATTCATTAACCAATCATAATCAACAAACTCAAAATTCAATGCGGCAGATGCGATCATCATTTCCATATGATTCGTACCAAATTGACCCATAAATCCAATGCTACAATCTAAATATTTCACGAAACTTTCCATGTTGGAGGGTGTGTGTTGTAATTGTTGCTGCATGATTTGTGCTGTTGAGGATAAAGAAGGTTGTTGTTGGGAACCAGGATCACTCTGCTGGGAAGGTGCGGCAACATTGTTTTCACTTTTTTTCAAATTTTTGAAAAAGAATATTGAAGGGACAAATGCGGTAACGGCAGCTAATGCGCCACCTACTGTTTTTAGCGGAACTTGATAGACGCCTTTTAAGGTTAAAATAAACGCAGTTAATTCGCCTGCTCGACCTCGAGCATCGCGAAATTTTGATCCAATCTTTTTATGCCAGGGTTTTTCCGCTCTTGTTAACAAAGCACTCCCCTCATCTGGCTTTGGCTAGTTTATTCGTGTTTAAACGTGGGTTATTTTTGAAGGCCAAAATAACCAAACAACTATTTTTAACATAGTGGCTCAGTCAAATTTCAAGTCATTATTCAGCGAGTTCCACTGATTCCACTGACTTATTCCTCAGATTGTCATTCCCGCGAAGGCGGGAATCTATCTTGATCCTAGCTTCAGTCTGAATGGATTCCCGCCTTCGCGGGAATGACAATGCTCTTATTGGGAAGTAGGTCCAGCTAAAGTCGCTAAATAGATACAATTTCAATAAGTTATTTTTAAATGGGCCTAATTATGCACACGCTAGAATGTCTTGTTTTCGCTTAAACTGAATAGGCTCTTGATAATGCAAAAATTCATGGATTAATCTTTCAGGTGAATTTTCGACGATGAGCATATTGTTATACATAGGGATTAAAAATTCTTCATCTACCATGTGATTAAAAAATTTCAGCAAATGATCAAAATAATTTCCCGTATTTAAAATACCACTAGGTTTTTTGTGTAATCCTAATTGACTCCAGGTTGTCATTTCAAAAAATTCATCCAGCGTGCCATGCCCACCAGGTGCCATCACAAAGGCATCAGCGAGTTCAAAAATACGTTCTTTGCGTTCATGCATGGAGTCAACCACATGAAGCTCCGTGATTTCATCATGGGCAAGTTCTTTCTCAGTCAGGAAGCTTGGCATCACACCAATGACTTCTCCACCGAGTTCGAGCATGGCATCAGCCATGTGTCCCATGAGGCCAACTCTTGCGCCGCCATAAACCAATCCAATATTCGACTTCGCAAGCAAGGTTGCCAATTGTTTTATTGCTTCTACGTACATCGGTTTTATGCCTTGAGAGGCACCACAAAAAACAGCCAGCCTATTTATTTTGGTCATTGTTTACTCCGTTCTTTGAATTGTTGAACTGTGATGGTACTTATAACTGAGCTCAAACAAGTAATCAATTTTTTCTTTTTCTTAAAGATAAAAAAATTTTCTTGCTCTTTTCTTAAGTAAAGGCTCTTAATTTAATACTTATAAGTGGCTTGGTTTTCCGCAATTTTTTTGATGATTTCTCCATAAACAGGTTTTCTGACGGTGGTGTGTAATTCGATAATTTTAGTCGAAATCGCAAGCGAAGGATTGATATTAATTCCTGTCACTAAATCCACGATCACATCGAGTGGAACGCGCATATAATTGGCAACGCCTTCCAAATTATATTCTTCCGTTGCGATTATGTCATTGATTAAAAATCGAATCACACCTGCATCAATCATTTCATCCTCCTGATCATAGTTTTTTAAAAATTTGGAATATTGTAAGTAATACATTTGGCAAAGCTGTCGGGCACTCTGGTAAAGATGATGTAAGAGATAGGCTTTGAAAATATTCTGTTCAGGCTTAGTGAGGTAATCCATGTTGTCTGGTAATGCCACGATAGAGCTCCTTTCAAAAATCACTAGCGCTCCTATGACAATTGAGTAAACTATTGGCTTGATAAGGTTGGCGCTGATGTGAATTTAATCCCCAGAGTCAGAGCGGCTGCGAACCACTTTGGCTCAACTATTTTTAAAAAATTAACGATTGAAATAAAAAGTGAATGAAGATTAGACGGAATATTTCCTTTTTTCATACCCTTAAATTTGAGACTGATTTTTCGCAGCCTCCTTCGCGTAAATAAAATTTTTCATTTTTAGCGCATTTAGATTATAATCGTTGCTTTAAAGCAACAACAGAAAAATACATTGAATCAAAATAAAATGCAAGAGGTAAAATTGTGAAAGGCATGAGTTCTATACAAATTGCCCTCGAGCAACTGATAGAAGAAAAATCAAGACGTGATCAAACCAGCTTTACGTCTTCGCAATTAGCCGCGGCGCTTAGCATGCCGCGTTCTATCATTACGCGTTTGATTCATCCCAATCCTTCCAAGCGGGTGACGAATCCGCGGATTGATACGTTGCTGAAAATTGTCGAGTTTTTTAGGGCGGATGGGTTCAACATTACAGTGGATGATTTGTTGGGCACTAAGGCGATTGATGTGCAGCAGCAATTTTTGGACGCCAATCTTCAGCAGAATAAAATTCCTTTGTTTTCGTTTGAAGCGGCGTTGAGTCAGGCAGTCGGGAATATTGAAATTAAATTAAATACAAAATCAAAAAATATTTTTGCCTTGGTTGATGATGAAGATATGCTGCCGATGTTTAAAAAGGGCTCAATTTTTGTGGTAGATAAAGAGTTGGAGCCTGAGGATGATACCTTGGTGGCTGTGAAATTTCCAAAAGAGAAAAAAATTCGAATAAAGAAATTCCACATTCAGGGGCATAAACGCATTTTGACTTCGTTTGATGCGCAGGAGAAGCCGATTGTTTTATTGCCTACTTTGCATTGTGAAATTGTGGGTGTCGTTATTCAAGTGAATGCGAAAACATAATAGGTTAATGATGTTAAAAAATGTATTTAAAAAATTAGATAGGTTAGTTTGTCAATATTTAGGGTTAAATGAAAAACAGGTAAGGCCGGACGTGATTGAAGTTGTGAATGGACAAATTGTGATATCAAGCACGGAATCCTATAAGCGTCATGCTCACAAACAAGGTTGGGAAGAGTTTAAAGTATCTGAGTTGCAGCAGATCAGTCAAACGGATAGAGAAAAATTGGGTGTGGCAATGGGGAAGGTGATTGCTAAGAAATTGATTATATCTTTTGATGAGCCGCGGGTAATAAGAGAAGATTGAGATGCGTGAAAATTTGCTTGAAACAAAATTGATTCATTTACAGCCTAATTTGTTGTGGTTTATTACGTTGGCTTTTACGATGGTTATCGTTCTCGCGAATTGGTTTGATGCGAGATTGGTTCGGATTTTTGGGCTGGATACGGATGCGGGGACGTTGATATTTCCGCTGACTTTTTTGTTGTCGAATTTGATCACGGAGGTGTATGGGTATAAATATGCGAGACGGGCGATTTGGTGTGGGTTTTTGTTTAATGCGCTGTTTATTGTTTATGGGCAGATTGTGATTCACATGCCTAGTCCGGAGTATGCTAAGCATAATGCTGTTTTTGATACGTTATTAGCGGTTAATTCGAGGATTATTCTGGCGTCGGCGGTTAGTTATCTTTGTTCGGAGCCTTTGAACTCGTTTGTTATGGCTAAGTTGAAAATTAAAACGGAAGGGAGATGTTTGCCGGTAAGGTTTGTTTCTTCGACGGTTTTAGCTGCGGGGGTTGATAGCTTTATCTTTAGTTTAATTGCGTTTTCTGGGACGATGAGTGGGCATAATTTGGTTGTCTTTATTTTTACGATGTGGATGATTAAAGTTTTTATTGAAATTTTAGGGTTGCCGGTTTCGGTTCGGGTGACGAATAAATTGAAAAAGATTGAGCAGCTGGATATTTTTGATTGGAAAACGAAGTTTAATATGTTTAGCTTGGATGTTGATTATGAAGAAGCTGATAATAGATTTATTATCGATGAAAAGAAAAATAACTAACTACATTTTTAAAATTATATGTCTGCATTAGAAAATGTCACTGCCCTCAATTCCAAAAATTATATAGTGCATACGAAATACTTATGGCTTTTTATATTATCATATTCGATGGTGTTTGTAGCCGCAAATTGGTTTGATCCAAGGCTTATTAATATATTTGGTTTAGACACTGGTGCCGGAGCAATAATATTTCCAATAACTTATTTAATTTCTGACTTAATAACAGAAGTATATGGATATAAGGCAGCACGATTGACCATTTGGGTAGGCTTTTTTTTTAATTCAGTATTTTTGTTGTATGGGCAGTTAATTATACATTTGCCAATCCCGGAAAATGTGAACAACGAAGGTTTTGATTTATTTGTTCATTATAACATTCGAATAATTATTGCTGCAGTTTTTAGTTACTTACTTGGAGAGCCACTTAATGCTTATTTTATTTCAAAACTAAAAGTATTTTTTAATGGAAGATATATCGGAATCAGATTTGTTTTATCTACATTAATTGCAACTTCATTAAATGTAATATTATTTTGTACGAGCGCATTTTATGGAGTAATGAATAATAATAACTTTATTTTCTTTATGCTTAATTCTTGGCTTTTTATGGTTTGTATTGAATTTTTATTGTTGCCGATATCTATTAGGCTAGCTCAGAAAATTAAACAACTAGAACGATTTGATATGTATGATAGAAGAACTAATTTTAATTTGTTTAGTTTCGATGTTAAATATAATTTACAAGATAATGAATACGCGAGGAGAAAGTTGAAGTGATGAATTATTATGTTTCAACAGACAAATCATTGTTGGATATCAATAGAGTTTGGAATTGGTTAAAAGACTGTTATTGGTCGAAAAACATTCCTATTGAATATATTGAAAAATTCATAAATCACTCATTATGCTTTGGGGTTTATCGTAGAAATACGCATGAACAAGTTGCGTTTGCAAGAGTGGTTTCTGATTTTACGACTTTTGCTTATGGATGTGATCTTGTTATTGATGCCGAGCATAGAGAAAATGGAATAGCAAGTTTTTTAACGAAATATATTTTGAATCATTCAGAGCTGCAAGGTTTGAAAACCTGGACGATTAGAACCACTAAAGAAGCCCAAAAAATATATGAAAAATTTGGTTTTAAGCAAGCAACTAATCCTGAAACAATTCTAGAAATTAACGACTTAGGAATATACTCTAAACATGATTTCGTGAATTTATACAAAAAAGATAGTCTTGCAGGATGAATGAAAGCAAACTTCGTCCATAAAATTTCAATGTGCTATTTGAAAAACATGTAAGTATTATAAACAAGTTGGAAGCACTATACGAATCATGGAGTTTTATGATTGATAATATAACAATTTTTTTCATCTTTATTATTTCAACCTTTTTTCTCTCAAATTCATTTGCTTTTAATTTGGTTGGAACATGGCGGTTGCAAGCAATAGAGCATCAACTTGGCAATAAAAAATGGGAACCTGATTGTAATTCACCAACAGGCTTACTTATTTACACAAAAGAAGGTTACATGGCAGTGGGCTTAAACTGCATGCAAGAGAAAAATCCTAAAATCGCAAGTTTTAAAAAACAGGACATTACATTCTATACAGGAACATATTCACTAAAAAATAACATAATTTTCCATCACATTCTTAATAGCAGTAGCCCTAATTTGTATGGGCGTACTGTTAAGAGAAACCTGCAAATTTTAAATGATAATGAAATTATTTTATTATTAGAAAACAAAGATAAGAATCCAGTAAGAATCATATGGAAAAAAACTCTTTAGAAAATTAATTGAGGTTACAAATTTTTTATTATCTTTTCTCATCAATGTACTCTCATGTAATTTTATACCATTGATAGGGCTCTATGTAGAATAGAGTGGGTAATCAAATTTAAGTTTGCGGCATAAAAAGTAAATCATGTAATAAAATTTTCTGTACATCGACCGGTACGCTTGAAAGTATGCGGAATGCTAAACGAGTGTAAATGCTTTAAACCATCGTTTCCTTGGATTATCAAATTTTACTTTTTTTGGACTAAATTTATTAGGATCATATTTACCTCCAACCCATTGAAGAAATTTATCGTGCTCTTCATGGTTAGGATCATTAATAGCGATAATAAAATTCTCATATCCAGGAACACCTCCGACGTCTTCAGGTGGACATGCACGTTCGCCATCAACACAAATTGGATAATCACGAGACTGCTTTAATTTGGAATGTTCGCCTTCAAACTCAACCATATGTTTCCATCCATCGCCATAATCATATGAATAAATCATCTTTTCATTGGCGCTAATATAATCACGCACTTTAAAATCCCAACCTGGTAAAGTATTAAGAATATCAAAATCATCATCCGCATCGATACCCATGTGTCCCTTTTTATTGGTAATTGGATTAATTACCTTAAAATCATGTAAATGATAATCCCACCATCCCATAGCATCCTGAATAGCAACATGAAGATCCCAGAATGTGCATAGATCAGAAATTTGAATGCGCCGCCAGATTGGAGGATGAATCCCTTGCAAGGTAATCTTAAATTGAAAAACCGGTCTCTTTGCCACTTGTTTTCTCCAAATGTTACATGTTAATGAAATAGGTACCATTAGGTATTACATGTTTATACGATAAAGGCGAAATTCTAGCAATTGTTTCGTCTTCTAGTTCATTGTGAACCTACGCTCGGCTGGCTGCCAAATGTGTTATTAAGTGTACATGGATTGTCTGAAGTTGCAGGTATAAAAATTGTAAATGTTGTAAACTATTTCATTAAATAAAAAATATTTAAGGAGTCTTTTGTGAAAAATTTTTTTATAAAAACATTATTTTTGATAGGTATAATATTAATGCATCCTGTATTTGCTGAAAATCAATCAACGACCACGCAACAAAACAAAACCACTGTTGAAAAATTATTAAATGAAGTATGGAGTAAAGGTAATTTGGAAATAGTTGATCAACTTATCGCTCCCCAATATGCGATCCAACACGATCCTGGCGATCAATGGGAAGGAAAAACACTTGATTTAGCCACTTTTAAGGAACGAGTTAAACAATCGCGCCTAGTTTTTCCAGATCAAAAATTTTTTGTAGATGATATCTTATCTGAAGATAACAAGGTTGCTGTCAGCTGGCATTTTACTGGTACACAAAAAGGTAATATTCCCGGATTGCCTATCACTAATAAGAAAGTGACTGTATCTGGCTTAACTATTTATTATTTTGCAAATGGTAAGATAACAGGTCATTGGCAAGTGGTTGATAGATTGGGTTTCTTACAACAACTTCGTATTTCCAAGGCAAATTCAAAATAAATTGATTATTACATTTTAAAAATGCGACTAATGAATAAGAATAATATCGCCATTTGACTGAAGTGTAAAAAGTAAAGTAACCTCATTAAACATTTTCCATTTTAATGTTTAATGGGGTTACTTGACACCGTTGTTTTTTACGGTGCTTGTTGCCTTGTTAGGCATGATGACCCTCCATCGGATGGCGTTTTATTAGAATTAGCATTCTCTGTTGTCGTCGATGTGGTACTGGATGACGAGGAAGAAAGTAATGTAGATGTAGTAGATGGATTCAGTTCTGGCGCAAAGAAATTCATGTCATTCGGATTTGCTGCAGATTGCAAAGGAAGTGTTTCCCAATCTGCAGCTGGAGTTGGATCCATGAATGATTGATCTGGCAATGCTGATTCTGTCGGTGGAGGGTTTTGTTGTTGCATTGCATTGAACAACGCCAGCGTTCTTGCAAGTGAGTCGCCTAAAGTCGACTTTGCTCCATAGCGTCGGCGTTTATAGCGGCGTCTATCCTCGTCAGAAGCTTCGCAAATTTGATGTTGAGCTTCATCCCAACCGCACATAAGACGATGCGGCATGTCATCGTCATCGACGCTAGACAATACCATATTACGGGAAACTGTTATTCTTAATCTGTTTTTTTTGCGCGCGCCAAAACTTGATGAGGATCGGTTTTATGAATCATTTGAATAAGAGTGGTTAATAATTTCTATATTTGTATTGAGGCAAAAGCTTCACCTTCTCTAACGCTAGGACAAAGTTATTATTGGTTCTTCCTTTACAAACATAAAAACTTGCTAGTCAGATCATCTGCATGGGTAGTTTCCCATTGCATTTTACTTCCTGTGAGATTTCCATCGCGCACATTTTTCATCGGAGTCACAGTACAAGCACTTTGCTTTTCATCTTGTATAATTTGAGGGGGTGCGACGCAACTTTTTCCCTGCCTAAAATCCTCTATCGTCATCAATTGTAACCGACGAGCTTCAAATAATGGATGATACTCAACCTGATTATCTTTGTTATAAGTTTTCTGTAACCGCAAATGAGTTCTACCACTTAAATTTTTATGATTTTCAAATAATTTTGCCCAGCTTGTAATATCGTATTTTTCTGCTCTCTGCATAGTATATTCACTTTTTTTGTCTTCTTCGCTCAGATAAGACTTATTGGAAAAATCTCCAAATAAATCAAAAATCACATCATATCCGTTCCCCGGATTAGCCAGTCCATTTTCACTGCCATATTCTCTTTCTTTCCCATAATAATGAGGTCTGTATTCGGCATCCTTACTTAATATAGAAAAAATATCATTTATTTGATGTTGGAATAAATGGGTAAACCAGTTAATTTCTTCTGAGTTGCAAAGCATATTTCTCAAATAATGTAGAATATGCCTCATTGAGAAAATTGGACGATCCGCTTTTTCGTATAAGTCTGTATAACTGAGGGTTTCAGTAATAATCTGCTCAACGCAAATGGTTAATAATCCTAAAATCTTTTCTTGATCTGCATTTTTAGGAAGTGGAAATTTTTTAATTAATTGTTTAGATCTATTTCGCGCCTCATGCAAAAATTCTATTTGTTGTGGTGTGTGATTAAAACGTTCACTTAAAATATCGGGTGAATAATGTTGGATTGGCAGACTAAATGTCTTTTGAATGTGAACCAGTAATTGACCTTCCTTGACGTAGTGATTTTCAGCGACGGCTATTGCGGCACCATCAGTTTTAGGACCCGCCTCAAAATAAAAGTTAGGATAAAAATTTTTATCAAAAACAAAGAAGAATTCTGATGATTCATTATTCAAACATTCTTTAATATCCTTTCCTAAAATTAAAGGATGTTTAGGATGTTTTTCATTATATTGTTGTAACAATTTGGTGAACGGTAAAAATGAAACCTCAGATCGTTTAGATGACTGTCTAGAAAAAGTTTCTAATAATAATAGAAAATCATAAACAACAAGATCAATTTCATTTTCTGTTCTTAAATTGGTTTTGTGTTCTTCTGGTTGGCGAGTGGGGACGGTGACAATTTCTGCAATAAAAGTCCTGTACTTAAGCCCATCTTTTAAAAAAGGCATAGTGTCCATATGTACGTAAAACAAATCGGATTTGCATAAAAGTAGTTTGTAACCTGCAAACCACACATCTTCATAAGATGAATCAGAAGCTTTCATATCTCGCAAGCATAAAGGCAAATAAACTTCTACTTCTTTACCCTGTGATTTTCCAAATATATTGGTTTTCTTTCTTGAGCGATAACCTCGAAATAAACCTTGAATTTTAGCGGCTGCCTCATTTTGATTTAATTTTTTATCTTCTTGTTTAGATTTAGCTGTTGTCTTTTTTCGTAAAAACATAAATTGACTTCGACTCTATTAATCTGACTTTTCACTTAACGCTCACGACCACAGCTCTTTACCGCAGCTGCTTAAGCTGGTTTGAAGCCTGTTTCTGATAACCGACTTCGATGGGCCAACCATCATCTTTTCTACAGCTTCACAACACACTCCGTTTCCGTACAGAATGTTTTGTGTGCCTACGGCACACCTTGCATCTGACCCCATAGACTGTGTCAACCTTTAGTAATTAAATCTAACTATTTTTCCTGATTCATATTCAATTTCCTCAACGATATCAGCTTTAATAATTGAATCTAACATTGCGTCACGTAAAGGATTGCGGTAATTGGATGATCTGACGTTTACACAAAACTCTCTTAATGGGCGACTGGTGATTTCAGCTAGAAAGTCAGCTAGTTTGTCATCCATCTCAACACTCGCTGCCGTGGTAAAAAATGGTGCGTCGGGGTTGGCTCCGCGCGATAAAAGAAAATCAATCACATCTTTCGCAGCCGAGAAATGAGTATCAGTCATCAGTGGAAATATTATAGCTGCTCCTAAAGGGGTAACTTTGGACCTTGTTTCGTTAAGTACTATCCAGGCTAACTGATTAACATCCGAAATTTTTTCAGCCAACATTTTGACTATATTTGTTCTTGAATAAAGGCAAGATTTATGAAAAACAGCAAAGTTGTGGATTAATTTATCGGACAATCGAGATAAGTGCGCATATGCATCACACAAACAAAGTACGTCAAAAAATTCCATCAGCCTGGAATAGATATCTATTCGCTCTTGTTCCGTTTGAGGAAGGTGCTGCGGAATCGTATGAAGTATCTCAGCCTTTTTATACGCTTCGGATTTAAGTTGTTCCAGCTCTTGTTTTGATACCTCATTCGATAATAAATCAACTTTTTTTAAAAATTTTTGTCGCGATGACAACAATATTTGCTGTAGCGATTTTTTTTCGTCGGCAATATCGCGGATAATATCACTTCGGAGTAAATCGCGAGTAACTAGAGTAGCAGACGCAGTATCATTACTTTTCTCTTCCATTTCTTGTTGATCGTCTTCGCATAATCGGGTTTGGCGTGATGTTAATAACAGCTCAGATAAGTAATATGCAACACAGACTTCCTTATCTGCAAAAAATTTTGATTTGTAGGATAATTTAGGATTATCTTGATTAAAATCCAGACAACTTAAATCTCGTTTAAATAAGCGAGCCCACACGACAGGGTCTTCGCTAGCGGTATGCAAGCTCCTGCAGACAAGCGCGAGGCTGGCTATATCTGTATATTCCAAGTTTGAAAAAATCGTTTGCAATTGGTCTGATGATAATCTATCTTGCATTGGTGGATCTCCTGAGAAACAAATTTTATTAAGCTTCTAAATTTGTTGTTTAAAATTAACATGTTATCTATTTTAAAATTCCAGTATTCATCTTAGCGGATTATGTGTATCTCAATAAAAAGATAACTTTTAACTTTGACGAATTAATAGAATAACACAGCATTATTGTTCAAAAATTAACACAACTCGGCGCGAGGCACAAGACAATTTTTGTGCAGAAATGGCCTTTTACATAGGTTTGTCTTGCGCTAAGAGGATGTATAAATTTCTTTGGCAAAGCGTTATACAGAAAGACTACAGCCACCAAGCTAGTTTTCCTGGTAAAAAAGTTTAGGGACGTTCCCAATTCAGGGTGTTTTTTTGAACGTGCATTATTTAAAAAAAATGAAGATACCTTCAAACGCAACGGGCATAAAGTATGGAAATCTAACCGCAAGCTAAAACCTTATAAAGTGACATAGAGGTTTCGGCTATCAGTTCGTCATCTTGTCCGATGCTTCTACCTAATTCTAGTCGCAATTGCATGAGTTCCCATGATCCTTTTTCTGGAAGTTGTTTAAGCGCATCATTAAAAAAATCATTTAAATATTTTGATGGCATATCTTTTTTTATTTTGGATAACAGTTCAAGCGCGTTAGAGTAATTTTTTTCTTCAATTAAAATACTAAATTTTGTGATTAAACAAGCTTCGTATGCGCCCGGTTTTGTTTTAAGTAATTTTTCAAGATAGGATTCAATGAATGCTCGAAGTTGGCTACGGTGAGTTGTTTTCGATGAGAAAATGCGAGTTTTGTTGGCAAGTTCCAAAAGCCTATCATGATCGATTTGTAATAACATGGCCTTATTTTCTGAATTTTCTATGGCAGATAAAAAAGCTAAAGCTTTTTCATGATCCTCTGTTTGCAAATAGGCAACAGTCGCTGCAGTGATT
>Ga0207076_1200_pt1 | contig 13334 bp, 8 predicted proteins | sample Alteio_BWMinHeat_62_FD_153568 | JGI IMG/M metagenome (GOLD analysis project Ga0207076, IMG submission 153568) | Enriched cells from forest soil in Barre Woods Harvard Forest LTER site, Petersham, Massachusetts, United States -... | ecosystem: Environmental > Terrestrial > Soil > Temperate forest >... | reverse complement strand
GTTAGTAGTTGCAGTTAAGTGTGCACATGTAATCGGTGAAATCAAAGAACATAAAATCGGTGTAATCGAAATAAACAATCGGTGAAATCAAAACAATAAAATGAACAGTAAAGAGATTTTAGATAGAAGGAAGCAGTTTGTACCGGATGCAATAGGCATATTCAATCCGTCTACTGCGGTGAGCGCTAAAGGCGCGGTGATCATTGACGCGGATGGTAAGGAAATGATCGATTTCGCGGGCGGGATTGGCGTGGTAAATGCGGGCCATTGCCCGGAGCCCGTTGTAAAAGCCATTGCCGACCAGGCAGCAAAACTGATCCACTGTAGTTTTAATGTAGCTACCTATGATTTGTACATGCAACTGGCCGAAAAACTGGCGAGCCTTTTCCCGCATGGCGATCATACCAAAGTAATGCTCACCAACTCCGGCGCCGAAAGTGTGGAGAATGCCATCAAAATAGCCCGCCAGGGTACTCCATTGGCCGGTTTTAAATGAGCTGTAGCCTGCCTTTGACCAGGGGTTTTCGCTCCAGCAAAACTTGGTGCTTTTATTGGTGAAGGCCTTATCCATACCGGGGAAAATAGTATTTAGTTCGGGCACAAATTCCTTGTTTAAATCTTCAAGGCTTGTGTTTTTTACCTTATCGCTAAAATTACCACCGCCAAAAACGGTGAAACTGCCCTCTGTTTCTGATTGCGCCTGGCTGCTGTCCCATCCGCAGCCAAAACCAAGGTCGGTAAAGGTATAGCCTTGCTGGCCGTGCAACCGCCAGGGTTTGCCATTGTGGACGCCTATAATAAACTTACTGCTGTTACCGTAACCAATTTCATTGATGCATTTTGTTTTTTCGGCAGGCATGGGCATATCTAATTTAACCAGCCGCAGCATGGTAAAAGGGATGGCGATGATTACATGGCCGGCCTGAACTGTAACAGCGGTTCCCTGGTTATCAAATTCAAGATTATAACCCTTGTCGCCTGCCTTGCTTATGGCTTTAAGTGTATACCCCGTTTTTACCGACCCTTTTACTTTTTGATATACAGCATCGGTTAATGTACTGCTGCCGCCTTTAATTTTAAATACCTCATGATCTGCCCCGAACAATTCATACCCTTTTTCCTTATCCGAAGGTTCCACAAACATGATCAGGAAGTTTACTGCCGATTGGATGGATGCCTCCATGCCATATTCGCGGGTGAGGGTTACATTTAAAAAATCAAACAGCCAGCCGGTAATGCCGATTGCACTAATGTAACCGGTAATGGATTGCTTATCCAGGTGTTCAAATTGCGCGGCGGCCTTGTAGCTGATAATATCGGGCAGTGATTTGATGTCTTTCATTAACTGAATGACATACGGTTTTAAAGCATTTTTCAGGTCATCTTCTGATAATGACTTTCCCTTAAAATAATAAGTTTTACGGGCAAGCGGATCTGGCCTCAGGTCGTAAAATGACAACCCCAATTCTTTTACCAGTTGCAGGATGTCGGTGTGGGTGGTATCAACCAGTTCCCCGCCAATGTCAGTTGTAAGCCCTTTGCCAAATTCATCGCGCAGCGTAAACATACGACCGCCAATACGGTCGGATGCTTCGTACACAGTGGATTGAACATCAGTTTTTTGCAACTGATACGCCGCATTTAAACCCGCTATACCTGCACCAATAATCGCAATACTGCCCTCGCTGCTTTTTCCACAAGAAGAAAGGCTCAATATACCCGGCGTAAGCGCAATTGCGCCAGCCGCAATTGCAGCCTGTTTTAAAAACCTGCGGCGGCTATCGCAGTATTCATTAAATAATTCAGTTGCTTCTTTGTCTTCGCTCACCGCTGAGTAGAAGGCAGATCGTAATAAACGGGCAATGGGGTAATGTGCCATGTTTTTTTAATTGTTGATTTGTTGAATTAGTGAATTATTGATTTTTGAATTTATTCCATTGGAACTTAATGCTTAACTAAGTTTGTCTTGTGCAGATAATTATCAGCTATCCCATTTTCTTATTCACTAATTCAACAATTCACTAATTAATCAGTATCCCGGGTTTTGAACTACAGCACCGCCCGTGGCGCTAACTTCCCGCAACGGTATCGGGTAACATGAGTTCGCTACAGTTACCGTTAAACTGGTTAAGGGCGTAAGTACATTTACCACTTGCCCGGTCCGCGCGAGGTCGAAGTAGCGGTGACCTTCAAAGTTGAATTCCGCCCTGTTCTCGTCCGACACTACCTGTGCGTAAGTGGCATCATCAGGCACGTCGGCACTTGTTAACGCTGCCAAACCGCGATTGGTCCTGATCATATTTACATCGGCAAGCCCCTGGCTTCGGCCTACTGCTTCGGCTCTTATCAAATACATTTCTGATATACGGATTACGTAGGCAGAGTTGTCTTTTTGCTTGATGTCGCTGGCGTATTTAAGGGTACGCAAATAACCGTTAGGGTTGAGGGTATCTACCAGGTTATAACGCAGGTCACCAGGTCGATTTTCAAAAAACACTTGCAGATCGGGGTTTAAAATAAATAAGACCTCGGTCGAAGCTGCATCCGGGCGGGCATAGGTGGTAGCGTTATATTCGCTTTGGTTTTGCTGGTTAAAAGGTAGTTCGAAAACAGATTCCTTACTGTTATGCGAAGTGTAGATACTGGTAAAATTGTTTTTATCCAGCACCGTGAAGGCGCCGTCGTTTATTACGAGGGTTGCATATTTGGCGGCATTGGTATAATCCTTTTCGTACAAATAAACCCGTGCCAGTAAAGCATTAACAATTGCCGGGTTAACATAATTGGGGTTGCGATCCGTATTTGATTGCAATAACGTTGCGGCCTGCAGCAGGTCTGAGATAATTGCGGTATAAGTAGCGGCAACGGTGCTGCGCGGTACTATGCTCGTGCTGTTTTGCACAGAGGTTACTACCGGGATACCAAAAGGGGACGTAAGGTCCCAGTGATAACCAAAAGCCCGCAACAAATCAAAGTGTCCCATTGCCCTAAGGGTTAAGGCCTGTCCTTTTACAGAATTAAGGTATTGTTGCGATGCCCCGGTAACCGTGCTTTCGCCGGCTAAAATGGCATTGGCTGTGGCAATGGTTTTATAGATGGCAACGTAAGTATTTTGTATAAAAATATTTGATGAGGTCACATTATAGGAACCGAACTCGTTTAACGAGGTATTGTTATAGCCACCCGCTACACCGTTATCGCTGTTGAGGTCGCACATCATGGGGTAATTTGCGCCATAATAGTCCTGTACTTCCAAAGTGCTGTAAAGCCCGACTAGTGCCGAGGAAAGCCCGGTTGAATCTTTAAAAAGCTGCGACGCCTGAACGGCAGTCGGCGAGATTTGTTTAAGCTTAACGCAACTGCTAATCATTATAACTGATGCTGCGATTAAACTAATAAATGATATATGGATTAATTTCTTCATTGTATTTCCTTATTAAAATTTAACATCAACACCTAAACTAAATGTGCGGGCAGGCGGGTAAGCTGCGTAGTCGATACCTGCTGTTTCAGCATTCGCGCCACCCGTTGAACTTACTTCTGGATCAAAGCCGATATAGTTTGATATCGTTAATAAATTTTCGGCCTGCACATAGAGCCTGATACTGTTAAAATATTTTGTTTTACCGATGGTGTAGCCAATATTAACGGTGCGGATTTTTAAGAAAGATCCATCCTCCAAAAATTCATCCGAATTAGGGAAGTAGTTTTGCAATAGGAACGACGGCCGTGGGATATTGGTGATCTGCCCCGGATGCGACCATGCACCTAATACCCTGGTATCGTTATTGGCATAAACACCTCCCAGATAGGCGCCGCTTGGTGTAGAAGCGCTGCTCCAGCCCAAACTTTCGTAAGTGGTGCGGATCAGGTTGAATACTTTATTGCCATAAGTGAATTGGGTGGAAATAAGGGCGTCGAATTTTTTGTATTTGAATTCATTGGTAAAACCTCCAAAAAATTTAGGCCGGGCATTACCGATCACAGTGGCATCGCGGGTAAAGTTAACCTGGTCGGCCCGTTCCTTGGTGCCGTCGGCAGCGTAATAAAGCGCATCGCCATTGGCGGGATTAACACCCGCAAAACGAACGCCGATAAAGGTGCCAACTGGCTGCCCCACCTTTAAGATATTGGTTGGCGACTGATCATTATAGGAGCTTACATACTGATTATCTACAGCCAGCGATTTAATAGTGTTTTTCAGGAAGGAGATATTGAAAGAACTTGTCCAGGTAAAGTCCCTGCTTTTAATGTTATTGGTGTTTAACTGGATTTCCAGGCCTTTATCTTCAATTTTACCGGAGTTTGCATAGGCCCATTGAAAACCTGTAGTGCCGGGGATCTGTTCCTGGTTCAATAATTTGGTTTCGTCAGAGATAAAATATTCAATGGAACCATTGATGAAGTGGTTAAATAACTCGAAGTCGGTACCAATGTTAAAGGTTTTGTTGGTTTGCCAGGTAAGTGGTGCCGGGCCTAAGATGTTGTATGGCACAAAACCTGCGTCGCCATTGTATTTTGCTGCGCCCCAATAGGCATAATCCTGGTACGAAGGGACATTATCCTGGTCGCCGGATAAGCCATAACTGGCACGGAGTTTTAATGAGTTGATGCTTTTGTTATCACGTAAAAAACTTTCGTCGCCGATATTCCAGCCTAATGAAGCTGAAGGGAAATACCCCCACTGATGGCCGGGAGCAAACTTTGACGAACCATCGGCACGCATAATAAACGACAACAGGTATTTGCCATCATAATCATAATTTGCCCGTGAAATAAACGACCGTAGCGCATCGTAAACCAGCGGATACGGAATAATAACCACTATGGGCGTGGCGGCGTTGTTGATGTTTTGAACATCGCCGGTTCCGGGAAACCCTTCGCCCCCGCCTTGCGAAAGTTCAATTTTACTTTGCTGCTGCGAATAACCTGCCAATAAGGTTAAATTGTTTTTTCCGAATTTATGCTGATAATTAAAAGTGTTTTCGTTGAGCCATGTCATGGTTTTTGATTCGCCCAATAAAAGCTTGCCGCCTACCGCCTGCGCGTCAACGGTAAGTGCCGAAAAGAACTGGTTATCGTTTACATCGTTATAATCAATTGACCATGTTGATTTAAACTTCAAATCTTTCATGATCTTATATTCTGCAAACAATGACGAGATGAACCTGTCGGTATAAGTATGCGCATTGATCTCATTGGCTGATTTTACCGGGTTGTCCGATAACCAGTAGGCCTGGTATTGTGTAAAATCAGCATAAACACCCGGCGACGAATAAACCGGCATTAACGGCGACGCCCCCAAAGCGTTGGTTACAATGCCGGTATAGGTATTATCATTAAAGCTTCGTTTATCATCAGAGTAAGATGCACTTGTATTTAAACCAAAGGATAGCCTGTCGGTTGCCTGGTTATCAATATTGGCACGTATATTATAGCGTTTGTAGTAATTATTAATGATGATGCCGTCCTGGTCGTAATAGCTGCCACCAACAAAAAACTTTGTTTTATCTGTACCTCCGCGTGCGGATATTTCATAGTCAGCAACCGGGGCGTTGCGGAATATGGCATTTTCCCAATTGGTATTGATGCCGCTTTTTAAATCATAATAAGGCGCGGCAGGGTTGGGTATGGCTTTGCCGTTGGCATCGACAATGCCGGCGGCCTGCATATCAGATAGTGCAAAATGCGGGTTTGGGTTGTTTGTTGCAATATCGTTGTGATAGATCCAGATATCATTTTTTATAGCCGTATTGGTTAGGTTATAAAACTGCTGTGAATTTAAAAATGGGATTTCTTTTTCAACCGATTGCGAACCAATGTTCATATTAAAATCAAGTACGGTTTGGCCTGCTTTGCCGCGTTTGGTAGTCACTAATACAACCCCGTTGGCCGCACGTGAACCATAAATGGCTTTGGACGCATCCTTTAGTATTTCAATGGATTCAATGTCGTCGGGGTTGATATCCGAAATGGAACTGATGTTCTGGCCGCTGCCTACCGATTGCCCCGAAAGGTTATAAGAAGTACCTAATGAGGAATTACTCTCACTTTCCATCGGTACGCCGTCAATAACGTATAATGGATTTTGTGCACCGCGGATACTTACCAGCAAACCCGCACCGGGCGTACCCGATGGTTGGGTTACGTTAATGCCGGATAATTTCCCTTCGATACTTGCTGCGAGGTTTGATACCGGCTGATCTTTAAACTCTTTGTTTTTTATCGAAGATATGGCCCCGGTCACCTCACTTTTTTTCTGACTGCCGTAGCCTACCACAACTACTTCCTTAAGTTCAGCTTTTGATTCCTGGAGCGTAATACGGATAGTTGTTTCCGATTTAACCTGAACGGTTTTTTTATCGAAACCGACAAATGAAAGTACAAGCACATTGCTTTCTCCTTTGAGGGATAATGAAAAGGTACCGTCTGTAGCGGTGGTAACACCCTGGCTTGTGCCCTGGATAACGATAGATACTCCGGGTAAGGGCTCGCCTTGTGTATCAACTACAAGCCCTTTTAATATATGGGACTGTGCCATTGCCATGCGCGGGACCATACAACAGAGTAAAAGAGAAAGTGTAACGGTAAGTAAGCGTAAATTTTTCTTCATAGAATGTAGTTTAGTTTTTAAAACGCTAATTTTTTTGAGTGATAAAAAATAGGGTATTTTTCATTGATGCTTTTCCCTGAAAACGATACCCGGTTCTGTGCAAAATCGTCCTTTTTATACCGAAAATAAACCGTGTGTTAACAAATTAAATGCACGAAATATTTTTTAACTAAATATCAATAAGTCAAATGAGTATAAATATAAGTCATATTAAAATTGTGAAAAAAAGTTTATTATTTGATTTACAAGGTTTTATAGTTAGTCAAATTTAAGTATATTTATTGGTCAAATTTTTGACAAATGATTAACAAGTTTGACTGTCCTTCCGGCTGGTTGTTTTGGGGCTGTTTTGGTCCGGAGGATGGTGAAATCGGTATAATATTGACTAAAACAAACGCCAGGTTATCTTAATATGCAATTATCCGAAAAGCTAAAAACAACTATCGAAGAGCACCCTGCCATAATTTCGGCTTTGAAGAATAAAAATAAAGACAATAAATGGGACAATTTTACCCGGACGCAATTTAACCTGGTTGCCAAACTGATCAATAAACAGATCAGCAAAGAAGTTCTGGCTAACCCTGACCTGGTGGAGATGAACCTGATTATTGGTAAACAAAGCCTTGAAAAACAGCTGCATGCCCTGCGATGCAGTCACTTATATGATTTTATTAAGTACCTGGGCAACCTGGGCGAGTACCGCGTTTTTAATTGGGTAAGCGGTAAAACCTTACAAAGCTATTGGAGCGGGGGCGATGCAAAATATATCAAGATAAACTGCCTGGTAGTATTTTTACAAATACCTTTTTCGGAATGGGATGAATGGCAAAAAGTGCCCGAAGAGCGCAAGGAGGTTTATCATAATACTTTGTCGAGGCATTCGCTTACCAGCAGTGGTTTTAGCCGGTCGTCATTATCAATTATTAAAAGTTATTACCTGGGCGATTATTTTTTGTATTACCCTAAAACCGATGGGAGCCGGAACGTTATAAAAACACCATTTATTTTAAAAGAACTTGAAAACGGGCAGATCATCGTTCGGTCTGTATCCGAAGGGCACCGGTATAGCGGCAAGGTAATAGGCATTCGTGATGGCTGTTTATATATCAACTGCCAAAACCTCGATTTTGAGGAAATGGAGCAATATGTTTTCAATATCGGCCTGGAAACCAAACCACAGGTTTTATTTGGTGTAAGTACAACCGTGAGCGTAAGAAACCGGCGACCAGTGGCTTTAAAAAATATATTGGTTAAACAGGCTTCGGAAGATAAAAATTTTGAAAGCATCCCCGAAACAGAGCTGGCTTTTGACAAAGTGTTTACTAATGACAGCGAGGAAGCGATCATTGTAAGTTATTTTAAACATAATACCAACAATATTATCACTACCAATAGCTGCCGTAAGCTGGAGGATGTTAAAAACCTGGTTTCACAGTAATTATTTATCCCCTGGAACATTCGATTCTTTTACCAAGCTAAAACAATCACAACGGCAATGCGTATTAATTATAAACACAAATTTCCTGCTTTAAAGCCGGATATAAGAATTGGTTATCGACCGGTAGTGGTCCTTTGTCGGCAAATATTAACCGCTTGCCGATTAGCTATTTTTTATATTTTGGCATTATGTACTTTTAGTTGCAACATTTTACGCCCTTGAAGTATCTTTAGTTATATAAGCAGAAACTAAACAATCAATCTAAATAGAATCAAAATTAAATTACAACCTATGATCATCAACAAAAAATTTGCCATAACAACCGGCCTGATTGGCGTTATTGCATTGTGCGTGTCTGCGACGCTGCCACAGCAGCAACAGCACGAACCGCCCAAGCTGGTTAACTTAAAAGTATTTCCCAAAAACGTTCCTTACAGAGTGCTTGATCACCAAATGGATGTATGGTCGGATGCGTTGGGCGTACGTTGTAATTTTTGCCATGTACGGGATGCGCAAAGTGGCAAAATGGATTTTGCAAACGATGCAAAACCCGAAAAGAAAGCAGCACGCGATATGTACCAGATGATGGGAAAGATCAACAAAAAGTTTTTTAAGGCTGAGAAAGATTCATTGGGGATGATCATGACGACAGGAGTTAACTGCAATACCTGTCACCATGGTACATCGCACCCCGAAATAAAGGGTCTTGAAGAACACAGGCCAGGTCCTGGTGGTCCAGGCGGTCCTGGCCCGGGTGGACCAGGCGGACCGGGCGGACAAAAATAATGCAACGCTTTTAATAGAATGGCGCTCAGGTTTTCAATTTGTGAAGACTTAGGCGCCATTCTCTTTTGTAAGCGGCTGCGGATACTTACAAAATATTACCTATTAGCCTGTATATCGCTTTCCTTATTTATTATTGTACAATGTTATCTTTACGGCATAAAAAGATAGTTTAAAGTAACATTCCGTTACCTGATTATTGTCCAGTTATGATAAAACGTCCATTGACTACCGGCATTGGTTTAATGATGCTGATTACCCTGCTTGTTTACGCCAATCACTTTAACAATGCTTTCCATTTCGACGATTTTCATACCATCATTAACAATGCGAACATCCGCTCGCTGAAAAATATACCGCGGTTTTTTGCCGATGGCAGTACCAGCAGCGTGTTGCCGCAAAACCAGGCTTATCGCCCGGTAGTAGTTACCAGCCTGGCTATTGATTACTGGCTGGCCGGCGACAATTACGCATCATGGTTTCAAACGTCCACCTTCATTTTTTTTCTGTTGCAGGGATTAATGATGGTCGTCCTGTTCAAAAAGATCTTTGATTTATCATTTAAGTTTAGTCCAAATGATTGGCTGGCGCTAATTGCCGTAACCTGGTACTTATTGCATCCTGTTAATGCCGAAACGGTGAATTATATCATTGCCCGTACGGATGTGTTGTCGACCGTTTTTGTGTTGCTTGGGTTTCTGTTGTATATCTTCTCGCCTTTCTGCAGAAAGGCCTACCTGTACCTTTTAGCCATAGGGCTTGGCGTATTATGTAAAACAACCGCCGTAATGTTTGCGCCGCTTTTGTTTTTCTATATTTTATTTTTTGAGGCGAAGCTTAGTCTGCCGGAGGTTTTTAAACGGGCTAATTTGAAGCAAGTTTGGGGCGTATTATTAAAAGCCTTACCGGCTTTTATCTTTTGTACCTTTATGTTTTGGTTTACCGACAGGATGACCCCTAAAACCTGGGAGCCCGGCGGCACCAAACCATTGGATTACCTGGTCACCCAGCCTTTTGTTATCCTGCATTATTTCTGCGAGTTTTTTGTACCGACGAGCCTGAGCGCCGACACCGACTGGAAATTATTACCCTCTGTTTGGGATATCCGTTTTTTTGCAGGATGTCTTTTTGTTTTGGCGATGCTCATAATTGCCTTTTATACTTCAAAAAAGAAGCGGCTGCGCCCGGTAAGCTTTGGCATAACCTGGTTTTTTTTAACATTGGTGCCAACATCAAGCGTCATCCCGCTTGGCGAAGTGCTAAATGATCATAGGATGTACTTCCCGTTTATAGGTTTAGTGATGAGTGTAACCTGGGCATTGGGGCTTCTATGGTTAAAGTATAGCGCAATGATTAAAAAGGAACTGGTGACAGGTTGTATCATCTTATTGCTTTGCGCATATGCTTATGGCACTTATCAGCGAAACATAGTATGGCATACGGAAGAAAGTTTATGGCACGATGTGACGGTAAAAAGCCCACTGAACGGCCGGGGGATGATGAACTACGCGCTCGCTGAATTAGATATGAGTAATTTTGATGTAGCCGAAACTTATCTGAAAAAGGCAGAGAAACTTACCCCCGATTATTCCTTTGTTTATACTAACCTGGGCATAGTAGAAGAACAAAAAGGCAATATGGCATTGGCAGAGAACTATTACAAAGCGGGTGTTAAACTGGGAAGCAAATTTCCTGACCCTTTGTATTTTTACGCTAAGTTTCTAACCAAACAGTCCCGTTATGCCGAGGCTGAACCATTATTGTTAGCATCAATCAGGGTCTCGCCGCTTTATGTAGCACCGCGCGTTTTGTTAATGAATGTATATTCGATAACCGGCAAATGGGATAGCCTGAAATTATTATGCAGGCAAACACTTGGCTTTGTGCCCCAAAATCCTGATGCACTTAAATACCTTGTTGCTGCGGATAAAAAACAAAATCCACTGGACCTGCAAGCGGAAAATATAAAGGCAAATCCCACACCCGAAAAATATGCCGATCTGAGTTTATTGGATTACCAGGCTGGTCGTTATCAGCAATGTATCGCCATGGCACAGGAAGCTATCAAATTAAAACCAGCCTTTGCCCAGGCCTATAATAATATGGGAGCCGCTTATATTAAATTACAGCAATATAATGAAGCTGTTGACGCGCTTAAACAGGCTTTGAAACTGAGGCCGGATTTTGCCCTCGCCCAAAACAACCTGGTTTTGGCAGAGGAACAGATTGAAGCCAAAGGCATCAAAACCACCAAATTAACGGCAGCTGATTATGTCGACCTGAGTTTACATTATTTTAACGAGCAGATGTTTAATGAGTGCATAAAAGCCTGTAATTATGCCTTAATACTAAAACCTGATTATGATATTGCGTATAATAACATATGCGCCGCTTATAATAAACTGGGGCAGTGGGATTTGGCAATTGCCGCCGCAAAAAAGGGTCTGCAGCTAAATCCAAATAACCAGGTCCTGAAAAACAACCTTGCGGAATCTTTAAACGGCAAAAATGCGGGAGGTAAATCCAATTAAGCGCAGAAAGCGTCAACGTTATTTCTTATTGAAAAAGAAAACCCTGATATCCGGTTTTGAGGATAAGATTAAGGGTTTCAGCGAGCTGATCCCGGTTGATAAAAACATGGCCTTCAATTTACTTACACCGCCGTCGGCTTTTATCCTTTCTTTCAGGGTCGAAAAATCAAGCGAATCGAGTTGAATGTCTTCAGCATTGACAAAACCATGCCTGTTTAGCAGCATGTCAAGGTTTTTTTGATTGAAATAATTCATGTGCGGGCTGTGAAAGTTGAATTGCCACATCCGGGTGAGGTAGGATGTAACCCCGAATTTATACAACAGCATAGCCGTTCTGTAAAAAAAGCCGTCGCTCATTGGCAAGTTAATAATCAGCGTGCCGTTTTCCGCCAGGTCCTCTTTTAAGGCGATGATCAGTTCATCAAGATCTTTAATGTGTTCAAAAACGTCATTAAAAATGATAAAATCGTAACCCTTTTCGCTTTTAACCCCGGGGCTTGGGTAAAAACCGTAGTAAACGGTTAGCCCGTTTGCTGTATAATAATCCTGGTGCGAATTTTCAGGTTCAATGCCGATACAATCAATGCCTTTTTCCTGGCAAACCTTTAGCCACCAGCCATTGCCGCTGCCAATTTCGAGGCCTTTCAACTTTTCGCCTTTCAGCACCTCCAGTTTTTTGATGATTGTTTCAAAATTCCCGAAACGCAGTGTCTTCAAACCTATTTCGCGTGATACCAGTTCGAGATCTGATTTAAAGGAGAAATCAAAATTGGCGTCCGAAGTAAATAAGCCACATTCAGGGCATTTGTAAACATTGAATTTTAACTTAAACTTCAGCTTTGACGAATTACTGCAAACCGGGCATTGTATATGATCCATGTAATAGTTTATGTTTTGATTTAAACAGTTTGGTCTTTCTCTTCCGCCTTTTTCATCTTTTCCTTTAACATGGCCATCTCTTGCGTTAAGCGCGTAATGCTGTGTTGTGATTTTGAGCTTACCACCGAAAGATGCAGTAAGTAGATCAGTATTAAAAAAATGAAGGCGGTAAAAACCAGGTTAGGCGGGTCAAACACGCCAAATATCTTCGACATCAGGTTTAAGCCTTTCGTCCAGAACGAAAAAAGCACCAGGACGAAGGTGCATAAACACCAAACTATCGCGTACTCCTCCCGTAGTTTTCCCTTGGTGATCAGCCGGGCGATGTACCCGATAAAAACACAATTAATGATGATGGTAATAACCTGGATCCTCGACATATGATTAAGCTTTTTTTCTGATAAAAATAAATAACATGCTGATAGTTACCTTTATGCAATAATACACGGAAACAAAATTACGGATAGACGATTTCCCGGCAAGGCGCTCGCTCATCACCACCGGCACTTCTTTTATGGAAAGGCCATATTTTGAGAAAAGCACCAGCGACGCAGGCTCCGGGAATTCATCGGGGTATTTTTCTGCCGCTAACGCAATGCCGGCTTTATCAAATAACCTGAAACCCGAAGTACTGTCGTAAATATTCCCGCCTGTAAGCACTTTATTGAGCCGGTGAAAATAGCGGATCCCCATCCTGCGGGCAAATGACGATTTAAACCCGCCTTCATCTAAAAAACGGGAGCCTATAACAATGTTTGTTTTGGTTTGATCATAAAACTCAAGTAATTTGATGAGCTCCCAGGGTGGGTGCTGCCCATCGCCGTCAATCTGGCACGCAAGATCAAAACCATTTTCCCTCGCATATAAAAAGCCGGTTTGCACTGCGCCGCCAATACCCAGGTTAACCAGCAGGTCGAGCAAAACAATAGGGTAAAGGCCGGCTATCCATTTGGTATCGTCTTTTGAGCAATCATTCACTACCGCAATTTCCATTTGAAAGTGGGCAGGTAATTTAAGATGCAGCAATTGCTCCAATATTAACGGGAGGGAGTTCCCCTCATTATAACATGGAATGATGATGAGGATTTTA
>Ga0207076_1198_pt1 | contig 13374 bp, 14 predicted proteins | sample Alteio_BWMinHeat_62_FD_153568 | JGI IMG/M metagenome (GOLD analysis project Ga0207076, IMG submission 153568) | Enriched cells from forest soil in Barre Woods Harvard Forest LTER site, Petersham, Massachusetts, United States -... | ecosystem: Environmental > Terrestrial > Soil > Temperate forest >... | reverse complement strand
CGAAATTGGGGTTCTTTAGGTCAGTGCCAAACGGGGGCATACCGATAACCTTCATTTCCATTGCTACAAAACCAAGGGAGCCATTGTTATACACGATAAGTTTTACAGGCAAATTGTATTGATAAATGGTGAGGATATCGCCCATCATCATCGCGAAACCACCATCGCCGGATAATGAAATAACCTGCCTGCCGGGGAATGCTAATTGCGCCCCGATAGCCTGCGGCATAGCGCTTGCCATAGAACCATGATTGAAAGAGCCAATCAACCTTCTCCCTGCTTTCATATCCAGGTACCTTGCCGCCCAAACCGTCGGCGTACCTACGTCAGCTGTAAATATGGCGTCAGCTTTAGCCATATCGCTTACCGTTTTTGTAAGGTATTCCGGATGGATCAACCTGCCGGATTCACCTTTCGCATGGGAATCTAAATTCTTCCGGTTTTCCTTATACCGTTTCTGACATTGTTCTAAAAAAGAGGTATCAGTTTTTTGATCTAACAAAGGCAGTAAAGCGTTGATTGTTTCCTTCACATCTCCAACAAGCCCCAGGTCGAGTTTACACCTCCTTCCCAACCGCTCGGGGCGGAGATCTATCTGAACAATTTTTGAATTTGTAGGATACCACTCCTTGTATGGAAAGTCCGTGCCGAGCATCAGCAACAGATCGCTTTCCTGTACGGCATGGTTACCCGAAGACATACCGATAAGCCCCGTCATGCCAACATCGTAGGGGTTATCATATTGCACATGTTCTTTCCCTCTGAGTGCATGAACTGTCGGCGATGCTGTTTTTGCGGCAAGTGTTATCAAAGCATTGTGGGCGCCGGCACAACCGGCCCCGCAAAGGAGGGTGATCTTTTTTGAGTGATTAATGAGCACGGCCAGCTGCTGCAGGTCGGCATCGGACGGGCGGATGCTGGGGCGATTTAAGAACAATGGATGTTCCAGTTCATCATCGTTTATGTTTTGCAGGGCTACATCACCTGATAAACTTACAACGGCGACACCATTTAAGCCAATGGCATTTTGAATAGCAATTTGCAGCACACGGGGCATCTGGCGCGGGGAGGAGATCGTCTCGCAATAATAACTGCACTCCCTGAACAATGCTTCCGGGCGGGTTTCCTGGAAATAACTGCTGCCTACCTGTTCGCTGGGTATCTGTGCGGCGATGGCCAGTACCGGGGCATTGCTGCGGTGAGCATCATATAAGCCGTTAATGAGGTGCATGTTTCCCGGACCGCAGCTGCCGGCGCATACAGCCAGTCTTCCCGTTAGCTGTGCCTCTGCCCCGGCGGCAAATGCAGCAGCTTCTTCGTGCCGGTAATGGATCCATTTAATTTTTGTGGATTTACGTAACTCATCGGTAATTCCGTTGAGCGAATCGCCCACCACGCCGTGAATATGTTTTACACCGGCATGTTCCAGTATTTCTACCAGGTTTGCTGCTACTGTTTTCGACATGATCATGAAATTTGAATGCCTGTATTAAACTGAAAAAACAAACTTTTGTTTATGCCTGGCTTTAATTTATGAGATAACCATTTTTTTAGTATTTGGGCGATATAACATTCGTTGTTTATCCCTGAAATGTATAAGGGATCAGTTGAAACGTATAAGTCGGGCAATTCTCTTAAACGGAATTTTGCTTTAGAAATTTAAAATATAAAGCAATGAAAAAGACAGTATTAATAACAGGCGCCTCGTCGGGGTTCGGAAAAGCGACCGCTAAACTATTTGATAAAAATGATTGGAACGTGATCGCCACCATGCGTTCGCCCGAAAAAGAAACAGAACTATCAGCGCTCAGCAATGTTTTTATCACCAAACTGGATGTAACCGATAAGTTAAGCATACAAAGTGCGGTGGCTGCGGGCATTCAAAAATTTGGCAAAATTGATGTATTGGTGAACAACGCAGGTTACGGTGCGCTGGGGGTATTGGAAGCCGCTACCGAACAACAGGTTAAACAACAGTTCGACGTTAATTTATTTGGGTTGATAGAAGTAACAAAAGCGGTATTACCAGGTATGCGGCAACAAAAATCAGGTACTATCATCAATGTTTCTTCCGTAGGTGGAAGGATCACTTTCCCGTTCTCCTCGCTTTATCATGCAACTAAATTTGCTGTTGAAGGTTTGACAGAATCCATGCAATATGAGTTAAACCCATTTGGCATTCATTTAAAAATAGTTGAACCGGGGGGTTATAAGACAGAGTTTGCAGGGCGTTCGATGACGCTTTTCAGTACTGATGGTTTGGATGAGTACCAACCCGCATTTAGTAAATTCACGGATATGATAGATCACTGGCCCATGTCGGAAAATATTGGTGAAGTGGCCGATGTTATTTATGAAGCTGCTACCGACGGTACCGAAAAATTACGCTACCCTGTAGGTCATGATGCTGTGCAATTGATAGAGGCCAGGCAGCAAATGAATGATGTGGATTTTAAAAAAATGATGACTGCCCAATTAGGCATTTAAAAAATGCGGCTGCCTGATTCCGGGCAGCCACATTTTTTATGGTAACTTTATAATTATTAAAACATATGCCGGAGAAATACATCGATCTTCAATCTATCAGCGATTTGCATAAGCTGGTAAAATTTGCACCGCCCAAACATCCCCTGGTAAGTGTGATAGACCACGTGGACTTTTATGCAAATCGCCCTAAAGAGGATGCTTTTTACCGTTTTGGCTTTTATGTTATTTCCTGCAAAAAATTCGAGGGGCTGTTAAAATATGGCAAAGGCTATTACGACTTCAATGAGGGTTCATTAATGTTTACGGCCCCCGGACAAGTGATAGCGCCGGGGCCGGATGTTACGGTTGATGAGGGCTGGGCGCTGTTCATTCATCCCGATCTGATCCATGGTACCGATCTGGGTAAGAAGATCCAACAATATACTTTTTTTAATTATGAGGCCAATGAAGCGCTGCATATTTCGGATGAAGAGAAACTGATCATTAAAGATTGTGTGGCAAAGATTGAAAGGGAGTATTCGCAAAATATCGACAAGCACTCGCAGGGCCTTATCGTGAGTAATATCGAACTTCTGCTGAATTACTGCAGCCGTTTTTACGACCGGCAATTTTACACCAGGGCAAAAGTTAACTCGGATGTGGTGCAATCTTTTGAAAAGCTATTGAAAGATTATTTTGCACAAAGCACCCTGATAGAAACGGGCCTGCCAAATGTTAAATATTTTGCCTCCCGGCTCAACCTGTCGCCAAACTATTTGTCGGACCTTTTGAATAAATTCACGGGTAAAACCACACAGGAACATATCCACCTGGAATTAATAGATAAAGCCAAATCGTTATTGTGGGGCACAAATAATTCTATCAGCGAGATTGCGTACGGGCTGGGGTTTGAACACCCTTCACACTTTACCAAAATTTTTAAATCAAAAACCGGAAAATCACCAAGTGAATACAGGCACCTGAATTAAGTGCCGTACTAATTCTGCGGCTGATGATTTAGCGTCTTCCGGGCCAGTATTTAGGCTTTATGCCCGGTTAAAAAATTGCGGTCATCTTGTCAATACTTTGTTCCAAACCAATTTGTGCAAAGTTGCTTATCGAGCCAAATTCTGCATATTCAGTAACAGTCATTTCTGTTTTACCATTTTCAACGGCGCGGAAAGTCACAACGGTTTTAATGTCCAAAGGGAAATCGGGTGGCATACCTACTTTCGTTGGGTCGGTTTTCTTGCCGTCTGCGTCTGCTAAGCTTTGAATAAACTCAATGGATTGCAGCGGAATAATTTTTACGTACTCCCAAATAGAAAAGAATTCCTGGTTACCCATTTCCGGCGGGGCTTGCATACTTACCAGGGATTTGCCGCCTTCCCGGAAATCAATTTTTGCGACCGGCGAAGTAAAATATTTTGGTCCCCACCAGCGCTTAACCAGTTCCGGGTCCACCCATACCTGCCAAACCATTTCGACCGGGGCATTAAACGTTTTTGTAACTTCTATTTGCTTTGCCATAATGTCTTTATTAATTATAACGTGTTTAGCGGTTGAACCCCTCAAGTGATAGTATAGTAATCAATTGACAATGTTAATGTTATGAAACTCCCCTCTTGAGAGGGGGCGCTTTGGGAAGTGTGGTGGCGGGGGTGTGTTCGCGATCATGCGGCTTAACACACCCCTCCACCCCTCTCAAGAGGGGAATCGCACAGCCAATGTTTTAAACGCTGCTTCTTTTACCATTTTTCAATTGCTAAACACGTTAATTATCCAGTTTTAATTAGCCTCAGGCATTTTGCAGCGCTTCAATGTCAAATTTTTGCATTTTCATAAATGCCTGCACTACACGCGGCCCCTTTTCCGGATCAGACATGAGCTGACCTAATATGGCCGGGATCACCTGCCAGGACAAGCCAAACTTGTCTTTGCACCAGCCGCACATACTTTCCTCGCCTCCATCTGCAATCAGTTTGTACCAGTAATGGTCAATTTCGGCCTGGTCTTTACAGGGAATGACAAAGGAAACGGCTTCGTTAAATTTAAACATAGGGCCACCATTTAAGCCCATAAAAAATTGTCCGTTCAACTCAAAATTAACCACCATTCCTGAATCGTTGAGTATTTTTGAATCAGGAAAAATGGTGCAATAAAAATCTGCTGCTGCCCTGGCCTGACTATCAAACCATAAGCAAGGATACACTGGCTGTTTCATTTCATTTGTTCTTTTATTGGTTTTAACTGTTACTTATGAGAACCAGGAACCAGGAGTCAAGAGCCAGGAAAAATACGTATAAAATGTAAAATCTATTTGAGGAAGCAAAATCGGCCGTTTTTAATATTCCTTTGCTTATCGGCCAAATATTCCCTTTCTTAGCTTGATTCCTGGTTCTTGACTCTTGGTTCTTTTTCCGCATTATTAATCTATTTTTTGTTTTTGTTAGACTGCATTTCGGTCAGTAAATCATCCATTGCTGTTAGCCTGCCCTCCCACATCTTGCGGTAGGGTTCTAACCAATCAGCTATTTCTTTCATTTTTTTTGGGTTAAAGTGATAATAAATTTCCCGTCCCGATTGGGTTTGATTCAGCAATTCACATTCATTTAAAATCTGGATGTGTTTTGAAATCGTTTGCCGCGACGAGTTAAAGTTTTCGGCAATTGCACCCGGCGTCATTGCCTGTAACATTACCAAACCCAATATGGCCCTGCGGGTTGGGTCGGCTATGGCTTGAAATACATCTCTGCGGGTTTCCATTTTTTATGCAGCTATTTGACTGCGCAAATATAATGCAGTTATTTGACTGCGCAAATTTTTTTTCAATTATTTTTGAGATGTTTTAATAGCGTTTTCGAAAGACCCCGGACTGAAACTGAAAAACGAAGGCACAGGGCGAAAAAGAAACGATTTTATAGCGATGCGATATAATCTATAAACGTATTGCCCGGCTACTCAGGTTATCAAGGCCCATGTTTTGGGGCCAACAACACCATCGGCCTCAACGTTATTAGCCGACTGGAAGGCGCGCAGGGCGGCCAGTGTATTTGGTCCGAAGATCCCGTCGGCAGGCACGCCTATTTTTGCCTGCAATATTTTAACCAGGGCGGCATCGTTATCTGATCCGTGGCGAAGCGTCGGCCGGGTAAGTGGTTGTGCGGTTAAAGCTGGTTGTTCAGTGGTTGTGTTTTGCAAAATAGCACTAACTGCTGCGCGGAAGGTATCCATATCAAAACTGGGGTCGGTTTTCCGGCCCTTTGGTAAGGCATATTCTTTATGGCCGGCGCAAAATTCGGCGCCTTTGCCGATATGTTTTAATATCGCCGCCACTCCACGGTGATAAGCATCCATTTGCACTTCTGGCCAGGGCCGGTCGTCGGAACCACCGGTATTTTCCGCTTCAATGCCAATAAAACTGGTATTTCCGGCAGTAATACCCTTAAACGAACCTGCGCCCGCATGGTAACATCTGCCGGCAGCCACAATATAATAGGTGCCGTCCCGTCCTAAACCAAGTTGTGACAGCGGGCCAGCCAAATCAGACCGCCCGGTGATTAACAGATTAAGGGTAGGCATATTTGCTTTTTTGCCGGGTGTAGCCGTGTGATGACAAAGTACACCCAAAACTTTGCCCATGTCGCCATGCCCGCGGTCCTGCCATCCGGGGCATTCCGAAACTTTCAGGCCTGCATCCTGCAGTACCTGCGGCAGCCAGGTTAGTGAAAAGGCCATATTAAGCTATGCCTCCTTTCCATTGCCGGTGGCAAATTGTTTTTTCAGAATTGTGCGGTTTTCTTTCCATTGTAATAAGGTGTATCTATTTTGGTATTTAAAAATAAAGCTAATAAATAAAAACCTAATCGTCAAAAACATTTAATAAGCCCTGCAATGGATAAACGCAGGGCGGCCTGGTGAAAGACACCTGCATTTGCGCCGGTTTCACTATTCCAATACGCCACATTCAAACCCATAGTTTGCCAGTGTTTCGATGACGAGCAACGAGCAGCAATTTTCGCCCTTAACCGTCTCTGGCGCGAATGAAGCACAAAGGCCAATAGCGCTGAGTTGGTGCCTCGCCGACAGGTGCACCCAAAAGCTTATTTTCGAATCTGCATTTGATTGATTAGGTAGCAAACATTTATAATTATAAGTTTGTCAATTATTACCCGATGACGAGGTGCAGCACTTAAAAAAAGTTTATTTATACCGAATGACTCATGTTGAAAATATTCCGCATATTCTTCAGCATGGCATAACGCATATAAATTCACCAGATAGGAACCCTGCTTATGTGCCGATAGGCGACGGAAGCCTGATTGCCAACCGGGAAAATTTCATCATGCATAATGGTTTACGCCTGGGGGACTATATACCTTTTTATTTTGGCACCAGGATGCCCATGCTTTTTGTTATTCATAACGGGTTTAATAATGTAAAGAAAACGGCGTCGGAACAGATTATTTATTGTATAACAAGTGTGTTTGCAATAGTGGATCACCAATTGGAGTTTGTTTATACTGACGGGCATGGTGTTGATGAACTTACTGGTTTTTTTGGCTCCGATACGGTTGCCGATATACTTGACCATATAGACAAGGCCGCTATTGACCGAAAATATTGGAGGGATGATAAAGATTTAGATTTAAAACGAAGAAAAGAGGCAGAGTTTTTAGTTAGGAACGACATACCTATAGGAGCAATATTAGGTTACGCCGTTTATAATTTGGCAGCCAAACAAAATTTACTTAACTTAGGGATTGATGAAGCTCTTATAGCCATCAGGCCCAATTTCTACTTTTAAACATGATCAAATACGTTGTAGGAAACTTATTGGAGAGCAAAGCCGATGCCCTGGTTAATACTGTTAATACTGTTGGTGTTATGGGCAAAGGTATCGCGCTGCAATTTAAAAATGAGTTTACACACAATTATAAAGTTTATACCAAAGCTTATAAGAATGGTGAACTGGCGATTGGCCGCTTGCTTATAACCGAAGAAGAATCTTTACTATATGGCAAAAAACTTATTATCAACCTGCCCACTAAAACTGATTGGCGTAAACCTTCAGAATATAGCTACATAGAGGCCGGACTTAAGGAACTTGCGAAAGAAATAAGAATTAAAAATATCAGGTCGATTGCAATTCCGCCACTAGGCGCGGGTAATGGTGGCCTTGAATGGGAAAAAGTGAAGAGATTGATGGAGCTAAACCTTAATGGACTTGACAGCGAAATTTATATTTATCAGCCTAATAATGCCATTGTCGAAGTTCTTAAAAAGGAACGGGTAAAACTTACACCGGCACGGGCCATGCTATTGTCTGTACTTTTTGAATTGGTAAAAAACGGGGAATTTGTTTCAGAGTTCGCAGCAGAAAAGGTTTCTTATTTTTTGCAGCGTTTTGGAGCAAAAGATATTTTTAAGCTCGATTTTAAACAAAATTTTTATGGGCCATACTCTGGAAAAGTTAAACGCGTGCTATTTTATTTAAACGGAAGTTATGTAACAGGTTACAGTGCGATGGACAAAAAGCCTTTTGAAGAAATGGGCATTATGATGGACGCGGAAAGGGATGTCAATGATTACCTTAATGAGCCCGAAAATTTATCATTTCTCGAAATTGTTAATAATACCAAGCAATTTCTGTCGGGGTTTTACTCGGCTTTCGGATTAGAGTTGTTATCAACAATCGATTTTTTATCCCAGCAGAATCAAACTAAGGAATTCGATATTATATTGACAAAATTAAACGGATGGAGCGACCGTAAAAGAACGCTTTTTTCAAATTCTAAATTTGTTGAATTAGCACTTAATCGACTTGTAAAGCATAATTTATAGGTGCCTGTCATGCGTAACGAAATTTAAGATTGCATCCGATAATTGGTGAATATCACCTAATTAACACCATTACCTTATTCCTTCGAGTTTTCACCATTTAGGTAGTAACTATTCCAATACCCCACATTCAAACCCATTATTTGCCAGTGTTTGGATGACGAGCAACGAGCAAAAGTTTTCGCCTTTAACCCTTAATATGCGGTCGCAATCTTCAAGGTCAAAGTTAATTTCGGCAGCGGGGAAACGATGGTGCAGTACAGCAAGTAATGCTGCCGCCTGCCTTGCATTTTCAACATTGGTTTTAAAAATTTCAATCATGGGAAGATGGTTGTTTTTACCAAAAAGTCCCGGTTCATTTGAACCGGGATAAGTGTTAAGCTGGAATGGTCGCATTCAAAATGGTTAAAAAACGTAAAATACACTGGCCTGGATACTGTTGTTTTTAAAGTCGCCCAGGACTGGAGAAGGTGTTTCAGCAACCTTTTGTACGCCGTAAACATATCTTGCATCTATTCCCAAACCCATTTTAGATTGGTAGCCAAGACCGCCAACCGCGCCGAAATCAATTTTTTTGGCAAATTTGGCGTCTGTTACGCCACCAACATCTTCCTTTACTTTATAACCTGCCTGGCCACCAGCTTCAACAAAAAAGCCGGAATTGGTACGGTATTTAAAAAGAATAGGGACAGCGGCATAGGAAAGCTTAATATCTTGCCCCGCAAGCGTTCCGTCCTTAACCTTGGCCCCTTGCTCAGAGTAAAGAAATTCTTCCTGTACCAGGAAATTATTGGTGATTTTGAAAGCAACTGTAAATCCCGCATGAAAACCAGGAAGTGGGTCTGTTGCAAAATTGGCATTGGTAAAATTACTGTAATTACCGCCGGCGGTTAGCCCGAATTCAAGGCGACCAAGGATATTTTTAGTTAAACTCTGGCTGAAACCTTTCGCCGATACCAGGACTAAACAAATTAATAATAGCTTTTTCATAAGTTTTTTTCTTTTAATTTTTGATTCTGTATGCAGCCTTTTGCCGCGTTTATTTTTTGTTTAAGCCAAAGTTGGGCTTTAAACAAACCCCGGAGAAGGGAAAGATGACCGAAGCGGGCAAAGTAAAACCCGAAGCGGAATATAAAAAACTGAGAAAAAACGAGCAAGAGATCTTTTTGGAATAATCAGGTTAAGGAAAAATCGCACTCAAGGCGTGAAGACCAAAGTTTTGAGTAAAAGGATGAAATCTGACTTTTGACCTGCCTGCCGGCAGACAAGCAGGCGACTTAAGACTCTCGGCTTAAAACAGCGTTTCAGGCTTTTGCCAGCCAGCTGAGAAATTGAGGAGCTTTGCCTTTGCTAACGATTACCTTTTCGGTAAAAGGCACATTAAGGTTCAGGGATAATTTTCGGGAAAAGAAACTGGACACATCGATAATGGCTTTACGGCAAACCAGGAACTGGCGGTTCGCCCTGAAAAAGGAATTTCCGCTTAATTTTTCCAGCTCGTCAAGGTTTTTGTTGGGATAAAAGGTTTTGCCCGAAAAGGTAAGCAAATGCGTTACCTCGTTAGCCAGGTAAAACATGGCTATATCTTCCAGTTTAACCGGGATGATCTTGTCGAGATGATAAACCAGTACAGAAGCCGCTCGTTGCCCCTCCTTTCCGGTCAGCAGCTGTAACAGGGCATCATACTGCGGTGTTTGATCTGCCGAAAACACCCTTTTTAACTGCATGTATTTTTGAAGCGCATTGTTCAGGGTTTCGCGGGTGAATGGTTTTAAGATATAATCTATTCCATTGGCCTTAAATGCATCTAAGGCATATTCGTCATATGCGGTACAAAAAATTACGGGTGCGGAGATGGGTTCGGCAACAAAGATCTCAAAGCTAAGCCCGTCGCCTAGCTGGATATCACTAAAAATAAGGTCCGGCGTATCCGCTTTTTTAAAATAAGCAATAGATTCCTTTACAGACTTTAGCCGGACAATATCTACCTCTTCATCTATCAATTTCCTGATATTCAGTTCGAGCTCTTCCGCTACGATCCCCTCATCCTCAATGATTACTATATTCATCCTTTAACAATTTAATACTTACCGAAAACGAGTGCTGGTCCTCTTTAATAATGATCTCGTCGCCACTCCAAAGACGGTACCGTTCTGCAAGGTTGGCCAGCCCATAATGAGCTGATGCCACCCTCACGTTTTTCTTTTGAATATTATTGCTGATTACCAACCAATCGTTCAATTGGCTGATGTTTACATTCAGTGGCTCTTCCTGTGTGAAATTATTATGCTTGATGGCGTTCTCCAGCAAGGGCTGCAGCGAAAACGAGGGCAGGAAATAACTTTTCAGGGTATCCTCCGTCAATGTTACCGTACAGTCGAGCGCGGTGCCAAACCTGATGCGCTGCATCGCCAGGTAGTCGTACAGCAGTTTAACTTCATCCTCCAGGCTGGATATATTGGACGCATGATGAAAGATGGACGCCCGTAAAAAACTGGCCATATGCACAATATAAGTGTCGGCAATTTGGGTGTCCTTATGATAAAGCGCCTTAAGCGTATTCAAGGCATTGAACAGGAAGTGCGGCTGGATCTGTTGTTTTAACAGCAGGTTGGTAGCTTCGGCGTTCGCCGCTTTTAACCTGGAAAGCTCCAGTTCGCTATACAATTTATGTTCGTACAACAGCACGGAATCATGGATCATGGTGATCAGCGTATTGACGACCAAGCCCGACCCAACAAATGCAAGCAGTGAGCCGGTATCCCAAAATGACCACGCTTTACCTGATACATAAGAAAAACATGGCCTCAACAGGAGATAAATCAGGACGCTGACAGGGTAAGTTAACAACCGGCGGTAAAGCGAGAATTTTTTCGACCTGATCGAAAAGTCCCTGGCCAGGCCGATCATCAAACCGATATCGGCAAATCCAACAAGCAAAATACCCGACATGGTAAGCAGTGTAAACGGTATGATATGGCCCGGCGTGCCGCTGTTATAAACTACCAGGTAGAAGATAAAACCGATAATTATCGCCTGTAAGCAGGTTAGCCGACTTAGCCGTTTTAAGGGTAGCTTCTCTTCCATAATAACAAATGTAGTCAATAGATAGAAAGTTGTTAACCACTGTTTCCCGAAGCGGGCAAAAGCATGGCCGAAGCGTTCAAATTTGAGATGACGTGGAATGCCCCGGAGTTACAAACAACCAAAAGGCTGATTTCTTCAAACAGCCTATAATAATACTGAGCTATTATTTTGCCCGCTTCACTATGTTTTTGATAGACCGGGACCTTCCCTGCAAATACCTTCGCTTTAAAACAAATGTCAAATTTAAATTCTACAAAATGAAAAACACAAAGGCACTTGCATCTTCGCTTTTTATGGCGCTGCTACTTATCCTTTTTTCTTCTTACACAAAGGCTCAGGAGACCCAGGTTAAAATTACCGGCATCAGATCCGGGAAAGGAAAGATCATTCTTAACGTATTCAGAAATAATGAAACATACGACAACCAGCAACCCTGCAAGGTATTCACGTTTGATAAAAAGGAGCTTGCTAATGGCTCGCTGGTTGTAACCTGCAGGCTGGAGCCCGGCATCTACGGGATAACGCTTGTGGATGATGAAAACGGGAACGGCAAAATCGACAAGAATTTTATAGGCATGCCAAAGGAAGGCTTTGGGTTCTCCAACTTCTTTATGGAAAAGATGAAAAAGCCCGTTTTCGATGACTTTAAAGTTGACCTGAAATCGCCAGAGAGCAAAATTGTAATACGGGTGAAGTATATGTAAATCCCAATATGTAGATTTTGGTGTCAGGGGCTTATGGGGAAGGTTTATCTAAGCTTTCCCCTTTTTACCGTTGTGCAGTTATTTGGCAGTTAACTAAAGCAATAACCAACTGAGTTCAAAATTTGCTTAATCTCCGGCCCGTTTTTGCTCTTCTTCCGACCCGGACTTGCTTTTTGTTTTATTTAATTTACCGCTGCCAAACCTGTAATTAAAAGTAAGTGTGACAGCCCGTGAATAGAAATGTAGATTGGAGTTTTGAACCAGGTTTTGGTAATTGTCGGTGCCGTTACGATCTTCACTTTGCAACACATTGTGTGCGTTGATGGAAATTGAAGCTTTTTTATTGAACAATTGCTGTTTAAGCCCAAAACTTAAAATAGAATATGCCCCATACGAGGAAGTAACGAGCTGTCTTTTGGAGTCGTATTCAAAGTCGCTTTCTGCGGTCAGCTGATCGCTTATCATAAAACTATTATCGCTTTCTAAATAAACGGATACAATTCCGGCATTGTTCAGGCTAAAGCCGTTCACCTCGCCGTTAAATGAGTTTTGATAAAAGGAAACTGTGCTGTTTGTCGACCACCATTTGGTTAATTCCTTGTTATAGCTGATATCAACATTCCAGGAATGCGCGCCCTGGATATTGGTTGGAATACGTGTCGACGTGATTTTGTTTGAGTCCAGGTAAGGTAGCGTACGGATATAATCCTTGTCTAAATCAAATGCTGCCGTTATAAAAAACGAATTTTTATAGGCCCATGAAGCTTCGCCGTGCCAGCTCAGATGTGGCTTCAGGTTAGGGTTGCCTTCAAAATATAGCGTTGGGGTAAGCGGCCGCCTGAAGGGAACTAGTTCATGATAATCGGCACGTTCTATTCTCCGGCCCAATTGCATATTAAAGGTATTTTGATCATTGAGTTTGTAATTGGTAAACAGCGTGGGGAATAATTGAAAATAATTTTGCCGTACCGATTCCCCTCCAAATAACTGCTCTCCCTTCATAACGGTCTGTTCGGCCCTCAAGCCTGCCTCTATGGTTAGTTTCCTGTATTGCCGGTCGAAATTAAAATAAGCCGCGTTAATATTTTCCGTATTGATATTGTAATCACTTTGTGTAGAGTCAACCAGGTTTTGGCCGCCAACCTGGTTATAAAAGGTGCTGTTATTATTGGTTTTTACGTAGCTCGATTTCAAGCCCGCCTCTATTTTTCCGTTGCCCGCAATCGGCTGCACATAGTCGGCCCGCGCGCCATAAATATTCAGCCTGCGCGATTGA
>Ga0207076_1197_pt1 | contig 13481 bp, 8 predicted proteins | sample Alteio_BWMinHeat_62_FD_153568 | JGI IMG/M metagenome (GOLD analysis project Ga0207076, IMG submission 153568) | Enriched cells from forest soil in Barre Woods Harvard Forest LTER site, Petersham, Massachusetts, United States -... | ecosystem: Environmental > Terrestrial > Soil > Temperate forest >... | reverse complement strand
CAAGCCAGTGACCCCACTTTCGCGTCGGCAAAGTATGCACTGGAAAGCGTCCGCCAAAAAATTCCGCAAGCTCGCGCGGGATTGCTGCCCGTCGTTGCGATGACCGGCAATGACGGCAACACCCACGCCGATACCGCTTTTAGCGGTGTGCGGCCGGTCGATCGCAATATGAAGTCATGGGGCTGGGATCTGCAACTGAAACAGCCCTTGCTGCATGCAGAAAACATCTACGCGTATCGCGAGTCGGAGTTTATCGTCGAACAGGCAGAGGCACAGTATGCGCAGGCGCAGCAAGATCTACTGTTACGGGTTGCGCAAGCCTATTTTGGCGTGATTGTGGCGCAGGATGCCATCGCCGCGGCAGAGTCCCAGGTAACGGCAATGGATGAACAATTGTCCCTGGTGACCAAGGGCTTCAAGCTAGGCACCCACGCGGTGACCGACGTCGACGACACCAAGTCAAGACTAGGCAGCGCCCGCTCGCAACTGGTGTCGGCCAGGAACGACCTGGAAAACGCCCAGGCCGACCTCGAAAAGGTGACCGGCAAGACGCTTGGACAATTGGCCGGCTTGCAGGTAGCCATCATCCCGCCCCAGCCTAGTCCTTTGGACAGCCGTGCCTGGATGGAGCAGGCCCGTACCAGCTATCCCCTGGTACGGGCCCAGCGTGCAGCCCTGGAGGCCGCCAGGCTGGTGATCAAAAAGAATCGTTCCGAGCACCTGCCGACGCTAGACCTGGTGGCGAACTATGGCAGTAACTATGCGTCGCATAGTTTGAGCACGCCGGACGACTTCAGTACCCGGGTCAAGCAGCATGTGGTGGGCCTGCAATTGACAGTTCCGCTGTATTCTGGAGGATCGATTAATTCTAAGGTGACCGAGGCTATTGCCAACATGAACAAGGCAGAGGCGGACCTCGAAGCCGCCAGCCGGCAAGCATCAACCGATGCGAGGCAGGCGTTTGCCGGTGTGACCAGCGGCCTGGCGAAGATCGACGCCTTGAGCGTGGCTGTGGAATCGGGCGAGAGTGCCGTCAAGGGAAACCGGGCCGGGTACCGGCTCGGCATACGCATTAACAGTGACATATTGAATGCGGAGCAGCAGTTGTTTAGCGCCCAGCGGGATTTGTCGAAATCGCGCTACGACACCCTGCTGCAGGGGCTGAAGCTCAAAGCCGCGGCGGGGACGTTGGGAGAATCGGATTTGTTGGCGGTGAATGCGATGCTGCGGTGAATGGAAGTAGGGAGGAAATTAGGCTGATTAAAGTCTTTGTAGGCGCATTACGGTGACGTTGCGAAAAATTTTTGCATCGGTCAATACCAGTAATCATGGTCAGCATATTCCAGCGTAGATGGTCAGCCCCGACCAGCAAGGGGGCCATTTTGTGCCAGCGCCTGCAGCTGATAATTGGATTTTTCAGGAAGTTGCCAGAAAAATTATGTTTGAAACACCTTTTACACAAGGCATTACTTGGTGTCCCCCATTTCAAACTCGCACGACTATCAATGAGTTCACTTAGTTAGGGACTTTGCGCATTTTCGTAATTACCAATTAACGATCCCAGCAAGTTGACAAGGTCGGCCAATGAGGAGCGCTCGTCGGCACCACCAGCGTCCAGCAATTGATTGAGAATGTTCATGACACTGTCGTAGTCTTGGTGCGTGCGAATCGGATGCAGCGGCACAAGCTCTGCTAACGCCTGAAACCGCGCTGCGATGTCCTCAATGGCATTTCGATCCATGACGGATTCCTTGAAAGTGTGATTTCATTGAGCTCGCTGACGACGTTAACCGCGTTTGTTCTTGGATCGCGCGCACAAAACTACCTGTCGAAAAAAATTACCGCCATAGTACGCCCTATAAGGGCGAGATTCCAAGTCAGTTTCTTGAAGGCATGGCGTAGTTCTTTCACTTATCGGCTTCTGAGATCAAAATGAAAAGCGGTCTTTTGGAGTTGGCGTAGTTGAAATTGACCTCTAAGATTGATAGTCGGAAGGATTTTCAGGAAGATGTCAGAAAAATTAGGTTTGAAAAGCTCTTTTCAAACTTTACGGGCTATTTTGACGAATTTTCGAGGTTTAAGTCGTTGATTTCTATGATGCGGTTTTTCAGACTTAATTTTTGACGACAGCTAGAACGCTCGATAGGTGAGTGTTTTTGCTCATCGTACCTCACCATAAGTTAGACATATACCCTTTCCACTCTAGGTCAAATTTACTCATCTTTCGTGCGAACGCACCTTTCCGCAGTTCGATTGACACCTCTGCAGAAACGATCATCTCCATTTGCGTGGATGCATGTCCGAGTTGCACTTCAAGATTATAAATTTTCGTAGCTCAGCCAAATCGGCTTGCGCGATGAACTCGCGCCTGTAAGCTGAATTTAGGCCCCTCAGCGAGGTGCCAAAAATTTATTTTCAATGAATTACTGTAAGGAAAACACACTCCATGAAAAATATTCTAGTATTAGTTAACAGTAGATCGCGATCACGAAATGAATGTGGAAAGTTTGAAGCGCTGGCATCTTCCTCAAGCAATTGAGGAGCTACTTATGCCAAAAAGAGAAATCGGTCCAAGTCATTACGGCCCCAATGGCTATATGCCTTCCCTCAAAAATGGAGCGGGTCGACCAACCGAATCCATGCTCGAGCAAGATTTCCTAGTCTTGCTGGAATTTGACCCGGAAGTATCCCGCTACGGAGTTCAACCTATCCAGATAAAATGGACTCCGACAGGAGAAACAGCCCGGCGTTACACGCCAGATGTTCTCGTCACCTACCACCCGGTTGCCCCGGATTGGCGGCCCAAGCATCCACCTACGATCTACGAGGTAAAGCCGCACGAAATCCTCAAGCGAGATTGGAAAATACTTCGCCCCAAGTTCAAGGCCATCATGAAGTGGGCGCGTTCTAACGGTTTCCGCTTCAAGCTGATTACGGATAAACAAATTAGAGGCACATATCTGAAGAACGCTCGATTCCTATTGCGTTTTCGGTCACGCTATAGAACGCGCAACTATGAGCTCGATATTCATCGTCACGTCATTTTGAGAGACGCGCTGCACAAAATCGGTTCGTCGACTCCTGCGAAATTGCTTGAGCACGTCACGCGCGTGCCAGTTCAGCAGCGTGAACTGATTCCGACGCTATGGCTATTGATCATTCAGGAAGTCATTCTAGTGGACTTGCACCTTCCACTCACCATGAATTCAATGATCTGGATCAACAAGGAGAAATTACCATGACCCTCGCGATTACGGAATTGTATCCCGGCAGCGTTTTCATGAAAGACGGTAAGACTTGCTGCGTGCGAAAAGTGAGCCGACGCAGAAAGTCCGTTCATTACATTGATCTCGATGGTGAGGTAAGCGAAGTGTTTTGTCTCACCTTTGATCAACTGCAAGATATTACGGAGGCAAAGCCGGCGAAAGACCAGTTCGCGTTGGAGAAAATCAACGAATACGACTGGGATGAAGCCGTGAGGAGTTACATGTTGTTACGGCCCCTGATGCAAGCTGAAAATAGCACAGTTGCTGAGGTTGACGAAGTAGCGAAGGCTGCCGGAGTGAATAGATCGACTGTCTATCGGTGGTTAAATAAATTTGCCACTTCCGGGCGGGTGACCAGCTTACTCCGTTCTAGGAGGAGTGATTTATGCACAATAAAGCTCGATCCAGCGGTTGAAACGTTGATATCACACGTTATCTCGGAAAAGATTCTGACTGGCCAGCAGCTTAAGACGGCTAAGGCCTATCGGGATTTGGAGCGGGAATGCACAAGTCGCAACGTGCCCGTGCCCCATTACAATACCTTTAGGGCAAGGGTACGAAGGATTGCACCAGTACTTAGCGCAGAAAAGCGCCGGGGAAAAAATGCCGCGCTGCCATACCGGGCGATCAAAGGAACGATACGAGATGCCGACACACCTTACGGCGAAATCCAGATCGACCATACGCCAGTGGACATCATATTAGTCGACAGCGAGCACCGACTACCTTTGCGCCGCCCTTATTTGACGCTTGCCATCTGCGTCCATACCAGAATGATTGCGGGCTATTACATTGCGTTTGATCCGCCGGGAGCGTTGGCGACGGGGATTTGCATTGCCAACGCAATTTTGCCCAAAGAGGCATTGCTTGCTCATTTTGGGATTGATACGTCATGGCCGTGCCAGGGCTTGCCAGGTATTATTCACGTGGATAATGCTCGTGAATTTCGTGGCAATATGCTTAAAAGAGCCTGCGAGGAATACGGTGTCGAACTGAGATTTAGGGCAGTAAAAACTCCTCAGCATGGAGCGCATATCGAACGCCTTATCGGGACTTTTATGGATGAAGTGCATACGCTCCCAGGTACAACCTTCTCGAATTCCGAGCAAAAGGGTGAATACGATTCGGTAGAAAATGCAGTGATGACTTTGTATGAGTTCGAGAAATGGCTACTCAATCTCATTCGTGCGCATAACAATCTATTCCACGGCACTCTTCGCATGCCGCCTATCCAAAAGTATTTGCAAGGCGTCGACGGCAGCGATGGCAGTCCGGGTGTGGGTATTGAGGCAGTGGTGGATGATGCGGAGCGGCTGAGAATTGATTTCATGCCTTTTGAACACCGGGGCGTTCACCCTTACGGGATCATGGTCGACAATATTACCTATTTCAGTGACGTGCTCCACCGATGGGTCGGAGCTCGAGATCCGGATTCCTTGAAGCGCAAACGGAAATTCCTGATACGTCGCGATCCCAGGGATATCAGCTTCATATTTTTCTACGACCCTCAACTGTGCCGCTACTTCAAACTGCCCTATCGGGATGTCGCGCATCCCGCGATAAGCTTGTGGGAGCTGCGCGTGGTTAAGCGCTATTTGGATGATCAAGGCAGGAAAGACGTCGACGAAGAACAAATATTTAAAGCGTACTCGGAGATGCAGGCTATTTCGGGAAGCGCGAAGGAGCAGACCAAGCGCGCCAAACAGCAACGCCTCAAGAAGGAACGCGCACACACTGCGGCGGCTCATCCTACGCCAACATTGGGCGAGTCAGGCGGTCAATCTGCCTCTCAAGCTGCTGTTGAAGAGCCTAATTCCCCATCTATGCCTGCGGAGCCCCCCACACCATTCGAAGAAGTTGAAGCATATTAAGGAGCCAAGATGTCTGACAAATTACCGACAAGCGCGGAGAGAATCAAGGCCCTGGATCGTGTTGTCTGGATCGGCTACTCCAGGGTGAAGGAAATCCGAGATGCGATGGACTCGCTATTGGAGTACCCACGGATGCACCGCATGCCGAACTTGGCGATCATAGGGGCGACGAATAATGGCAAAAGTATGCTGCTGGAAAACTTCGTCAAGAAGCATAAAACGGAAGATAGTCCGGAGAATGTAAAGACAACCTTACCAGTCATACGAGTGCAGATGGCACCCGAACCCGACGAGGGGCGTCTCTACGACATCTTGTTGACCAGACTGTTCTCCAATCAGTCGGCGCGCGAACCTGTGACTTCAAAATTGTTTCGCCTGCAGACATTACTGACTAAATTGGAAACCAAGCAGATTATTCTGGACGAGTTCAATTATGCAGCGGTCGGAACCTTAAGCAAGCAGAGAAAATTCCTGAATGCCTTGAAGTATCTGAGCAATGAACTTCGGATATCGCTTGTGGTCGCAGGCACGCCAGAGACCTTGAGTGCACTTCAGGCGGACGAGCAAATGGCCAACCGCTTTAGTCCCATGTATTTGCCGAAGTGGAAGGAGGACGCAGAACTGTTAAAGCTGCTCGTTACTTTGGAAAAGAAGATCGATCTCAAGAATGAGTCCAGGCTTTGGGACGGGAAACTGCCGAAATTTATTCTGTCAGAATCTGAAGGAACGATTGGTGAAATCAACGATTTGATAGTGAAGCTGGCAAAGTATGCGATTTTGACGGGGGGGGGAGCGTATTACTGAAGCGATGTTTGAACGCACTGCGCTCAAAAAGGCTGGATGGGTAAAGCCCAGCCTGCGTAGGGTACCGGAGCAGTGAAAAATGTTCCCGTTGCAGCCATGGCTGTTCCGGCCGCACCCTTATTGCGACGAACTCCTGTCATCATGGCTGGTTCGGATTGCTTGGCATAATGTCCAGAAGTTGGAGATGTTCAGTTCAGACCTTTGGGGGACACGAAGCCAGGTGTGGAGCCGTGATATTGATCGAACCGCAGATTCGCGTATCTTTGAAGTCGTCGCAGAGAAGGCTTGCGTTTCCCGAGAGCGTGCGTGGCAAACTACGTTAGAACCTTACGAAGGAGTATTGTATGAGCGGCACGTGAAACGCGGTGCCGCAACCTGGTTGATGCCGATTGGGTGCCGGCAGCGCAGCCGCCGCCTATTCGGTCTTCAATGCTGTCCTGTCTGTCTGCTCGAAGATACCGAACCCTACTATCGGCGCTCTTGGCGTCTGTCGTTCATGTCGGCGTGCCGCAAGCATCAAGTTATGTTGATAGATCGGTGCGACCGGTGTGGTTCGCCTATATCGTTTCATGAATCTGACTTTGGCTCCTATGATTGGCCTGAGGAGCTTCGAATGACGGTTTGCAAGCATTGCCAGCGCGACTACCGTGATATCCTTCCGGTCTCGCTGAACAACCATCCTTTGGGGCATTGGGTGGCGCAATTTCAGGCTGGGGCGGAGAAGGCGATGGAATTCCACTGGGCTACCTTAGATAATGGCATCGAAATAATGTCCTTACTTTATTTCGAGGGGCTCCGTCACCTCAACAGAGTCTTGGCCGAGAACTCCCACGCGGCGGTCTTTAGGCAAGCTGTCGCTGGTCAATTGAATATGCCGTTTGATCCAATTGAGTATGCACATGGTCACTTTGTCGAACGTCTTGACGCGCAAATTCGGTTTTTTCTGTGCGGCATGATGGGGTGGCTCTTGGCGGACTGGCCGGAGCATTTCATTTGGAGTTGCAAGGTAGCCAAGCTGTCGTCAGACTATTTCCAGGATCGCCGTAAGGTAATGCCCTATTGGCTGTCTATGCCGATCAAATGGTATGCAGACCGTTCTTTATACCATCCGGCCGACGACGAAGTCGCTGAAGTAGTTCGCTATCTGGCAAGTCACGGCCTCTCCACATCTCATAACAATGTACGACGTTGGCTCGGGCGCTGGCATGTCGATAGGCACAAAATTATATTACGGGCACTATAACGACGGCCACTATTCTGAATGCTCAATGGATGAATTCTTTTTCTTAGCGGAAAATATCTGGTCTACGATCCAATGTGCAGCATCTGCTTGCGCTTCATCCTCAGTTTTCGGCTTCTTTTTGTTGGCCGTTTTTTTTTGTTTATTGGTGTCATCGACCATCTCGGCCTCGCTTTTGGCCTTGCGACGATGCTTGAAGTAACTGGTTAGCATGCCCTTTACGTTTATATGGCCGTTAGCGGTTTTTGTGCTTCGTGTGAACGCAAATGCAATCAAGGCGCAGTTTAATAAGTGCAAATAGTTGTCAGGCACTTCCTCATCTTTGAACCAAAACACCTGATAGGCGACCTCTTGCGGCTGCTGTTGGAAATCGATGAGAAAGCGGGTTCTATTCTTCTTGCTCACTTTCGCGATCAGAACCATACGGAGGATTTTTCTTTGACTGTCCAGGAATTCGAATGGATTTATGTGCCCTTTTCCAGGGTCAGGATAGACGTTGAAATACACGGGGTCTTCACTTTCCTTTTCCTGTAGTTTTTTAAACCCAGTGAATACTCCTTCCACGTATTCATAGTCAATCAATCCTGCTTTTTTCGCGGTTTTTAAATAGCTCGCTGTTAATGTGTACTCGGGTTGTCCAATATTCAAGGAGGTGTCTGGGGCTTCAGTTTGGACATCCCCATTTCGTACGAGATTTACCGCACCATGGCGTTTGTCGTCATTCCCGCGTGAGGTTGAGTGCGTCTCATGTTCTGTTTTGATATGGACGAATCTACTTGCTTGGCCCTTCTCGCGCGTCGGTCGACTTGATAGTTTCCTTATTTGGCACTGAGTGAAGGCAGGAAAACGTTCTTCCACAGTTCCCAGTTCAACCTCATCTGGAATTTGGCCATCGGCAGCATCGCCGTTGGTCAGATTGACAGCAGAATTGTCTTCACTTTCTGGATCGATCGGTCCTGATATAAATGTGGATCCTCCGGTGGGTTTTGGCACTTGAGTAGGAGGGGCGTCTTCCCGCAGGAAGTCGAGCGACTGGAATCCAAGACTATGATGACTTTTTATAATCCTCGTCACCAACTTGCGATTATTGGGAAGCGAAACGAAAATGAACTCCAGTCGCTCTGCACTTTCGAAGGGTGGATAAGCGACGACGTCTCGCGCATTACCTTCTTTGGTCATCACTTCGCTACTGATGGCCTGGGCATTCCTGAGTGCCGGCCCGTCTTTGTTCACAAAAAGGTAGGCGATGGAAAGTGCGTCTTTATCAAGCATTTTCTTTCCCAGGGTGAGCTGTACGTGGCCGTCCTCTGTCGGACCGTAAGTTTTTTCCGGATTAGTTTCGTAGAGTTCGCGAGAGAGATTGTGGATGCTGCCGTCAAATAGCGCATTCGCCAGCGGCGAGGAAGAGCAATAGAAAAATCGCATGATTTCAACGCACGGAATGATGACTGCGTACGGATCTTCATCCACTTTCACACTGAGGCACTTTGAGTCGGCGCCCTCCAACAATTGAAGTCGGTCTGTTTTAAGTGGGATAATCTGATCGCCGTTGGTGTCCAGGCTCCTTCGGTTAATCAGGCGCAGGTTTGGTCGAGTGAAATCAAGTGTGACCGGTCTAACAGTTCTTGTTTCAAACGGAAGTTTTCCGTTTTTCCATGGATCTTGAAACCGGCCCTCGAACAAAAGTGCATTCAGAGATAGTTTCGCCATATCACCGATAAGTGCTTCGGTTTCGCGAATGCTCGCCCCGTCCACAATCGGGCAATTGTCCTTTGACTTGTCCTCTGGAATTACTGTGACAGGTGCCCAAAATACTTGGATCGTAGCTGATCCGGTAGGGCCCGCTTTTTTCTTTACGCGCCCAAACCACAGGATACGGGCATATTCGTTGCGCAGGTACAAGTAGCTGACGTCGATGAGTCGATTTTTGCGGGCCATTGTCGAGACGGGAGAAAGATCGCCCAAGGGAAAATATTGCTTTGCAATGGGCGAGCATATAAAAAGGTAATTAGTTGCCTTAAAGAATTATAGCGGAAAGCCATTTTTGCAGTATCTCTTAATAAATTTATTAAATTTAAGTAGTTGAGACGACGTTCATTTACATAAGGATTAATATTTCATTTTGACAATTGGAAATTTGACGTTTTCGGCGTAAGAGGAATATTGTTGGAAATGATGAAAGCTACCGGTTCTCCCCTTGTTCGTCATGTTGAGCGTTCTGGGACATAAAACAGATCAATGACGGGATACACTTCATAATTGCCAAAACCATAATTTAACATGAGCCAGGCATCTGGACTCAACCTGAAACGCTTTGACAGAAATCCGGCACAGAAATGAGATTTTGCGTTACGATAAGCGAAATATCTGAATCATTTTGTGGAAATTTTGTCTCAATGTCCTTCCCCCATTTATCTGAAGTACTCAAAATTCTCGACGGCGCGCTTAAGTCGAACGCGACCATGTCGACCAACTATGCCGGCCTTCTGGCCGACAAATTGGAGCAAGACGGGGAACGCGAAATGGCGAGCCGGATAAGGGAACGGCTAGCCCGAGCGCCTACGGCGATCGCGCATGCGCAAGATGCATCCAGAATCGGAGCTGGTCTCCCGGTTGACCTTGAAAGTCGATTAGATACTGTCGATGTGAGCGTCCCTACCAAGGGTGGTGTCACGCTATATCTGCCGGGCGGGACCGCCAACCGTATCACCGACTTCCTACAATCAGTTCGCCATTATGACCGGTTGCGCGCTGCGCACGCGGCAATGCCATTGCGGTTGTTGCTTTATGGACTACCAGGGACCGGCAAGACCCAATCGGCGCGGTGGATTGCCGGCGAATTGGGGTTGCCACTATTAACAGTGCGTTGCGACACGCTGATCAGTAGTCTGCTGGGGCAGACCAGTAAGAATTTGAGGCGTGTGTTCGACTATGTTGAGCAGCGTCCATGCGTCCTGTTTCTGGATGAATTCGACGCGCTTGCCTCTGCACGTGGCAACGAACGAGACGTTGGAGAGCTGCAGCGGGTAGTGATTGCCTTGTTGCAGAATATCGACGCGCTGTCTGAAAACACTGTCCTGCTGGCGGCATCGAATCATGAGCGCTTGCTTGACGCGGCGGTATGGCGCCGTTTTCCATTCCAGGTTCCATTACCGCTTCCAGACCAAGAATTGCGCCGCGAAATGTGGGCTTCAATGCTGGGCGCCTTCGTCCCTGATAGCCTAGATTGGAGCGCGATCACGGAAAAATCTGCAGGCGCATCTGGTGCCCTGATCGAGCAGATTGCGATGGATGCCAAGCGCCATGCAATCTTGGGTGGTCGGCCTCAAGTAGATGAAGGCGAACTTTTTCGGAGGTTGGCACTTGCCATGGCTTTGGCCCAAGGCCAGATATTGGCATCACTCGGAGACGAGATTCAGTGGCTTCGTCAATGGGATACCAAAATATTTTCCCTCAGAGAACTCGCGCGTTTATATAATGTGTCAACAAGACAAATAAACCATCTCGTCCAAGGAGATCATGGCAACTCAGGCAAACCGACCCGAAAGAGGTAGCCACAGGACCAGCAATCCAATCGCGCACGTTGCGTATCAGGCGCACGATCTTTCCGGCGTCAGCACTACGGGGGGTGGCGGGAGAGAATTGGTTCCTGTTACTGAAAAGTTACGCCAGAAGCTGCAAGTCTCAGTGGACAACGCTTTCGACGTAATTGCTGCCGAGGCCCAAGCAGTTCCTGATGTTCCTGGGGTCATGGTCATCCGCTTACGCACTGCCGCCGTCGCAAAGTCGCACCGGCCTCTTGATCTGATCTCAGAGGCGAACATGCCCCAGGCTGGTCATGGCGAGATCAATGAAATGCTGGTCGCCGTCGATCCTGTAAGCCTGGCACAACTTAAAACAGTGATTGCACAGCGCAATACGAAAGCAATTCGCGCTAACCTAAGTGCAGTGGAAGAGTTCGAAGCTTGGGACGCGCAGCACCGCCTTCCCGAAAATCTGCGTCAACTGCCATTGCCCGGAGCCTTGCAAGCGCTTCAAAATCTCAACCGGCGCTTGATGATCAGAGTCTTCTCGCATCAGTCAGAAGCAATGACAAGTCTAGTCTTGGAACGATTGAAGCAATTATTTCGTTACCATGGTTTGACTTTTTCATCGATTGCGCAGAGGATCGGTTCGCCTTTGTTTTTGGTCGAAATGAACGACGCAATGACGCAGTTGGCCTTCACGGCTATCGTTCAGTTTCAAGGTGTGCGGAAAATCATGCCGGAACCACGAATCCTTCCTACTGCCGCCGCTGTACCTGTTCTCCCACGCTTCACAGCCGTCCCTCCTGCACCCGATTTACCAATTGTCGCCGTGTTCGATTCTGGTATCGATCCTAGGTCCGCGCCGATGGCACCTTGGGTGGCAAGCCGCGATCCATATGTTCTTCCACCCGACACCGACTATGTGCACGGAACGGCTGTTGGCTCTCTCATCGTGGATAGTTCGGGTATGAACGGAAGCCATCCATATTTTCCTCTCGCAGCATGCCGTATCCATGACGTCTGCGCGCTCGAAGTAAATGGTGCTCCCCAGTCCGACTTGATTCTTCGACTGCGTGAAGCGATTCCCAAACACCCTGCGATTAAGGTGTGGAATCTCTCCCTAGGCGGGGCAGAGATCGCTGACGACGAGTTCAGCGATTTCGGACGCGAACTTGACTCGTTGAGCGACGCGCATGGCGTCCTGTTCATCGTTGCTGCCGGCAATTACGTGCATACACCAAGGCGCGGCTGGCCAACCAACGGCACGTTGCTGTCGGACCGTATATCAAGCCCCGGCGACTCAGTCCGAGCGCTTACGATCGGCGCTGTTACTCACAGAGAAAGCGCAGCAAGCCTAGTGCGTACCGACGAACCTGCGCCGTATTCACGCCGAGGACCTGGTCCGGTGTTCACGCCAAAGCCGGATATCGTACACGTCGGCGGCAATGCTGATGCAAATATGGATTCTGCAGGCATTGGCGTGCATGTACTTGCGCCGGGTGTCCAATTTCCGTGCGGGTGCGGGACTAGCTATGCTTCGCCGATAGCCGCAGCTATGGCTGCCCGCACTTGGCAGGCACTGGCGCTTCCGGGACGCCCGTATGATGTGGCCGTTTCTCCTACGATGGTAAAAGCGCTGATGATTCATAGCGCTCAACTAAACTCCCCTGAGCGCACAGCCTTTGACAGGCGCTATTATGGCGCGGGGCTTCCCGGCGATCCTGGTGCGGTCCTTTATGACTCGGATTCGAGTTTTACGATGCTTTTTGAGTTAGACATTGTCGATACGATGAAATGGCGAAAAACGCCGTACCCGATTCCTCCATCGCTTCTGCATGAGGGCAAACTTCGGGCCGAAGTGATCATTACAGCAGTCTATGCACCTCCGTTGAATCCTTCGGCTGGGGCGGAGTATGTCAGATTTAACGTTGACGTTGGGTTTGGTACATTTTCGCCAGGCGCCAAGGACGGCGGCCTAGCCTTTCATGGATGCGTGCCAGTCGAAGGAGAGTTGGGCACAACCGGTTTCGAAGAGGCACAAGTAGAACATGGTGGAAAATGGTCCCCGGTCAAGATCTATCGCCGGCGTTTTTCAAAGGGCGTCGCAGGACAAATGTGGGGCCTGCAGGCAACGATTCTTCGTCGTGCCTTTGAACCACCGCTGGCGCAGCCACTGCGCGTCGTCATTGCAGTGACGTTGCGCTCCTTAGACGGAAACCCAAATGTATATGAAGAAGGCAGGCGGCTTCTGGCAGCGGCAAACTGGATTAGCCAGGATCTGGCGCAACGCATCGATGTCCCAGTGCGTGTCTAACACTGGCCGGAGAATGAATCTCTATGCCTGCCAGACTACAGTAATAGCCCACATAATAAGGTGGAGTGCTTTTGCAGCTCCCGCCATGGCCTTTCCGGGCCAGGCACCAAAACACTTTCCCACTCTTGAAACATACAGACTATGAGCAACTGCGATGTCGTCGACCTGTTACAAGCTGTGTCCGCCGATGAATTCAACAAGGTCGTCTTAGCCCTTGTTGCGCTCATCGCTTTGGTTGTCGGCCCGATCATTCAGTGGAGAATTGCAAAGCGCCAAGCGGAACTACAGAAATCTATCGCTCATAGGCAGGCAGTGGACAATATATCGTCTAAGCGGCAGGTCTGGATAGATGAATTGCGCAAAGATGCCGCCGAATATTTAACTCTGATGGCTCGCTTGGAAGAGTTGCGTCGCCCTTCGCCAGAGCTATCCATCGAAGATCAAAAATTGAATTTTGAG
>Ga0207076_1196_pt1 | contig 13519 bp, 14 predicted proteins | sample Alteio_BWMinHeat_62_FD_153568 | JGI IMG/M metagenome (GOLD analysis project Ga0207076, IMG submission 153568) | Enriched cells from forest soil in Barre Woods Harvard Forest LTER site, Petersham, Massachusetts, United States -... | ecosystem: Environmental > Terrestrial > Soil > Temperate forest >... | reverse complement strand
GCTGCCCAAAATTCATCACTATTAGTTTTACAGCAATTGTTTTTGGGGATGAGCGCCCATATCAACCTCGACCTGGGCATAGCCGCTGTTGAGGTATCAAACGGGCAGCTGGAGGCCATTCACAATGATTTTGATAACATTAATACTATTATTTCGGCCTTAACTTACCAGGTTTTAAATGAGATTGACCAGGTATCACCACTGCTTTCGCTTTTGGGGCTGCATGCCGGCAACCAGGCCAGCATCCTGATTCAGTTTAGTATTGATAACGCCCGCGACGGCGCCTGGTGCTTTGCCGAAGAGCTGGCCACCAAAAAAGCAGGTCCCGATTTTGATGCCTGCATAGCGGCCCGCGACCAAACTATTTTTAAACTTGGCGGCAGCCTTATTAATAATAAAGGTGTCATCAGGTTCACTATCTGGCTCATTCACCTTTTTGAATGGAAAAACGTTTCGCGCATTATTAAAATAATGCATGAAGGGGTGAAGGCGAAGATTGTGGTGGGATAGGGGGAAGTGAACGGTTTGCGGCGGCAATATTACACAAATGACCCTTACCGGCCCTGCTATTACCGGCCTGCCTGCCGATAATTTATCGCCGCTGCCAAGGCAGGTGAGTTTTACTTATAATAAATAGGAGTAAAGTACTTAATAAATAAAACGCCCCGGACCTTTTTGGCCGGGGCGTTTTGTTTTTGTTAAAAGGTTATTATCGTTAGGCAATTACACCTGTTTTCCAGTTGAGGTTAAAGGTGTCAAAAGGATCGGCAGGTATGGGGCTGTTATCAAACTGGTTGATAAAGTATTCGCCTTTTAAATTATTTGCGTCAACAGTAAGCCTTAAAAAGCCGGGGTTACTGGTGTTATAGTTGGCCAGCACCACATCGGGCCGCGTGGTTTGAAAGTTTTGCGGAATAACACCGTCAGCCGTATTGGGGTCTTGTTGTAGTTTATGCATGCTTTTATAGGTATTTGCATAACCGCCTGCACCTGCAATAACGTAGGGGTATTGCCTGCCGTTTACGGTGCGGGTATAGCGCTGGTAATTATGTACATGCCCGGTAAATACAGCGTCGGGGCTGCGGCCCGCTTCGGCAGAGGCCTGGTCGATGGCGTCCAGGATATCCTGGTACCCCCCATGGGTCGTATCCATCGAAAACGGCGGATGGTGCACTGCAAGCAGCAGGCATTTATCAGGGTCGGCGGCTTTAAGCTGACTAACAAACCAGTTGTATTGCGGCTGGTTATGGCTGCTGGAGCCACTTGGATCGAGCGAGCCGTCAACATTGCTATACAGGCCTATAATGGTTATAAACGGAGTATTTAAAGTCCAGTAGGGCCAGGGCTGATCGATAATATGCCGGTAGGGCGAATCAGTAGAAGGTTCGCGCTTTGGTGCACAAAAATTAAGGAAAAAGCCGGTTAATGGTGGCTCGGAGTCGGGCGGATCTTTCGGCAGCACACGGTTATCGCCGTCGTGGTTACCGGGTATGGCAAAAATAGGGGCGGGGTACGATTGGTAAGGATCGTAAAATTGGGGTTTATAATCGCCCGATTCGCCGTTATAATATACTACGTCGCCCAGGTGGTAAAAGAAAGCCGGTGCTTCGCCTAAACTGGCGGCATTGCGTATCTGGTCTTCCATCTGCCCGGCTATTTCATCCTGTATATCGGTGCCGCTGATGCCGCCCGTATCGCCCACGGAATGAAAAACCAATTTGCCCGCCTGGTTAATTGCCGCCAGTTGGTCGGCTGGCAATATGTTGGCGATATCGTAGTTGAGGTTGTCCGGCTGGGTGTGATCTGGCGGGATGGCCTTAAATACCGGGTTAGGTTTGATTGCCGAAACAGGGTCGCCAAATGCTCTCCTTAATTTGGAGAATGTGTTTGATTGTGGTCTTGCTTTATATAACATGTTTTTTAGGTATTGATTAATTGAAGTTACACGGCTCATTTAAATTGTACCTTAAATTTCCATGTAGTTATTATTAAATAACACCGCATAAGCATGCCTGTTTTTTATACCTTATTTAAATTGCGGGCCATATTTTTACCGAAAACGCTTATTTTGCAAAAAATATCTTCCTATGTACATCCGTCGTGCCACGCTTAATGATATCCCCCAAATAATGCAATTGATTGCTGATGTGGTGCCGCTGATGATTGCGGCAGGTAACTATCAGTGGGATAATAATTACCCCAATGCGGAGGTCTTTGAAAAAGACATCGCCCTGCAACAATTATGGGTAGCAGATATTGACGGCGAAATAGGCGGGGTATCAGCTATTACCACCGACCAGGAGCCCGAGTATGCCCACGTTGGCTGGGACCTGAATGAAACAGCCATTGTTACCCACCGCCTGGCTGTTAGCCCAAAACACCAGGGCAAGGGCATTGCCGCGGCTTTATTGATACAGGCCGAAACCGAAGCTAAAAACAGGGGGATAAAGGTATTAAGGATTGATACCAATACGGCCAACCAGGCCACACAACGCCTTTTCCCTAAACTGGGCTATGTATTTGCCGGCGAAATAGGCCTGGGCTTTCGCGAAGGGCTGCGGTTTTATTGCTACGAGAAGCGTTTTTGAGTCCATAGTCGATGGACAAGAGAAGTCCATGGTCCATAGTCCATAGCAAGAACTTGAACATAGTAAAATTCCAGGAAAATAATCTCCTGTTGCCATAGATTATGGCCAGTCGACTCTCTCAAAACCGCGCGGATGTTATTAAAAATCAATTATTACCATGGACTATGGACCATGGACTATCGACCTGAAAAAATATTCACAAAAAGCGTAACCATCAGGCAGTTAGTAACGTAAAAATACATCAAAATCAAAGAAATGATTTGATAATAATTTTGCAGTTATGGAATTTTTGTTCTTCTTCTCGCTCACAGGTGTTATAATAGTTACGCTGATATTAAAGTTTGATAAAAAGCAAACGGTGAAGGTAAATGCGGTTTTAAAAGAAACCAGGAGCGTGCCGCCGTTATTTATGCTGAAATCAACCGAACAAAAAATTGGTGTTTTAAAAGCAGCGCTGCGTTACGATGATATTCCGCAAAATATGGCGGCAGCAGCGTCGATGTCGCAAATTTACAGCACGCAATCAGAAACCAACAGGCTTTCAAAAGTACAGGAGCTTAAGTTGTTATCGTCAAAATACAACAACGGCCAGATCTCTATTGAAGCCTATAATCAAAAGCTGGACGAGTTGCTTGAGCAGATACAAAGCCAGGGCGGATCATTTGAGCTGGCTTGTTAAGGTTGTAAGGGTTGGAATAAGTTTAAAAATTGAGATTTAGTTTAGTTAATATAGTTTAAGGGTTTAGTTTTTCATAGTTTAGTTTAGTTGAAGGGGGTTGTAATATCGGCAGATGTTACAACCTTTTTTTTGTGGAAAGTCATTAGGTCATTGGTTGATAGGGAAGGTTAATAGGATCGGATTAATGATCATCTTTACTTGCTTCGTGCGGAATCCCCGGTTAATTTTAACCACGGAGATTCGCGGAGGGATGCACAAAATAACGCAGGATAAATATCCTTCACTCATAAAATTCGCCAAACATCCCCACCAACCAATGACTTAATGACCCAATGACCCAATGACTTTCCCGCCACTCCAACTTATTACAACTTTTCCAACCTAATACAACAAATTGTTTTATTATTGCAGCCAAATGTCTGACGAAGCACTTGTAAAACGGATAAAGGTAATTGTAAAGGAACATGGCGGCCAGCTGGCCCTTGCCAATGCCATTGGCGTTGATCAGGGTTTCATCAGTAAGGTGATCAATAAAAAGCAGGACGTTAGCTATTATCTTATCCGTAAGCTTTGTTTTCAGCTAAAATACTCTCCCGAATGGCTCATTCTGGGTACCGGTGAGAAAAAAATCAACAAACCCGAATCAGCTAAACTAATCACCGAAATTCAAATGATGCGTACCGAGCTCGACATTCTTCATGCCCGTATGCGCGCCTACGAAATTGAACTCACGGAACTCAAAAATCAATTGCACCTGCAGCAGCAAAAAGCAGGCTGAAAGGGAGGATAAAGGTTAAAGGCGAAAGGTCAAAGGTTTTTTTTTGACAGGTTTTGACAATTATCTCTTTAAGTCGTCTTATTTTTTTGAGCATTAACTTTTTCACCCTTTACCTTTCGCCTTTCGCCTTTCACCTTTTACCTTGAAAAATCACCCGTTTATCATAATTGTATTCAATACATCGGTTACGCCTTTGCATTTATTTACAGATGTTTCCAGCGATAACAGGATTTCGCGGTATTTGATGAGTTTAATGGCGTTTTTTTCGTCAGTGAATAAATCCGCTACTGCATGGTAATAAACCTGGCCGGCCATGGTTTCGTAGTTTTTAATATGGCGGCATATCATAGGCAGTTCGCCTGTTTTTTTGGTTTTCCGTAGCATTTTTATTGCTTTCTCCACCTCCAGGCTTGCCTTTAATATAATAATGGCTATTTGTTTAATAGCAGGCGAAAATTCATCTATTGCATAAAGATACATGCGGCCGCCGGCTTCGTGTATAGCATCGGCCACATCGTCAAGCGCCGCCGCCAGGGCATGTATATCGGGCCGGGTTAGCGGCGGGAAAATTATCTTATTCAGATAGAGGTTGATCTTATGCGTAATATCATCGCCAAAGTTTTCTTTTTTATTGATCTGCTTGTACATCGCCTCCAGATCGGAGCGGTCATCCGTTTCTACCACCGTTTGAAGCAACCGGGCCATTTCAACCACGTTATTTGCAGCAAGGTCGAACTGGTCAAAAAATAAGGCCCGGTTTGTAAAAAAATTACTCAGAATGTTTGCCATAGTTGCATTTTCACTTCAAACCAAAATTAGCTTTGTAATATTAAGCAGGCGTTAAGTTTACCTTTACTATTAAATAAATCCGTAAGCGGCAGCAGTTTGAGTGGCGGATGGCGGGTTAACCGGAATTATTAATAAAAATTCATCAGACGTTAGCTTCGCGACTGCCGAAACAGTATTTATAACATAACAGTTTGACTCACGACCATGTTGTTAGTTAAGGGATAATTTGTAGTTTTATGGTTTAATTAAACCTCTTACCGAAAAAGAGCAAACAATACATACGAAATTTAAGGTGTCTGTAATTTACAATAAATTCTGTACTTTCGATTTGTCCAAAAATATATTTAACTTTACAAAACAGCCATGGCAGCTTGCGATTACAGTGCCAATCATTAGCATTTACTTCTTTTTGTTACCACTGTTATTTTTAGTAGTATAATAATGATGCCTGTGTGCTGAACGCGTGTAATAATCGCCGCCATTTGTTAGGTCGCCGCGATATACTCGTTCAAACTTTGGCTGTTTGGTTTCACTTTTCTATGTTGCCTTTTGACCTCCATTTTTGTTGTTAAACAATATAGATGAACATCAAGCCGTCATCCTTCGGCGCCCTTTTTACCGTTGGATTTTGCTCCCAGCCAAATTCTTAAAGCCTAAGTAATTAGGCTTTTTTTAATGTCGATTCTAATTTGTTCTCAAAATCATCAGATTTAAAGAATATTAGTTTAATGCCGAATTTTTTTTCTTCTAAGTACCCTAATTCTTGCAATCCGATTAAGTCTGTTCTTGCCGTCTGATATACAATTCCAAATTTAATTTGAACTTCTTTTATTGTATATCCCTTTTTATTGTCAACGATTAATCCGCGTAGCAATTCGGCCTGCCGTTCATTTATATTTTCATTTTTTATTAGATAAAATAGATTTTGCTTTTCCATTACCTTCCTCTTTATATAGCTTTGTAGGTTTTCAAGTGCAAAATCCATGCACTTTAAATTGTAATCAATGAAATATGTTAAGTCGTTTTCATCATATTCAGAATGCAAGTAGGATTTTGCATACTGAGCAGGTGCTTTTATAATTATTTTGGAGATTGACATATATTCAACAAGCCAATACCCTTTTGAGATTAGATACCAATAAAAAACGGCTCGGGCTGTTCTTCCATTTCCGTCAACAAAGGGATGTATATATCCTATTAAAAAGTGTAGAATAATACCTTTAATTATTGGATGGATAAATTCAATTTCATCATGATTTGCGAATTTGCAAAAGCTACTCATCAATTCTTCAATGCTTTCAAAATTGGGAGGAGTGTAAAATATTTCCCCTGTTATATCATCGACAACATTCACATCATTATTTTCTCTGAATTTTCCCTCGTTTTCGGCATTCTTTAATGTGTTCTTTGAAATAATGGAATGTATTTCTAATATTAGCTCTTTTGAAAACGGCTGATCCTTAATGTCCAAAACCTTTTTGATGGTGCGATAATTATTTACAATCATCTTTTCATCCAAAGTATTAGGATTTCTGTTAGTGCGAAGCATTTGTTTAGCTATCTCCCTCGTTGTAGCGGCCCCCTCTAATTGACTGGATGCTATTGCCTCTTCCATTATGGAGCTAATTAAATACCTGCTCCTATCATCTGGCGGAATAATTGAGCGTCCCTCTAATACCCCTCCAAGGTACATATCAAATTTGTGCAATAGTTTCAGAATATTATTTGTTGTATTATATCCAAAGTTAAACCCAGGAAGCTCATTAATCATTATTTGAGAAATAGACCTGTCCCTTAATATTTTGTTATAAGACCACAATACTTCGGGTGTATAATTTAATATCGTCCCTTTTTTCTTGATTTTTTGTTTAAATTTATCCCAATAGGGATAACCTTGATCTATTTCCTGCAATCTCTTATTTACTTCAATATCTTTTATAATACCCACCAAATCAGCATTGAACTCTTTTTTAAACATGAGCATTTTGTCGGGGGGTAATTCAGGTCGTTTCATAATTACTAATTTATACTAATTAATACAAATATAGTAATTATCTACTAATTTTATATAAATTAGTAGATAATTAAAAATAAAGTTTTGTATTTGTTTATTAAAAGAAATAAAGCCACTTCAAGCCAAAATAGTTTTGTGGTGCTTACCCGATATTTATTATCAAATAAATAAGGTGTTTGTGACAATGATAAAACAGCGGGCGGGTTAATTGTAATTGTTAACTCATTTTCACCTGAAAAGGTGCTTGTGGCACTCAAAAACGACGATTTTGCAATAATAAGCAACTGTGCAAAATCGTTTATGTAAGTAACGTAAAAAAGGTGTGATATTAAACTTTTTTTGCTTTTTAAGGTTATAATATTAGTAATTTTATAAGTCGTGAAAACGGTTGGAGATAAAATAAAGAAATGTTTAGCTATATCATTAATGATGATATACCTGGTTGTCTCTTTGTCTAACCTGCTCTTTCTTCCAAAATATAATAAACATGCTGGGGGCGGCAAAGTCGGCATAAGCGCAGGTATGCATTTTTACCCTGCCTGGTTGTATAACGGGGCCAACAGTTCATCTATCCTGTTTCACCGTACCTGCAAGTCCATCATCGAAAACAGGCAGAATACGGCGGCTTTTTTTAAAGCGGCTGCAACTGTTTTTTTGTTAATGCTGACAGTTAGTATTAGCGGACGGGCATTAAATAAACAAAACAGCAACGGAGGTACATCATTTAATGCGGGCCACCACTATGCTTATCTCAGTTTTTGTGTATTACGAATTTGATACTAACAAAGCAGGGGCACCATTTATTAATACCTATATTATACCGGGTTAGTTAATAAATTGAGGGGCATATCCCCAAGCCTGCAACCAGACGCGGTTATTAATTAACAGCGACCGTTTTACCTGATACTTAAATACAATTAATAACGATATTTTAATTTAAAGAAAAATGAAAAGCATAATTAAATATTTGGCACTTACCTGTACGGGTATAGGTTTGTGCCTGTTTATGGCCGGGCCTGTTATGGCCCAGCGCGGCGGTGGTGGTGGCGGCCACTCAGGCGGTGGCGGCGGCGGACGTTCTGGCGGTGGTGGTTTTTCGGGTGGCGGGCATGTTGGCGGCGGTGTTGCCGCACGGCCATCTGGCGCTTCTTTTAACGGGGCACGGCAGGGCGTACAATCACGTGGCGTTGCGGGCCAGCGTTACAGCGCAAACGGCGGGCAGCGCACCGTGGCTTATAATGGTACAAGAGTAGGCGTTAACGGTACCCGCTACAGTGTAAACGCATATCATGGCAGTGGCCTTTATGGGCATGGCGGCAGTACAGGCCGTTACGGATGGGGACGCCACAACGGTTATTTTTATAACCGCGGTTATTATGGCAGTTTATATTATCCCTACCTGGGGCTGTGGTACTGGAGTTTGCCTTTTGGCTGTTACCCTTTTTGGTGGGGTAATTATGAGTACTATTATGGCGACGGCTATTTTTATCAATACGAAAACAACCAGTATACCGTGGTTGAACCACCTGTCGGCGCCGAAATTACCAGTTTACCAAAGGGAGCCCAGTCTATTGTGATTAACGGCGAGCAGTACTACGAGCTGAACGGCGTTTACTATTTACCGGTTACCAAAGATAATGGAACAGTAGTTTACCAGGTGGCAGGTAAAGACGGCGAGCTTAATACCGGAAACACTGGCGCAGCTGCCGTAGAGCCAAAGGTTGGAGACATTGTTACCAAGCTGCCGCCTGATTGCCGCAAGGTAAACCTAAACGGCGCAAGCTTTTTTGTTTCGGCTGATGGCATTTATTACCAGGAAATAAAAGACAGCAATAATAATACAGTGTATAAGATTGTTGGTTTGGACGACAACGGGCAGTAAATAAATATGCCATATAATATTAAAAGCATAAATGGCCGCGCAAGGCTGTTTATGCTTTTTTATCTTTATAACACCCCCTTGCGGTTATTTTAATTCCCGTTTCATCTTTTTTAAGCCGTTTCAGGCTTTTTTGCCTGTTTCAATCACCTGCTTAAGTAGCAATTCTTTGCTCAAACTTTCAATTATGGGCCGGGAATCAACTCATTTTTTGAGGTTTAGCAGCAAAAATCAGCTGTTGATGGCTGTTTCTGATGCCGGTGTCACTTCATGAAATTACGCCCAATATTAACAAAAATCAATGCCTGTTAACTTAATCTTCATCTAAAATAGGTCAATGTTAAGTTTATGTTACCAAAGTCCATTAGATTAACCTTTGGTTTAGTTTGCTGATATTAAGCTATTTATATAAAATAAAATGGCTGCAAATGCCATTTGGTTGATTTTAGAGGGATTTGGTATGTATAATTAACATTTACATAATATCACCAAAGGGTAATCATTCCTTAACATTAAGATAATGCACCGTACGCACCTTTGAGGCAAAATTTATTTAATCCTCAATCAACATGAAAAAAATGTTTACAAAACTTTTTAGTGCAGCCTTACTAATGGGTTTGACAGTAATAGGTTTTTCGGCTAAAGCCCAATCAACCTCATTAGCAGGTGGTGCTCAAGTTGCAAAAACAGCAAGTGTAACAACTGATGACACTAAAGCTGATGAAAAAGCTAAAGCCAAAGAAAAGGCAGAGGCTAAAGCTGACGAAAAAATGGCGGCGAAAGTAGCAGCTGATCCTGATACCGCATGGAAACCACAAAGAAGAGTATGGGGTTATACTTTTGGCGATTTTTACTATGACGCTCATTCTCCTGCAATTACAGTTGCACAGGGTAAAGAGAACAATTACTACCAGGTGCCAACCTATCGTAATGCTTTCCAATTCCGTCGTTTATATTTAGGGTATGATTACGAAATTACCAAAAAGTTCAAGGCTGAAGTATTGTTGGCAACTGAGCCAACTGCCAATGTTAACGCAGCTTCTGGTACGTCTATCCAAAGCAGCGACAACCTTGTTGACGGCAAAATGGCATTCTGGATAAAGAACTTTAACATCCGTGTAAGAGACCTGTGGAATGGTACCGACTTCGTTATCGGTGAATTAAGCACCCCTGGTTTCGCGTTAAATGAGCCGGGCACAAACGCACCTACAAGCCTTTCGGAAGCAACCTGGGGATATCGTTCAATCGAAAGAACTATCACCGACTTCCACAAAAACAACTCATATGACGTTGGTGCTGCGTTGCAGGGGACATTTGACCCGGCAACCAAAAACTTTGGTTACGTGTTAATGGTTTCAAACAACAGCACAGCAAGCTTATTAAGCGCTGCAAATGCCAACAGTGGTTTCTATAAAATTTTCTACGGCGATTTGTGGGGTAAGTTTGCCAACAATCACTTATATGCAGATTTATACTATCATACTGCCCGTTCTGCTGCGGCTACTTCAGCTGTTGGCGGCCAAAGCAACTCAATGTACAAAGTATTTGCTGCTTATCTTTCAAAACCGTTTAACCTGGGTGTTGAAGCTTATACTCAAACATTTGAAAACGGCGTAACAGATAATGGTGCAGTAGGCGCAACAGGTGCTCCAAAAGTAGTTAAAAATGCTACTGTTAACGGTTTGTCCATCTGGGTACGTGGCGCTATCAACCCAACCTGGAATTATTTCGCCAAATACGATTCTTACAACCCATATACCGATTTTACAGGAACGGATTCATATTCTGTAAATGCCGGAGCAGCTGCTTATGGTGCTTATGATCCATACACTAAAGAGCACTTTGCAACATTTGGTTTAGATTATAACCCTACCAAGAATGTGCACTTTATGCCAAATATCTGGTACATCCAATATATTGATAACGCAAGCCCGTCTGTAACCGGTTATGTGCCTAACAACCATACTTTAGTTTACAGGTTTACATTCTTCTTCACTTTTGGTAAATAATACCAGGGGATAAAAAATTAAAATTAAAAATATAACAAACCATGAAAGTAGTTAAAAGTTTACAATTAGCGATCGTAGCGGTAGCTGCAAGTTGCTTATCCTTATCAGCTTCGGCACAGGATGCTACCTTGTTAGGCGCCGGCAGTACATTTGTATATCCCCTGTTTTCGAAAATATTTGCCGAGTATGATGCCTCACAACACGTAAAGGTTAATTACCAGGCAATCGGTTCAGGCGGCGGTATATTGCAGCTTACCAACAAAACCGTTGATTTCGGCGGTTCTGATGCGCCGTTAAATGATGAGCAGGAAAAAAAGATCGGCGTACCGGTTTTACATATCCCTATGGCTTCAGGTGCTGTTGTAATTTCTTATAATATTCCTGGTTTTACTGGTGTTTTAAAATTAAACGGTAAAGACCTTGCCGATATTTACTTAGGTAAGATCACCAACTGGAACAGCCCCGAGCTTGCAGCAACTAACCCTGGTGTAAAATTACCAGATCAGGGTATCGTTGTAGTTCACCGTTCAGACGGTAGCGGTACTTCTTTCATCTTTACTGACTATTTAACCAAAGTAAATACTGATTGGGCTAAAAAAGTAGGTAAAGCAAGTGCTGTTAACTGGCCTGCCGGCTTAGGTGGCAAAGGCAGTGCAGGTGTTGAAGGTTTGGTTAAACAAACTCCCGGTGCTATTGGTTATGTTGAATTAGCTTATGCTGTTCAAAACAAAATGCCTTATGCACAGGTTCAAAACAAAGCAGGTAAATTTATTACCCCAACTTTGGAAACAACTACACTGTCGAGCAATGTAGAGTTACCTGCAGATTCAAAAGTATCATTAACAAATACTGATAATGCTAAAGGTTACCCTATCACCAGCTTTACCTGGGCGCTGATCTACAAAGAACAAAATTATGGCGGCCGTTCAGCTGACAGGGCTAAAACACTATTAAAATTGTTATGGTATAATATTCACCAGGGACAAAAAGATTGCGAGCCTTTAAACTATGCTCCGCTTTCAAAATCAGCTGTTAAGGTTGCTGAGAAAATTTTGAAATCGGCTACTTTCGGCGGCAAAGCGATATTATAATTAGTATTAAACGATCCGACTAACGACTTGTTGATCCTAAAAAATCTATAGCCGTAAAATGATCAAATAAACACAGTTACCAGTACTCTTGAAACAGGGGCTGGTAATTGTGTTGTATAACCCGACCATATTTTTAGCTTTAGAGCGAGGCAGGTAAATTTGGCGGAGTTCCAAAAAAATGTAAGAAAGTTATCCTTTGCCGGGATTTATATCACCTGTAAATACTGATAAATTATGATGAAAAATAAGAGGCTGGACCTATCATACAGTCAGATGAAATGGGAAACCATTTTCAAACGTATCTTAAGTACAATGAGCGCCATCATTGTAATAGTGGTGGTGGGTGTTTTTATAACGTTGGTTGTACAATCGTGGCCGTCAATCAAATCGCTCGGATTAGGCTATTTGTGGGGAAAAGTTTGGGACCCGGTAAATAACGTTTACGGCGCTTATCCTTTTTTAATAGGCACATTGCTAACCTCGTTTACTGCCCTTATCATCTCGATACCGTTTTCGTATGCAATAGCCATTTACCTGGGCGAATATAACCCCAAAGGCTGGTTATCTGACCTGCTGAAAAACACTATCGAGCTAATAGCGGCGGTGCCATCTATTATTTACGGTTTTTGGGCATTATTTGTACTGGTACCGGTAGTACGCCAGCTGGAAACAAAAATACATGTGGCCCCTTACGGCGTTGGTGTTTTCACCGCTTCGCTGGTTTTGGCTGTAATGATTATCCCTTACGCTGCCGCGCTGGGCACATCGCTGATCCGGATGGTGCCATCGCCATTAAAAGAGGGTGCTTATGCACTTGGCGCTACCCGTTTTGAGGTGATCCGCAGTGTTATTTTACCTTATACACGTTCAGGTTTGTTTGCAGGCATCCTGTTATCTCTCGGTCGCGCATTGGGCGAAACGATGGCCGTAACCGTGCTGATAGGTAATACCAGCGCCATAGCCAGTACCTTTAAAGATGTTTTCTTTGGTCCGGGTAATACCATGGCCAGCGTTATAGCGAATGAATTTGCCGAAGCCGACCACGCTTTATATTTATCGGCCCTTATTGAACTTGGTTTAGTATTATTCTTTGTAACGGTTATTATTAACTTGATTGGCAAACGGATAATTACCAGATACACTAACAACTAACCACATGGATGCACGAATAGGAATAAGAAATACCAAGAGTATTTTATTTAAATCATTCATCATATTTTTAGCCTTTGTAGTAACACTGCCCTTAATTATTGTGTTGTTATACATCATAAAACAGGGTGTTATGCAGGTTAACTGGCACTTTTTAACCCATGTGCCCGCACCCGAAGGCGAAAAAGGCGGTGGTATAGCCAACGCTTTAGTAGGTAGTATACTTATCGTTGGCATGTCGTCAATAGTTGCCATACCGGTTGGCATATTAGCCGGTATTTACCTGAGCGAAAACCCCGGTACCAAACTGGCTTATTACAGCGGGTTATGTGTTGATATATTGCAGGGCGTGCCATCCATAGTAATGGGTATTGTGGTTTACTTCTGGATAGTAAAGCCCTTTGGGTTTTCGGCTATATCAGGCAGTATCGCGCTGGCCATTATGATGCTGCCGATCGTGATCCGGTCAACCGAGCAAACATTGCTTTTGTTGCCGCCTTCACTTAAAGAAGCGGCATTGTCATTAGGCGTACCATACCACAG
>Ga0207076_1195_pt1 | contig 13537 bp, 5 predicted proteins | sample Alteio_BWMinHeat_62_FD_153568 | JGI IMG/M metagenome (GOLD analysis project Ga0207076, IMG submission 153568) | Enriched cells from forest soil in Barre Woods Harvard Forest LTER site, Petersham, Massachusetts, United States -... | ecosystem: Environmental > Terrestrial > Soil > Temperate forest >... | reverse complement strand
ATTAGCGTCTTCATCGCATTTGGAAGCAGGCGCATTCATTTCTAGTCAAAAGAATTTATCTCATCCTGATTTGCAATATCATTTTTTACCCGGCTTGATCAATAATCATGGACGTGATCCTGGCAAATATCACGCATTTCAAGTACATGTTGGAACGATGCGACCTGAAAGTCGAGGTTATTTGCAACTTGTCTCCAATAATCCCTTAGAAAAAATCAAGATTATTGCAAATTACTTGCAAACCCAAAATGATTTACATGACCTCATCACTGCCGTTCCTCTGACTAGAGAAATATTTTCGCAGGCCGCCTTCAAACCTTATAGAGGCTATGAAATTCAACCCGGGATTGATTGCAGTTCACGAGAACAAATTGAAACTTTCATTCGCACCAAAGCAGAAAGTGCGTATCACCCCTGTGGCACCTGCAAAATGGGTCAAGATGAAGCTGCTGTTGTTGATCCAAACGCCAAAGTATATGGCATCGATAATTTACGTATCGTAGATGCTTCCATCATGCCTTCTATTATTTCTGGTAATCTTAATGCTGCGGTCATTATGATGGCAGAACGAGTCAGTGATATGATTATTGAAAGAAATATTTAGGAAAGCAATTTTGTAGTATATGCAGCCAATCAATTTTACTGTCGATTTATCTACGCCTATGCGTAATATTCTCACTCTCTGCCTGAATCAACTAAGTTGCAATATTGTTTTCAGAATCGGTTTAACTTTATCATCCGTTTTCAACTCGATTTCTTACGAAAAATTATTTTCTTTCAGCACTTTTTTCAATTGATATTAACTTCTTGAATAATATTGAAATATTATCGTCCTTCTAAGGCTTTATTTTCTGTCATTTTTTTTTATTGGCTTATAATAAAGATAAGATCTATAGATTTTTAAGGATTCCTAAGTATTAAAAAAGCTTATAGGGTGGTTATGTTTTCTCTGAGGACACTATGCCGCAACCAGGAAGTGAGATTCCTGCTCAAGACATTCCTACTCCGCGAGGAAGTGGAATTCTTTCTCTTGAATCTTTAGCCAAGTTTCAAAGAAAAGCTCGATTGGGGAGGCCACTAGCGGGTAACGCAGCATTAAGATCTGAAAGGATTGATCATGAAGGAGATGATTCAACCTATGAAGTAATGCGTCGAACAAGCGGTTATTTTGGAGTATTAAATTCCTTTCGAGAAGGCAACGCAGAAGACTTGAAAGCACATCTCGATGCTTTCCCCAAGCCAACAGTAATTGAAAAGAAAACAGCAAAAGAATTCCAAAGTGGTCTTGCTGCAGGAGGAATTCCAGTATCTCCTGTATTATCTAGAAAAGATCCTGAAACAGGGAAAGTTATTTTTGACAAAGAAAATTATTTTAAGTGTTCCGTACAACAAAGAGTACCACTTGGTAATCTCTTGGCTAAAATTAATCAAGGGCATTATAAAATTATTGATCCAAAAACCGGTCTTGAATTTCCAGATACCAAAGAATTACCTAGAGCAGAGGCAATAAAAACTTATATAAAAAATAATAAATGCTTATGCTTGGTTCTTGCAAATGAACAAAAACATTATGAAGGAATTGTTCATCGACTCGAGTTCACTGAGCCAGATCGACCCGAGCTCATAGGAGGAAAACCATCACTCAATCGAGAAAATATTTCTAAAGTGGATCAACCCAAATGGTGGCCTTCTGAATTATTAGGTTCTTTCGAAGAAAAGGCGACGCAAAATTTTGCGGCATCATTTGCAGCATCTAAAGAGGATGCACGAGAAGGGAATTTTCATCCGACTGAAATTTTTGCTATGGAAGTCGAATTACCCGATGGCACAAAAGTTAAAAAACCCATTGGCGGTGATATCGATGGATTAGTCGATCGTATGGATGTTACATCGGAATCCTATTCGGTATTGTTGGAAATAATACCTGATGCTGATTTACCTATCTATGCATCTAAAAAAGAGACGACAGGTAAAGGTGCTTTAGGTATAGATGAAATGGCAAGAGAACTTGCTAGCATCGACCCTCATCATATTAAAAAATTAACGGAAAAGAAAGAATTAGCTATAAAAGAACTACATGGCCTTATCGAAGAAGAAAAAAAAATACATTCCAATGTACATTCCGAAGAAGAAAAAGAACCTCTTCTTGAAAAAATAAATGAAAAAAGAAAGAAACTCGAAGAACGAATATCCGCAATTGATGGTCTGATTTCAGGTTTCAGTATAATTACAGCTGCATATAAAGACCCGATAGCTTCTAAGAGCATTTCGAATTCTGTAGCCTACCAAGGTGTCACGACTAAGCGTGAGCTGTTCGCCCAACTAGCGAGAAACCTAACATTAGCTAAAGGCAAGCCGCAAGAATATTTCACTCATCAACATGCCAATGAATTTCGTCATCCCGGAACACCGTCTGATATAAATAATAAAAATTTAGTTTTCGTACCAGGCACAAGAAAAGCGGTTTTGACCAGATCAGAACAAGAACTCGTTGATCTTTTAAAAGAACGAGATCAACAAAATTATTTTTTTGATGTGATGAGATCTTATCTGGAAACACCAGCCAAAGCCAAATTATGGGGACCTGTTGTTGATATACAAATATCAAAAGGACAGCCTGTTAAAGCGGATGTTTTAATAACATATCATGGTTTGTTATCATCTCAGACTCCAGAATCAATAAAAGACATTTTTCCTGACATTACCACAAAACAGCTAACCGATAAAATCGAAAAACTAGAAATAGCGACAATCAGTACATTTGCTAAGGATTTATCTCTGTTGACAGAAATTTTAAAAGACCCAAAAAGTCCAGCTCATATAGCGTTAAATGTAAATAGAATATCCGAAGAACTCGATTTCATGGTGAGGTTCGTTGCAAATGCAAAGCATCTGAATAGTGATCATCCTGATATGAAAAGTGCATTAGAAAATTTAAACTCTTCATTGGCTGAATTAGAAAAATTAGATAGTGTATGTAATAATGATAAATTGAGATCGAGTATAGCTGGAATAAGAACTTCTATCGATACAAGTCGAACACATGAAGTTGAATCAACTCGTACTGTAAGGCTTGGATAATAAAATTTAGGAGAAGAAAAAATGTCTATAAGTCACAAAGATTTTGCCTCAAGAAATCAATTTATTTCTGAACATCTAAGCCAACTAAGCGACGAAATTGCTCGCTGTAAAGAAGAAAACATTTCTGAAATTGTTAATTGTATCGTTAGCTACAAAGCACTACCTGGTCATATGAATGATGACATTATTGATTTATCTATCGGTGATATTGCTATGGTTAAAGGCTTTATTTCAGCCAAAACAGAAAAATATGCTTTAGTGTTTGTTGAAAGATTACAAGAAGAAATAAAATTTTTGCTGAATCATATTCCTTCGCTCAAAGATGATATTAAAAAAGACTGCGTGACGCTTGTAAGTGAATTAGAAGAATTTGCGAAAGAAATTAAAAAAAGTCGCGATGAAGCCTAAATCCTATGTAAGTAAGCTAAACCATAAGATGGTCAACGATTTTACTATCGCAAAAAAGGGCCACGAGGATTATATATTTAATCTACGCCTATGCGTAATATTCTCACTCACTGCCTGAGTCACCGGATCTAAACAATATTTAAAAACCGTCAATGTCCCTAATAAACTACCGGTTCGCACAACAACACCCGGAGCAAAGCTTTTGAAAGGGGAAAGACCTGTTTTTTTGCCTTCTTCCACAATATTGTGACAGACATATCGAGCAAAATTGAGTTGCCATCGAATTAATGCGAGAGGTGAAGTCAATTTCGGTTTTTTTGGCATTAAATCAGGTTGTTGTTGAAGTTGATACTTAAAAGTTGCCGCATTAGCAGCGAAAATTGTTAAAGGTTGCGCGGCCAACATAGCTAATCCATCAGAAGATGTGGCAAGCAGTTTCGATACCCATGTTGGATTTCCATCACTTTTTCGATATAAAGATGAAACGGATTGATATTGAGCGCTATTGTCCGCAATTCGTTGCGCAAAATCAGACGTCTTATGATGTAAAGCATAAAAACATAACCCTTCACGAATACCGACTGAAATTGGACCACCCGTTAATTTCGTTACTCCAGATAAACCTTTCTGTCGATACAATTGTAAAAGATCAAGTTGCAATTTATAACGCGTATTAATCGCAACAATGGAAGATGCAGGTGCTGTTCCTGCACTGATTAGCGTTGGTATGATGAGATCACTATATGAAGCCAGCATGGGTGAGCGTGTACGCTTGGCCGCTTCCGAGACAGCTACTTCGAGTAAAAACGTCGGATAAAATCCATATTTCAAAACGCCCCAGGTTCTTTTATAAGAATCTTTCCATTCTTTCCTCTTCAATAAATCACGCCATGTTGGTTTTTGGACTAACGCTTCCGCTTTTAAAGCCATTCCAAAAGGCATACTCGTCGCTAAATAATCGCAACCTAAAACGATGGTATTGCTCAAAATGGTTCGCGCTATTTGTCTCATCACACTATCAGGTACAGGTATAGAAGGCTTGCTTTCTTCGCTTGTTGCTTTGGATGAGTGAGCAGAGTCTATTTTGTCTAAATTATCTGGCATATTATTATTTTATGTTTTTCAATTGTTAGATTCAGAATAAAGCTGTTCATTCGGCAAATATCATATTCTCATCATCGCCATCAATCAACTGTATAAATGTACACTGACAGGACCCCAGTTATCAGACTGAGGGGGTCAAATATTTCATTGGCTGTTGATAACTTTAAGATGTGAAAAAAAATATACAAGTTAAAGTTATCAACAGCCAAAGAAATACTTGACCCCGCATCAGTTGACAAAAATTGACAAAATCATTAGAGCTGACTAATATGCGAACAATTATTTAGTCAATTTTTCTAATCAGGTTCTATATGAAATCATATGAAAAGAAATCGGAAATTACGCCTGAAAATACAAAATCCAATCCCAAATCAAACAGCGCGCCTGCGGATGGGGATAATACAAAGGCTAAGCCTCAGCATTCAAAGCAATCCCGAGTTTTATCATTAAGAGGAATCCAAACCTCCGTCGCTCCTTTCCTAGATATTAAAAGTACTGGAAGCCTATCCCATTCACATAGAATGTTTAATGAACTTTGGCAAATAAAAAGTCGTACCGATTTTAAATTTATTCCTGATCTTAAAATAGCTACTCGATTTTATCAGATAGCGACAATAAAAGCGGGTATGTTTCAACCATTAGGGTATTCGGATCTGGATCATTATAAATTGGCACAAGATGCAGTTGAATATGAAGAACAACTTGCATTTATTGGCTTTAATCATTCATTGAATCGCCATTCTAATGATGAAGATGTATTTTATGATTCTGTAGAAGGCCCGTTTATTGGCAAAAATCCATCTAATGATAAATATTTATTTCTCGCCTATTGTGACAAAACACTTAACTCAGATCAGCCTGATTTTCGAATTGTAAAAGGTTTATTGCATATCGCTATTTTTCATTATTACGAATATCATCATATGTATGGCGAAAGATTAAATTCAGAAAAAAAACATCATCTACAACAATTATTATTGCAATTAATATCAAAATGCACCGATGATAAAATGAAAGGGGATGCTCATTTTGGATTATATTTAATAGCAAATGATCCAAACGATTTAGAGATGGCTAGAAAACTTAAATGTGGTGCGGCGATTTTTCATCTTGCGGGTGAAAAATTTGGATTGTTACTGCGTGAAAAGATGCGCCGTCAGCAGAAAGCAAAGCTAGCGTCATCGCCTCAAGATGAAAAAACAGCCTCATCCGAAGAAACAGCTTCTGCTTTTAATGAAATTATAAACTTAATCGATGAAGCTGCTAATCTAGGTTATGGTCCTGCTTGTTGCTTACTAGGTCTCGGTTTATTAAAAACTTTCAAACCTAAACTAGAATTCGATATTGAAGTAATACTCAGAAAATATTGGGATTATAAAATACTCGATGAATTTTCAGGCAATGCGGAAGATCTCACTTCTCTTGTTGCCCAGGCTATTCCTTTTCTTAAGCAAAAATATGCACCCTTGCTTAAACAAACAACCAAACAATCTTCTGGATTCAACTTTGGATTCTTTACGCGATTATTTTCCACATCATCAAAAGAAAATGCCGTTGAGGAATTGGCTGTTCAACTACTTAAAACCGCAGTTGGTCAAGAATCCGATATTACTGCTATCAGGGCTCTAATCGTTTATTACGCTGATAAAAATGATGTGACTCAAACCATCGAATATCTCTTAAAAGATAGTGAGCATAACAATTGGTATCTCAACTGGCTTTCATTCGGCCGCGCCTTTCGAGATGGTGGTTATTTGGATTTAGCCAAATTTAGACATAATTATGTTATTACGGAAAGTGTAGGTGGCTTTCATACAGCGAGAATCGAATGGCAAAATCCCACTCAATCTGCTCCGTTTGGAAAGATGCTTAATATTAAGCAGGATCCTGAAAAAGCTATTTTTTATTTAAAAGAAGGATTTCGTCTGCTTTTAAATCAAAGTCCACCTGATAGCCTAAAAAGGGATTTTTTTGAGCTTCCACTTTCTTTTTGTCATGGACATGATCCAGTTAATACACGAAATTGTATCCCTAAAGATGCAAAACAAGCTGAAGTTATATTTAAAATCATTGCTAAATGGGCAAAAGAAACAAGAAACCAGCAAATGTATACACTGGTTGTTGATATTTTTCGAAACGGTCTAGGATGTTTGCCTAAGCTACCTGAAGTGGCAAATCAACTGGATGCTCAATATGATGCGGGAGTTTCACTACAAAAATTACAGGGGTTAGCGAGATAGTGGGCTCGATAGTTAACGGCTTGTTGATTCAAGTATAGGAGAAAATGGGAATCCATCGAGGTGTGAAAAAATTAAAAATATGGTAAAAAAAGTAGGGTGGATTAGGTGCGTTTTTTGCACCGTAATCTACCCCATTCGGCGATGCTGCTGGTGGATTACGGTGCAAAAAGCGCACCTAATCCACCCTACAATTTTTTTAATTGAATTATTTCACACGATCTTCAGGCTGCTTTTTACCACGTCGTCCTGCGTGATAAGCCAAGCCTGTTCCTGCAGGAATCAAGCGGCCGACGATGACGTTTTCTTTCAAGCCACGTAAATCGTCGATTTTGCCACTGACGGCTGCTTCGGTAAGTACGCGAGTGGTTTCTTGGAACGATGCGGCTGAAATAAATGATTCCGTCGCCAGAGAAGCTTTGGTAATACCGAGCAACATCGGATCATGACGTGCGGGTAATTTACCTTGTTTCTGGATGCGTTCATTTTCTTCACGCATTTGTCCGTATTCCACTTGCTCGCCTTTCAAGAAGCTGGTATCGCCTGCGTGCGCGATAATGACTTTACGAAGCATCTGACGAATAATGACTTCGATGTGCTTATCATTAATTTTTACCCCTTGTAAGCGGTAAACGTCTTGAACTTCATTCACGATGTAGTTCGTTAACGCATTGATACCTAAGAGACGCAGGATGTCATGAGGATTCAATGAACCTTCAGCGATCATTTCACCTTTTTCTACATGCTCGCCTTCAAACACGCTCACATGACGCCATTTTGGAATCAGTTCTTCATGCACTTCACCGGCTGGCGCGGAAATAATCAGACGTCGTTTACCTTTGGTTTCTTTACCAAAGCTCACAATACCTGAGATCTCTGCCAAAATAGCGGTATCTTTCGGGCGACGCGCTTCGAATAAGTCAGCTACGCGAGGTAGACCACCGGTAATATCGCGCGTCTTTGACGTTTCTTGTGGAATTCTCGCAATAACGTCACCGACTTTCACCTTTGCGCCGTCTTCAAAGTTAATGATAGCATCGGGTGGTAAGAAGTATTGCGCTGGTATATTGGTACCTGCGAGATAGACATCTTCTTTAGCCTTCTCATCAACCAACTTGATCATGGGCTTCATTTCTTTACCACCCACACCACGTTGTTTTGGATCGGTCACAACGATACTGCTTAAACCGGTCAGTTCGTCGGTTTGACGATTCATAGTCACGCCTTCGACTAAGTCTGCAAACTTAAGGCGTCCGCCAACTTCTGTGATAACGGGGTGACTATGTGGATCCCAGTTAGCCACGATTTGCCCTGCTTCCGCTTTAGAGCCATCGCTCACTGACAATTCTGCGCCGTATGGAATCTTGTAACGTTCGCGTTCACGACCATGTTCATCCACAACAGCCAATTCACCGGAGCGTGAAACAGCAATATATTTGCCACTATGATGCTGAATGAGCTTAATGTTATGTAATTTAATCTTACCGGTTAATTTAATTTGAACGTTATTAGCCGCTGTCGCTCGAGAAGCCGCACCACCGATATGGAACGTTCTCATGGTAAGCTGCGTACCCGGTTCACCGATAGACTGCGCTGCGATAACACCGACCGCTTCACCGATATTGACTTTATGTCCGCGCGCTAAGTCACGACCATAGCAAGCGGAACAAATACCATAACGTGATTCACAGTTAATGGGTGAGCGAACCAACACTTGGTCGACTGACACTTCTTCCAGTTTTGCCACTAATTTTTCATCAAGCAAGGTTCCAGCTGGCACAATCACGTCGCCCGTAGCAGGATTCAACACATCTTGTACCGTCACACGACCTAAAACGCGCTCATGCAAAGGTTCAACGACATCACCGCCTTCAATAAGAGGTGTCATCGTGATGCCTTGCGTTGCACCGCAATCTAATTCTGTAATCACTAAATCTTGAGCAACGTCAACAAGACGACGGGTTAAGTAACCGGAGTTCGCTGTTTTTAAGGCGGTATCCGCAAGACCTTTACGTGCACCGTGAGTCGAAATAAAGTATTGCAATACGTTTAGACCTTCACGGAAGTTAGCTGTAATCGGGGTTTCGATAATAGAGCCGTCCGGTTTTGCCATCAATCCACGCATACCTGCAAGCTGACGAATCTGCGCTGCCGAACCTCTCGCGCCTGAATCCGCCATCATGTAAATCGAATTGAATGATTCTTGTTGAACTTTGTGGCCTTTCTTATCTTTTACCATTTCGGATGATAATTCTGTCATCATCGCCTTAGCGACTTGGTCGTTGGTACGTGACCAGATATCCACAACCTTGTTATAACGTTCACCCTGGGTAACGAGACCTGAAGAGTACTGAGCTTGGATTTTACCAACCTCTTCTTCCGCTTGCGCAATAATTGCCGCTTTTTCTTTCGGAATCACTAAGTCATTTACACCAATTGAAACACCGGATTTCGTTGCGTAATGGAATCCCATGTACATCAACTGATCCGCGAAAATAACCGTCGCTTTCAGGCCCACTTCACGATAACAAGTGTTAATGAGACCCGAAATGGCCTTTTTATTCATGGTGCGATTGACTAAATCAAATGACATTCCTTGCGGAAGTAATTCAGATAAAAACGCTCGGCCCACTGTTGTTTCAACAATTCGAATATTCTGGACAATTTCACCGGTTTTTTCATCATGGACATATTCTTTGATTCGAGCACGAATCTTGGCTTGCAATTCAACCATGCTATTTTCGTAAGCACGATGAATTTCATCCGTATCCGTAAAGATCATGCCTTCACCATGCGCATTCACTTTAACGCGAGTGAGATAATACAATCCCAACACCACGTCTTGAGATGGCACAATGATAGGTTCACCGTTAGCGGGTGATAAAATATTATTTGTAGACATCATCAATGAACGTGCTTCAAGTTGCGCTTCTAATGACAATGGCACGTGAACCGCCATTTGGTCTCCGTCGAAGTCAGCGTTATACGCTGTACAAACTAATGGATGCAATTGAATGGCTTTACCTTCAATCAAAACAGGCTCAAATGCTTGAATACCGAGACGATGCAAGGTAGGCGCACGATTTAACAAGACCGGATGTTCACGAATGACTTGTTCTAAGATATCCCACACGGCAGCATCTTCACGATCCACCATTTTCTTGGCTGCTTTGATCGTAGACGCTTGACCTTGAATTTGTAGCCGGCTGAAAATAAAAGGCTTGAATAATTCCAACGCCATTTTCTTGGGCAAACCGCATTGATGCAATCTCAATGTTGGGCCGACAACGATAACGGAACGGCCTGAATAGTCAACACGTTTACCTAACAAGTTTTGACGGAAACGGCCTTGTTTACCTTTGATCATATCCGCTAAGGATTTTAATGGGCGTTTATTGGAACCCGTAATCGCACGACCACGTCGACCATTATCTAACAGCGCATCCACAGACTCTTGTAACATACGTTTTTCATTACGAACGATAATATCTGGCGCATTTAAATCCAACAAACGCTTCAAGCGATTGTTACGATTAATCACGCGACGATAAAGATCATTTAAATCAGATGTCGCAAAACGACCACCATCTAATGGTACTAATGGACGCAAATCGGGTGGTAAAACAGGCAATACCGCTAACACCATCCACTCGGGTTTGTTGCCTGAAGCCAAAAAGGATTCCATTAACTTCAATCGTTTGGTGAGTTTCTTTAATTTTGCTTCCGACGACGTGCTTGCTATATCATCACGAATTTTAGCGATTTCGGTCTCTAAGTTGAGTGCGCGTAACAATTCTTGAATCGCATCGGCACCCATACGCGCATCGAATTCATCGCCATATTCTTCAATGGCATCATAGTAGGCTTCATCTGTCAGCAATTGACCGCGTTCAAGTTGAGTCATACCCGGATCAATGACAACATACGCTTCGAAATATAAAATCCGCTCGATATCACGCAATGTCATATCGAGTAATAAACCAATACGTGATGGTAAAGAACGCAAAAACCAGATATGAGCAATGGGGCTAGCCAGTTCAATGTGACCCATGCGGTCACGTCGTACTTTCGAAAGTGTGACTTCCACACCGCATTTTTCGCAGATAACGCCACGGTGCTTCAAGCGCTTATATTTTCCGCATAAGCATTCATAATCTTTCACTGGTCCAAAGATTTTGGCGCAGAACAAACCATCTCGTTCCGGTTTGAATGTTCGATAATTTATAGTTTCTGGCTTTTTTACTTCGCCGTAAGACCAAGAGCGAATCATATCTGGAGAAGCAAGACCAATATGAATGGCATCAAACTCTTCTAATTGTGTTTGCTGCTTTACAAGATTCAATAAATCTCTCAAGGTTTATCCCCCCATCATAATATTGCGATACTTCATTTCATTTCCGAAACGGATTGAAATGACAGATTTTTTATTCCAAATCCATATTAATGGCCAACGAACGAATTTCTTTAATCAATACATTAAATGCTTCAGGCATGCTGGATTCCATGTAGTGATCTCCGTCCACAATGTTTTTATACATCTTGGTACGTCCACCGACGTCATCGGATTTGACAGTCAACATTTCTTGCAAGGTATAAGCTGCGCCGTAAGCTTCGAGTGCCCACACCTCCATTTCCCCAAACCGTTGACCACCAAATTGGGCTTTACCACCCAAAGGCTGTTGCGTGACTAAGCTGTAGGATCCCGTTGATCGGGCATGCATCTTGTCATCGACTAAGTGGTTAAGTTTCATCATGTACATGTAACCGACGGTAATTTGTCGATCAAACGCACAACCCGTACGACCATCGTACAATGTCGCTTGCCCATTGACGGGAAGTTCTGCGAGCTCCAACATGGCTTTAATTTCATCTTCGCTTGCGCCATCAAATACGGGTGTTGCCATGGGGACACCGCCACGCAGATTCTCGGCTAAGCTGAGAATTTCATCATCCGAAAAATCAGCCAGGCCTTCTTTGCGCTTACTCGTCACATTGTAGATACTATTTAAAAACTGACGAACATTGCGAATCGATTGCTGAGCTTCCAGCATTTGACCAATCTTGAGTCCTAAACCTTTGGCTGCCCAACCTAAATGTGTTTCTAATACTTGTCCCACATTCATACGGGAAGGAACGCCTAGAGGATTTAACACGATATCAACAGGTGTACCATCCGCCATGTAAGGCATATCTTCTACTGGAACAATCGTTGAAATAACACCCTTGTTACCATGGCGGCCTGCCATTTTGTCACCGGGCTGCACACGACGTTTTACCGCGAGATAAACTTTCACAATCTTCAAGACACCAGGCGCTAAATCATCACCTTGCGTTATCTTATTGCGTTTCGCTTCGTATGCTTTTTCAAACTCAAGACGTTCTTGCTTATGTTGCTTGGCTGCCGCTTCCAGTTGCTTGTTCGCTTTGACATCTTTCAAGCGAATTTCAAACCACTTATCACGAGGCACTTCGGTTAAATAAGCTTTTGTAATCTTGGAGCCTTTCTTCAATTTAGCGGGACCACCTTCCGCGGTACGATTCAGCAAGAGCTTTTCAATACGTTGGAAGATATCATTTTCGCGAATACGTAATTCATCGCTCAAATCTTGTTTCGCTTTATCCAGTTCGCTACGTTCAATTTCGAGTACGCGCGCGTCTTTTTCAACACCTTCACGCGTAAAGACTTGCACATCGATAACAGTTCCTTCCATACCGGTTGGAACACGTAGTGATGTATCTTTCACATCGGATGCTTTTTCACCGAAAATGGCGCGAAGTAATTTTTCTTCCGGTGTCAGTTGGGTTTCACCTTTTGGTGTCACTTTACCTACTAAGATATCGCCAGAATTGACTTCGGCACCAATGTAAACAATACCGCATTCATCTAATTTTGAGAGTGCGCTCTCGCCCACGTTTGGAATATCCGCCGTGACTTCTTCCACACCTAACTTGGTATCGCGCCCGACACAAGTGAGTTCTTCAATATGAATACTCGTGAAGCGATCTTCTTGTACGACACGCTCTGAAATTAAAATCGAATCTTCAAAGTTGTAACCATTCCAGGGCATGAAAGCGACTAAGAGATTTTGGCCTAACGCTAATTCACCTAAATCAGTTGACTGACCGTCGGCAAGCACGTCGCCTTTCTCAATGGTATCGCCTTTTTGCACTAATGGTTTTTGATTAATACAGGTATCTTGGTTGGTACGCGTATATTTCGTGAGATTGAAAATATCGACACCGGTCTTGCCTTCTTCTGCTTCATTATCGTTTACACGAACAACGATACGTGACGCATCCACGTAATCAATAATACCACCACGTTTCGCAACGACAGTAACACCTGAATCTTTCGCTACGATGCGTTCCATACCCGTACCAACTAACGGTTTTTCTGTCTTTAAGGTTGGGACAGCTTGGCGTTGCATGTTGGATCCCATCAATGCACGGTTAGCATCGTCATGTTCTAAGAATGGAATCAATGCGGCAGCGACTGACACGATTTGTTTAGGCGAGACATCCATAAACTGCACACGATCAGGCGTTGTTAAAGTAAACTCATTTTTGTGACGCACGGGAACCAGTGTATCAATCAATTTACCTTTAGCATCCTGCGTTGCATTTGCCTGAGCGATGACATAATCACCTTCTTCGATTGCAGAAAGGAACATAACGTCATCCGTCACTTTGCTATTGACGACTTTACG
>Ga0207076_1191_pt1 | contig 13704 bp, 14 predicted proteins | sample Alteio_BWMinHeat_62_FD_153568 | JGI IMG/M metagenome (GOLD analysis project Ga0207076, IMG submission 153568) | Enriched cells from forest soil in Barre Woods Harvard Forest LTER site, Petersham, Massachusetts, United States -... | ecosystem: Environmental > Terrestrial > Soil > Temperate forest >... | reverse complement strand
GGTACTCTGCAATGCATCTTCATTTTATTTTATACCATCATTATTTCGTTTTTACTTCCTATCTATTGGTTAAACACGTTTGCTCCAGTTGCAAAAAATATACCCTTATTCGTGGCAACTTTCGTGATGATGGCTTTAGCGAGTGAACGTTAAATGTTATATGCATGGATTAAGATATTACATATCATCAGCGCTTCCGTTCTCTTTGGTACCGGATTAGGAACGGCGTTTTATATGTTTTATGTCAACCGACAAAACAATGTTGCTCTCATTGCTAAAGCAACATCTGAGGTTGTCATCGCTGATTGGCTTTTCACAACAACATCTGGAATTGTTCAAGCTATTACGGGATTTATTCTAGTTTATTTGAAAGGTTATTCATTATTAAGTTTGTGGGTGTTTGGATCTATATTAGGATATGTTATTGCAGGCCTTTGCTGGCTTCCCGTCGTTTGGTTACAAATGCGTTGTCGTGATTTAGCATTTGCAGCATCTGCAAATAAAACTGCTTTACCGCCGGAGTATAGGAATTATTTTAGAATCTGGTGGCTATTGGGAATTCCAGCCTTTATTGCTTTGGTTGGCGTTTTTTATTTAATGGTAAATAAGCCAGAACATTTGTTTGATTTTGGAATCTAAAACTGGCAGGCTCCAGTGCAAAATCTTTATTATCTGCTATAATGATCAATATATTGACCAATAATAGGCGATATTGATTAAGGTATTTACCATTATGGCCAGAGAAAAAAGCATCATACTTCCTCTATTACAGCGATTATTAACAGACTTAGGTGAAAATATTCGCTTAGCCAGGCTTCGTCGAAAATTTTCAACCACTTTGGTCGCTGAGCGTGCAGGAATTTCTCGCAATACATTAAGAGCTATAGAACAAGGAAACCCAAACGTATCATTTGGAGCTTACGCTAATGTGTTGCTTTGTTTAGGTCTTGAAAACGATTTGAGATTAATTGCCCACGATGACGATTTAGGGCGCAAACTTCAAGATGCCGGTTTAACTCTGAAAGCACGAGCACCTCGGATAAGACCAAAAAACAGGAAAGACCATGCATAAAATACAACCTCGAAACATCGAAGTCCACGCACATTGGGTTGATTTACCACAACCCATTTTAGTGGGGGTTTTACATGCAACCCCTTCGCGCGGCAAAGAAATATTTTCCTTTGAATATAACCATGACTGGCTCAGAAGAAGTCAAACACTTGCTTTAGATCCATCGCTTCGATTATTTCAAGGAATACAATATGGCCCTCAAAGACAAGACAACTTTGGAGTCTTTCTAGATTCTTCGCCAGATCGCTGGGGACGGTTTCTCATGAACCGTCGAGAGGCTCAACTCGCGCGTGAAGAAGGGCGCAAAGAACTCAAATTACTAGAATCGGATTATCTCTTAGGAGTTTATGATCAAAATAGAATAGGTGCCCTTCGATTTCGTACCGACCCACAAGGACCATTTCTTGATAATAATAAAAACTATGCTTCACCACCTTGGGCCTCATTGCGAGAATTAGAATACGCAAGTTTGGAACTTGAAAAAAAAGATGCGGAAAATAATCCAGGCTACTCAAAATGGTTACAAATGTTAATTGCGCCTGGTGGATCATTAGGAGGGGCGCGTCCGAAAGCGAGCGTTATTGATGAAAAAAAACATTTATGGATAGCTAAATTTCCGAGTAGTAATGATGAAAATGATATTGGAGCATGGGAAATGGTCGCGCATAAGCTTGCTCGACGCGCTCAAATCAATACTCCTGACGTTCAATTACAAAAATTTAATAGCCGATATAACACATTTTTGAGCAAACGATTTGATCGAACGGATAGTGGTGAACGTATACATTTTTCATCTGCCATGACATTACTCCAACGTTCCGATGGAGATGATGCGTCTAAAGGGGCAAGCTATCTAGAGCTTGCTGAATTTATCATGAGACAAGGCGCACTGCCTACACAGGATTTAGAAGAATTATGGAGAAGAGTTGTGTTCTTCATTTGTATTTCAAATGTTGACGATCACTTAAGAAACCATGGCTTCATTCTGCGTCCCAATGGCTGGGTATTATCACCTATTTTTGATATCAACCCTGTTCCTAATGGTGATGGTCTTAAGCTTAATATTTCTGAATCTGATAACTCACAAGAACTTTCTCTTGCTAAAGAAGTATCCGAATACTTTCGAATAAAATCAAATAAAGCGGATAAAATTATTCAGGATGTTGTTGAGGTAGTAAAAGATTGGCGCAAAGAAGCAAATTTGTTAGGGATCTCTAAAAGAGAACAAGATCAAATGGCTAACGCGTATAGAATAGCTGATCAATAGTCTCATCCTCCACTTTTAAGAAGCAATTTAGGGGGTCTGAGAATAATTTTGAAATGTTAACTGGGTTTCACTCGGCTCAACATCTTCGTAAAATAGAATAAAACTCATGCTTGATGCCTTTTTAAAAAATCGAAGTCTCAAGCTATCCCTGCTAGTTCCCGTCGTCGTGTAAGAAAGTAATTTTATTGTAGTTCACAAATAACAACTTAAGAAAATATTAAAGCAGGAAGAGTTATGCTTAATAAATGACTTGAATTTATACAGCCTTTTGATTAGATTGTGCGAAATTTTTGGAGAATCTGAAAAGATGCTAAATGTAATTTGGTTAGGATTAATTGTGCTATCGGTTATTTGCGGCATAGTCAATGATCGGATACCTCAAGTGGTCGCCTCCGTGACTGACTCCGCTAAAACTGCGTTTGAATTAGCACTCGGTTTAACCGGTCTAATGGCTTTTTGGCTGGGATTAATGAAAATTGCAGAAGAAGGTGGCTTAGTCAAGCTGATTGCACGACTATTGCGTCCCATCATGTTGCGGCTTTTTCCCGAAGTGCCTGCGGATCATCCAGCCATGGGCGCCATGATTTTAAATATCACATCAAATATGTTAGGCCTCGCCAATGCAGCTACCCCTTTTGGTTTGCGAGCCATGAATGAATTAGAAAAACTCAATAAAACGCCTGGAACAGCAACCAATGCCATGTGTGTTTTTCTCGCCATCAATACGGCAAGCATACAGCTCATCCCAACCACCTCGATTGCTTTTTTAGCGGCAGCCGGCGCAAGCAATCCAACAGATATTATTGTCACGACACTGATAGCGACAACGCTCGGCGCAATCGCCGCAGTCATCTCAGCAAAAATTTTAGAAAAATTACCTGCTTTTCGTGTGAATTTTAAATCGAAACCCACTTTAGAGCCTACGCCATGAATTTACAATCACTGAGTTCTTCTCTATCCAATTATTTATTTTTAGCCATGATCGCCGGCATACCGCTGTATTGTTTTATGCGCGGAGTCAAAGTGTATGAAGCATTTATTGAAGGCGCAAAAGATGGATTTCAAATTGTTATTCGCATTATTCCTTATTTAGTCGCCATGCTTGTTGCCATTGGCATGTTTCGTGCTTCAGGTGGTTTCGAACTGCTTACAAAATGGCTGTCTCCTCTACTTACAAAAATCGGCATGCCGAGTGATATCCTTCCGCTTGCCTTAGTACGACCTTTTTCAGGCGGCGCGGCTAAAGGCGTACTTGCTGATATTATTCACAATCATGGTGGTGATTCTTTTGTATCTCATCTGGCTGGCACTATTATGGGAAGTACAGAAACCACATTTTATGTGATTGCCGTTTATTTTGGCGCGGTCAGTATTCGACGCACGCGGCATGCAATTCCCGCGGGGATTATTGCTGATATCACAGCAATATTAGCCTCCCTTTGGATCTGTCGTTTGCTATTAAGCCATTAATAAGCCAGTTTTTATTTAATAATCAATCTGTTGCATTTTTTCAGCTTCAAAAATAAAGTTGCGCACTAAAACTACAAAAATAATTTAATGTGTGCTAAAATTGCGCTCCATTATAATAATTCATTAAATTGATCCAAAAACCAAATTGATTAAAAAACCTTAACGAGGGGTTATAGAACATGCCATTTACATATGAGCTTCAAACACGTCACGCCGTTGGATTGCACCGAACAGAATTCACTGCAGAAGCAAAGGAATTACAAGAATTACAGAAACGTGATAAAAAACAGTTTGATATTAGATTAGAAGAATTAAAAAAATTGGGACGCGAGTTTGGCACCAGAGGTTCAAATATGTTTGAACTTTTTGATGCAGAAGCAAAAGTTGAATATACAGTGGGTATAAAATTTCAAGTTGAAGGACCCGTCATCACTTGGATATTTGATGCACCTAAAGATGAAACCTATCAAGAATATAGGAATATACTTTATGATACTGCTGCAAATGCGCATGATCATGTAACACTCGGTTGTGAAAGATATTATAGAGGTAACGATTCTTATCATCTAAAGAAAATGCACACTAACGAAACCGAACCTGATTACAACCATAATCATTATCGAAGACGCGATGATCAAGACATCACACCAACTGAAGTAAGAGAACATCTCAAAGGGTTTGCGCTACAAAAAGATGCAAGATATTTCTTTCCGGATCTCACTGAAATTGATGTGATAATAGCGCGTTTTGAAACATATTATAATGATTGGATCTATGAAGGTGCTGACAGATCTCTGTCATTACAAAAACAATGGCAATCAGAAAGATCACGCGTATTTACTCCAAAAGATCTCGAGGAAGATCGAAAAAAACATGTACAAGAACCTTGTCGTATTAATACAGACCATTTATCGGAAGAACAAAAAGCAAAAGTGAAAGAGGAGAGATTGCGTTCTCTTGGGAGTGGTCCTTCTGGCCTAAATAAAGGAACCCCTGTCCCTGACGCAGCTCGAGAGACTGTTGCCACGGCGAGATCCGATTCAACTTTGTCAACTTTAGCACGCTTACAACAAGCGTCTCCTGTGTCTCGATTATCCGCTTCGTCAAATGACTCAGAGGCGATTTCTTTATCCGACTCCGAGGCGTCAGCTGTGTCACCTGTCTCAAAAAGATCATCGGGTAACTCTGATTCGCCAACGGTTTCACCTGCGTCAATTGGATTATCTCGACCTGATTCACCTGATTCGCCTGTAACAGATGCGACACCAGCACTGAAAGTCGTAGATGGGACCGTCGCCGATCTAGGACTAAGTTATGCTAGAGTATTATAGTTGAACAAACTACTGTCTAGTTTCATTTCCGCGAAGGTGCATGTGAAAAAATGCTGTCATTCCCGCGAAGGCGGGAATCTATTTATACCTAACCCACTGATTTAAATGGATTCCCGCCGCAGCCTGCCCACGAATGCTTTAATCGGGGGCGGGAATGACAATATACTGATAACAACTTTTGCAACTAGACATTAGCATCAATTACTAGTCAATGCTTCGAACGAATTGTTTGATTCTGTTAGTGAAACCCGATTACAATTGAATGCCGAAACTGAAGTAGGCATTCAAATTCAATTTAAATTCTGCAATGCGCTCAAACTCAATTTCGCCATAAATGCATTCTGAGGCGATTTTCTACATCATACTGGAACAATATCAAAATAAAATATTACCCATAATAAAATCAAAAGGAAAAATTAAAAAAAATGACGGACGCTCGAAAAATTTTACAAACTGTTTTCGGATACGACGAATTCCGCGGAAATCAAGAAACCATTATCGACCATCTTATCAAGGGAACCGACGCTTTAGTCCTCATGCCAACGGGCGCTGGAAAATCCATTTGCTTTCAAATTCCAGCAATTGCGCGACAAGGCGTTGGTATTGTTATTTCACCCTTAATCTCACTCATGCAAGATCAAGTGGAATCCTTATTGCAGCTCGGGGTCAAAGCCGCATTTTTAAATTCTAGTCTAGATCCACACAGCGCTTTCTTAATAGAACAAGATCTCCTCGATGGAAAATTGGATTTGCTGTATATCGCCCCTGAGCGGCTGCTGACACCACGATTTTTGCAATTACTAGAAAAGACAGAACTGGCTTTATTTGCCATTGATGAAGCGCATTGCGTTTCACAATGGGGACATGATTTTCGTCCAGAGTATATTCAACTTTCCATTTTGCATGAGCGCTTTCCTCAAATTCCTCGCATTGCATTAACCGCAACGGCAGATATGCCTACTAGACGTGAAATCATTGAAAAATTAAATTTATCTGAGGCACAACAATACATATCAAGTTTTGATCGTCCCAATATTCGTTATCGCATTGTGCAAAAGCAGAATCCACGTGAACAACTCCATCGCTTTTTGGAAATGGAACATAAAGGAAACGCTGGAATTATTTATTGCTTATCCCGCAAACGGGTTGAAGAAACAACGGCATGGTTACGAGAAAGAGGCTGGGATACCCTTCCCTATCATGCAGGACTTAGCAGCTCGATACGCAAAAAAAATCAGCAGCGGTTTATCTATGAAGAAGGTTGCATTATGGTTGCCACCGTCGCTTTTGGTATGGGTATTGATAAGCCTAACGTCCGATTTGTTGCGCATCTTGATTTACCGAAAAGCATGGAAGGGTACTATCAAGAAACAGGGCGCGCAGGACGGGACGGTTTGTCTGCGGATGCATGGCTTTCTTATGGTATAGGTGATGTGGTGACATTGAGGCACATGCTCGATTTGTCCGAAGCAGATGATCAGCATAAACGTTTAGAACGCCGTAAGCTGGATGCTCTCCTTGGCTTTTGTGAAACCACGCTTTGCCGCCGACATGTGATGCTCCATTATTTTGGAGAAAATTATCATCCGCCTTGCAACAACTGTGATAATTGCCTGCAACCCACCACAACTTGGGATGGAAAAATTGCTGCTCAGATGGCTCTCTCCTGCGTTTATCGAACCGGTCAACGCTTTGGCGTCAAACATTTGATTGACGTCTTGTTAGGAAAAATAACGCCCCAAGTGGAGCGCTTCAATCATGACAAAGTGTCGACTTTTGGCATTGGCACAATGCATACGCAAACGCAATGGAACAGTATTTTTCGCCAAATAGTCGCTGCCAACTTACTCACCGTCGATATGAGTGGTTACGGTAGCTTGCATCTTACTGAAAAAAGTTATCCTATCTTGCGTGGCGAACAAACCATTGCTTTCCGTCACGATCCTGAACCTTCTAAAAAGAAAACGAAATCTGGAATTAAAAAAGATAAAAAAGTGAATGCGTTGCCCAACGATGAATTATGGCAAGCCTTAAAGCATAAACGTCTTGAACTGGCGCGCGAACAAAATGTTCCGCCCTATGTTATATTTCATGATAGTAGTTTGATTGAAATCCATAGCTTAAAACCCCGATCACTGACTGAGTTTGCGCACATTTCAGGTGTTGGCCAAACAAAATTAGAAAAATACGGTGCTATTTTTATTGAAGTGATTTGTCATCACTGTTGTAGGGTGGATTAGACGCGCCTTTTGCGTCGTAATCCACCAAGTTTTTTGTCGTAATCCACCGCATTAAATTCCAAGGCCGTTATAATTTGGTGGATTACGACGCAAAAAGTGCGTCTAATCCACCCTACAATTTATCAAAATATATGCTATTTATTTGACGACAGGCCCTTGAATACATGCGTCTTCAACATAGTATTTTTATTTGATGAAACGGAGCATTGCTGCGAAGGATCCACTTTGCGTAGATAGCTAATGAGATCCACAACTAAGCGCACGCTATCGCTTCCCTCATCCGAAATATTTTTGGCATCATTAATAGCCACTGCAATCACGATATCTCTGCATTTCATCCAACCCATAATGCTGTTATAACCTAACGTTCCCCCACTATGCCCCCATACTTCTTCCCCAAAAACATAGTCGCGACCAATACCTAGACCATCGCCTGATTTTGGGTCATCGTGGGCAAGCGGTTTGCCTTCTTCATTATCCACCAGCGCTAACATTTCATTCATTTGTTTTGCAGGCAACAAGGATCCATTCAATAATTTTTTTAGCCAAATAGCAGTGTCATGCGTTGTTGAAATCACACCTCCCGCTCCATGACCCCATGAATTATTGAAGTAAGTAACATCCTTCACTTCACCTGGAAACAATGTTTGGAAGGAGTAGCCATGCGCCATGCGTTGTAAAATAGCTTCAGAATAAAACGTTGGGATATAATGCGTATCCTCAAGATGTAAGGGTTTTAAAATCAGCTCTCCCAACATATCTTCCATCGAAACGCGAGTAACAGCCTGTACAATCATGCTGGCTAATACAAAATTTGTATTGGAGTAATGGTATCCCTTCCCTGGGGCAAAATAAGTGGGTTCCTCCTTAACATAACTAACTAATTCTTCCGGCATCCATTGTTTTTGAAAATAGTCCTGTATAGTTGTCGCCACCCATTTTTCAGATTCTGTGAAATTAAAAATACCACTTGTATGGTTGAGTAATTGACGGATCGTAATAGGTTTCCATGATGTCGGTAAATTAGGTAACCATTTATCAATAGGGTCCTCTATGGACAACAAGCCCTTTGCTTCAAGTAATAAGAGTGTTGCTGCAGTAAATGATTTGGTTTGACTGCCTATTTGAAATAAATTTTTTGGATTAACTAAATTGGAACCCTCTAATGTCGTCATGCCACTCACAAAATCATGAGGCACCATTTCCCCGGGAAAAATCACAGAAACTTGTACGCCAGGCATTTGATACGCTATGCGATCTTCATCAATTATTTTTTGAATGCCTTTTAAAATATCGTCACTTACCCCTGCCCAGCAGGATAAAGGCGTAATAACTAATAACAAAAAAGTCATTAAAAGTTTCAATTTTTTCAGAGCTTGCAAGCCATACCTCAAGCAGATTCTTATCTCAGAGCAGCACATCATAATATATTTCCTGGTTAATTTCCCAGGCTGATTAATTTTTAGACTATTACGATTTAAGTATTTAAAATACCCCTATTCATAATCAAATAATTCGCAAAATAGGTGAGATTGAATTTCTTTCAACCTTATGATGAAAAGTTTTTAGCTATGTTTAAAACAAAAACTCAACATCCTCGCAGTAATGGGCAAGACCCAATAATGGCAAATGACAAAGTCACTGTAAATGGACAAAAACGCAGGTAAGTGTATTCAGCCCTTACCACCGGCCCGCGGGCAGAGGCTCGCACGGGGGCACGATTAGGTCAGCGGACCTTTCCTTATCCTTCTTGGCTTAATATCAAGCAATAACCATGGTATAATTTTCATGTGTAGTCTGTTAATAACTGAACAATAATTAAACGGAGTACAAGCAATGGCTTCCAACCAACATATGACATGGGTTGTAACCTCAGATTCAAATACTTGTCGCATATTTCACTATATCAAAAAGGCTAACCAACTGACTTTATTGAAAGAAATACGGCATCCAGAGAATAAACTAAGAGATATTGATTTAACATCCGATAAGCCAGGCCACTATAAATCAAGCAGTTCGACACATGGCGCCTATGCCCAGCCATCTGATCCAAAAGAAATAAAAGTCGAAGGTTTTTCGCGAGAAATCGCCAAAGAACTGGATCATGGTAGAAGCACCAACGCTTATGAAAACTTGATTGTCATCGCCCCACCTCATATGAATGGCCTTATTTTTCAACATATTAATAAGCACGTTAAAAATTTGGTGACCCATAACATAGAAAAGGATGTGGTTCATTTACCCGATCAAGAATTATTAACTTTTTTAAGATCGCATACCCAATATCCAAACGAATCATGACAAAATAAAACTTGATATTATATTTTTTCAATATTTCTGGTACAATATAGACAAGCTATCGATTTGTTATTCTGTTGTTAATACACTCAGAATATCTACTTTAGCCTTAATTTTTTGATTTATTTGATTTAAAAGGTATCTATTTTATGGCATCACGTGAGCAAGGAACCGTTAAATGGTTCAACAATAGTAAAGGGTTTGGATTCATTCAAAGAGATTCAGGAGATGACGTTTTCGTTCATTTCAAGTCAATCACCGGCAGTGGATATAAATCCTTAGAAGAAGGACAACGCGTAGAATTTTCCGTTATCCAAGGACAAAAAGGTCTACAAGCTGAAGATGTTACTGTTATTGAATAATGTGTAACATTCATTAAGCTTTAAAAAGATCCACGCAATGTATTCATGCTTGGATCTTTTTTTTAAACTTCTCCGAAAGCGAGCAATCTTCACTAAACATCAGGAAAGTTGCTCGCATTCATGTTATATTTAAGTCAACAAAGCCTGCTAATCAATTTACCAAAAACGGTGTTTTGTATTATAATAGCTCACCTTAATTGAGAGGATTATAAAATGCACCGATCAACACTTGGTTTTTCACATGCTACATTAATGATTCGACAGGGCGATGCCGCATCCGACCGTTTCCGCGAATTACTTCAATCTGCTTTTGAACAAAAGCTGTTAACTTCAGAGATTATTGATACTCTGAGAGAGAAAGCAAGCGATCAAGGACAAGATGCTCAAGGTTTAATTGTTATCTTAGATCAATTTAAAACTAAGCTATGCGAAGCTAACAATGAAGCAAAAGAAGAAATTAAAGAATCCAAAGCTGAAAACAAACCATCTGTACCATAACGCTAATTTAAAGTTATTCGGCTTAAGCGAAGGGCCCTATTTGTCATTCCCGCGAAGGCGGGAATGACAAATAGGGCTAATTTTTATTTAAGAATCACAAGGACTCGCTGACGTAGAATAGATGGGGTTAGGGATCTTATAACCACGCTCGGCATATCCTCCTACCAGATCACTGTCTTGATCGCCTAAATTCAAAATGATGGTGTACCCATTTTCAGTTAACATTTTGCGAATTTTTGTTTTGTAACTGGATGAGGATAATTTTAAATCTTCGCCTTGAGGCATATATAATCCTGCCCAGCCCATATAACCCACTTTCTGAAGATTATCAATTGTGTACGAACGCAAATCTTCAGTGGGTTTCGTATCCAGCGGTTTTCTGGCAGTAATGAAAAATACCGAGACTTTTTTACTGATTGCTTCTTGGTAAAGTCGCATAACAGGAGCAATAGCCGGTGCATTGGCTGCATGATATCGCGCATCAATCATCACAGGAGAATCACCAAATCCATCTTCTTTATTAGCCGGAAAATTCGTTAAACTCGTGTCATCAATATCGAGCACCATGGCTAATTTTTCGGGATCCGCGGCGTGGTCATTCTTTATAACGCGCGAATTAAGATAGGATTCCGCTGCAATCACAACTTGATTTACATCTTTAATATATTCGCTTTCAGGGGCTAGATCATGATAGTAATCAATTAATGCACGCTTTGCGCACGTTAAATTAAGAGGTTTTGAGTAGCTTGGATGAATTAGGCTAACACTAAAACCGATAGTAATAAGAAAAAGGGATAGATAATTAATTAATTTTTTGTTCATAATGTCCAATAGTATTTTGCATAGTTAAAATGAAACGTAAATATTAATAAAGCACCAATTGATAATCAAGAATCACTTCTCTTTTGGGTACGATTAGGCGAATAAATATATCGGAAGCTCTAGAGCTTTAGGTACGAGTCGTACAAAATAATCAAATGTAACATAACAATATCAAATAAAAGTTGACAATCCATTTCATCTATTTTATTAATGAATGATTATTCATTTAAACTGACTTACTGTAACCCATGAAACTCAGCCACAAGTACGATTCATTTTTGAAAGTACGCGCTGTCAATACGACAGATGGCTGCCGCTCGTTTTTAATTTCACTTCTTATTATTATTCTTGCCCTGGGCAACTAGGGCATATTACATACTTCGCCATATCTGGCATCACAATTCAGTTTTCAAATTAAATCGCAACGATGGATAAATTGCATCGTTCAACCACATTCATCGTTGCTAACGAAATAAATAATTAAATTTCTAAAGAGGAAATTAATATGCAATCACGTTTTTTTAAAGCAGTTGGCGTTTCAGTAGGCGTTGCAGCATTGTATGCTGCTGATAGATGGTCGGCGAAGAAAGTGGCGGAAGAGGAAAAACGCACGGGAAAAAAAGCTTGGAAGCCGTTTGCAATGCAAGGAGCTATGGAACAAATGGAAACCATTGCAACTATGGAAAAAAATGGTTGTGAAGATGTATCTAAATTCTATGGACCCACAGGAACTCCATTTGTGACATGCATGAAATGGAAGCAACCTGCGCCCACTGTAAATGGAGCACAAGCGGAGAAATCGGAAAACTCTTCAAACCATTCTCTAAAATCGTGGACTGTGCGTTAATGATGCCTTACAAGCCCATCTTTTGATGGGCTTGTATTTTTAAGTAAAAGTCAGCTTGCATTTTTGTAAAACTTCTGTCACAAAATAATAATGGGATGCGCCTTACATAGACAGGGAGATACTAGGCTGATGTTGCATTTCTTATTTCAGATATCAGACATCTATTTGTTACTCTTATTGAGTAGCATTACAATCGGAATTTCAATCATCGCTTTAATTTTAGTTAAGCGATATATCCCTCTCAAATTGCGTAATCGAAATAATCCTGTCATCGGAAATATTAGCGCCCTTATTGGTATCATTTATGGCGTATTGGCCGGCCTTACTGCACTATACTTATTTAATAATGTCTATTACGCAACAGACTCCGTTCAACGTGAAGCAAATGCTTTAGCTGATATTTATCGCGATAGTAAATGGCTGAAGGAGCCCACACGTTCTGCCATCCAAATTCAAGTTAAAAATTATCTAAATAAAGTGATAAATGAAGAGTGGATACTGATGAAAAATGGGAGCGAAATTAGCAAAGAAGGCGCGCTGATAATCGATAGCATTGGGGATCAACTTAAAAATTATGATATGGTAACCAATAAAGAATTTCTTATCGTTCGTGATATTCTCGACGAAGTAAAAAAACTTTATGATTCGCGCGAACAACGTATCAGCATGAATGATTCCGCCTTAAATCCTGAAGTTTGGGTTGTGCTTTTGATCGGAACAATTTTAACATTAGGCATCAATTATCTTTTTGGGATGCATTTTTATCTACATCTTTTCACAGTCAGCGCTACTGCATTGATGGCATCCTCGATGATTTTCCTCATTATTACGTTAGACAAACCTTTCCAAGGACAATTTATTGTACAGCCCGATTCCTTCAAATCAACATTATCTTATATAGAAAAAATTTCGTAATTATTCAATGTTAGCGGGCCTAATCGAGTCCGTGCATGGGCGTCCCCAAATGCTTTTATTGGGAATTTGGTCATTTTTAAAGCTGAACAGCTATAAAAAGAATTAATGCAAAGCATGTTATAAAAACATAAGAATTCAATGCGAGTTAAGAGATATACTATTAATATTAGAGAGGATATTTTATGGCAATTAAAAAAGACAGCTTACTTTACCTCGCTGTATTTATTCCTATCGCCATGGTCATTATTACTTATTTTTTGGTTACGTATTATCGCGTCACATTACATCCAAAATATAATTTCTTATACACGGCTCTTAAAACAAATGAATATGCCTGCTTGCCACAACTTGAATCAAAATTAAATTTAAACCGAGCACCTAATAATGCAATTTCTTCTTGGAATATTGCGAAGGTAAATCAAAATATAAACTGTGATAATGTGGAGTTGTATATTTACAATTTTCAAACTCGCTCCACTTCCAAAATTGCTTTGGATCAAGCTCAGAAATTAACTCTAACCTCTCGATCACAGCAGACTTCGCCAGATGGCTTTCTCATTCAATCCTATTGTTATCCAAACA
>Ga0207076_1167_pt2 | contig 13748 bp, 10 predicted proteins | sample Alteio_BWMinHeat_62_FD_153568 | JGI IMG/M metagenome (GOLD analysis project Ga0207076, IMG submission 153568) | Enriched cells from forest soil in Barre Woods Harvard Forest LTER site, Petersham, Massachusetts, United States -... | ecosystem: Environmental > Terrestrial > Soil > Temperate forest >... | reverse complement strand
TGTCATTACAATTGAAAACAGGTACCAGTGTTATAATTATTAGAGATATTGAATTTGCACATATTAATTAATTAGTTGATTAATTATGAAAAAATTCGACTATGAAGAGTTTTATGAATGTATTCCAGAAGAAACGTATAGAGTGACGGATGAACGTTTCAATGTAAACGTCAAGTTAAAAGCACCCGGTCAAGCTCTTATTGCGCAGTATTATAATGATAAATATAAGGCAAATATTATTTGTGAGTCGGATGCTAGCTTTAAGAGATTGGCGGCAATTATAACTGAGGCAAGAAGAAATGAAACTGATGATTTTCGTATGGGTATTTGTTTAAGTATATTTAAGCCCATTACGGGGCACACAACTCCAATAGTTTATGTCAAAGAAGGGAAAGATGAAGGACTTATCATCTCAGATTCGCTTGGTACGCCACCTATCATTGCTCAAGCCATTCACGCAATGACTGGCCTTCGTGTTTATACTGATTTTACTAAACGTCAGTCGGATATGACTTCATGTTACACCGACGGAGTCGTCTTTTGTTCAATTGGCGCCGGAAAAGATCCAAAAACAGGTCAATACCGTATTCCAAATATACTTTCAAAACTCAGAGTGAAAGAAGAAAAAGAGGGATATAGCATTATAAATTTACCAGATGAATTTTTGGTTTTATTTCAAAAAAGTGTAGCCATGGCTGCTCAAGAAGAAAAAGCAGGTCGAATAATACATAAACATAAAAACGCTGAAGGAAAAGAAAATGATGAAACTCTGCCTCAACACAGAGCACGATATTCCAAAGCATTAACTCAAGAATCCATTTTAGAAATCATAAAAAAGCATAAGGATGAGCCAGATTTTAAGGTAAGTGAGACGATAAATACTTATCTCAGGGAAAAAGGTCTCAAATTTGCGGATTTGATCGAAATTCAATTTTATATTGAACAATTATACGAAGAGTTGGGGTCTGTTTTTACTATAACGATATGGGAACAATTTGTTGAAAATGCCAAAAAAGAATTAAGTTCACAGGGGCAATTAGATAGCAGACCCGGATTACATGATTTTGCCGAACAATTTTTGGCAAAAATAAAAAAACAACTTTCTCCGCCAGGACTGAGTGAATATAGTTTGCATACTGAAAAAGCAGCTGAAATAAAAGAAGGAGTGTCGCCTGAAGGTCTAGAAATTAGAAAAACATCAGTTGAAGACACATCCATTGCAGCCTCAGCTCATGATACAGTTGGAAAATCTCCTAACCCTTCGTCACTGGACCCTTCTCAAAGAGGTTAGATATGCACTATCAAAAACAACCACTTCCTACTTTTCACCGCCGAAAAGCGGCTGAGCCAGAGGTGATTGATTTTTCTAAAATGGATATGATCAGACCTGAAGGAACAGCTCGACATAATTGTTTAGCCTGTGCTGGAGAAACAGCAAGAATCTTGCAGCTTCCCCAAGATGCTAAAGTTGAAATCATTGAAGATAGGAAAAATGAAAATGATATTTTAGGCCCGAATTGGTTGCAAAAATCGACGCAATTTACTGCGCCTGCCAGCGCAGACGAGGATCCTAATAGACAGGCCGTCAAAGAATTTCTCGCATTTTTTTTAGCTCAGAAACCTGGCAGCATTTTTTTTGTTAACAATGAAGATCATGCTTTCGTTATATTTAAATCTTATAATCAGAACCTCTTTTTACTTGACAGTGACTCTCATTATTACCGTCAAATTAAAACGGATGATGATTTATATACGAAACCGGGTGATGTTATAGAACGTGCATATCATTTTTTTTATGATAATGATGGAGGATTGGTGACTGTCGTTCCTCTAGAAAAACCAGCGCATAGATCCTGGAAAAATAACGTGGGACCGGAAAAAGAGAGTGCTCTCAGAGGAAAAACTTGGTTTGATGATACCCCCGAATTTATAAAACCGCCTAATTTGCCAAAACATGTTGTATTATTTCACCGGCGCAAACCTATACATGCGCCTCCCTCTGAACCGGATTCAAAGCTAACATCTGAAAATACTTCGGTCACAAAATCAAAAACACATACGAGTGGTAGTTGAGTTGTACCTAAAACGCGGATTCCAAAATAAGTTGTCGCAATGCATCCCATACATTGCCAATTTCCGCGCCTTTAATTATCCGATCAATTCTGGCGGCATTCGCTTGTAATTTCCAACAGCTTTCGGGCTTGTGTCGTTGCAAAAAAGCGCGCACATGAGGTTGACGTTTTTCCCAGATTCGATATTTTGGAAACAACGATGCGAGTGAAACACCTTGCTGAATTTGTTTAGCCATTTCCGCTAACGTACGAATTTCCCGTGTGAATGCCCAAAGTATTAATGTAGGTTCCGTATCTTCAGCAGCCAGATTATGGAGTATGCGTATGCTTCGTTGGCAATTTCCAGCGAGTACGCTATCGACCAAAGTAAAAATATCGAAATGCGCGTTGTCTATGACTGCGTTCTCAATCGTTTTCTGATCAATTGTGGTTGCGGCAGGGAGGTGCTTAGCCGAGGTGCCTGTAGTAGGAGTCATTTGTGTGTTAACAGCTTGTAACAAGCGTAGCTTTTCGAGTTCCTGTGCTGCGGCTAATAAATTCCCTTCGACAAGTTCAGCGAGTAATTCCGCAGCGCCTTTCGTGATATTGAGATTTAATTTTTTTGCGCGTTGGGTAATCCAGGCGGGCAATTGTTCAATTGGAATGGGCCAAATGGGAATGATCACGCTGTTTTTGTCTAAGGCTTTATACCATTGGCTTTGTTCCGTTTTGCTATCCAGTTTGTTGGCGCGAATGAGTAACAGCGAATCTTCGGGTGGTTTTTGCGCATAGTCTTGCAGAATTTTACTGGTCGCCGCGTTGAGTTTTGCGTTGGATAAGTCTAATTCTAATATGCGTTTAGTAGAAAATAATGAAAAGCTTTGCGCATGGGCATAAAACACATTTCCCCACTCGCTGCCCGATTCAACTTGAATGCGTACACGTTCAGAAAACCCTGCTTTTTTTGCCGCATCACGGATGAGATCCACGGCCTCTTGAGTGAGCAAGGGTTCATCGCCGCTTACAATATAAATAGGCGCTAAGTTTTTGGAAAGATGCAATGCTAATTGCTGAGCATTCAACTTCATGGTTTTTTCATCAATTGAGTCGCAATATTTTGGGATGCTAATCGATTCATTATGTCGTAAACAATGGCTTGGCGCATTTGGCGGTATAAATTATTCGCTTCATTACTGCCACCCAAAACTTGATTGGCTTGAATCGGAATCGTGCGCGTTTCGCTCGAAGCTTGTGGTGGAATAAGCGCGCGACCATCAGGGGTGGTGATTTGGAAGGTCACGGTAAGGATCAAATTATATTGACGCGTTTGTTGTGTGCCACCCACACTTAATAATTGCTCATACTTATTTTCGGTGAGAATCACTAATACAGAATCGGCATGTTGTGGTGAATCAGCAAGATGCACGCCGGATGATTTGAGATATTGTTGAATATTATGTGCGAGTGGCCCATAAGGATCCGGTGTTTGTAAATACAAATGATATAAAGAGGGTGGTAACGGCGTTTGACCGCGGGGTCTAAATCCACAGCTTGATAAACTAATTAAAATAACAAAACAAAGCAGACAGTAGCCTAGTTTCCACTTGAAATGAGTTAAAAATTGTTTCATTTCTGATCCTTTCTTATTATTTATCCCCTGTTACAATATTAATTAATTTCCCAGGTACGGTAATGATTTTTTTTATCACTTTATCAGCAATAGAATTTTGTACCTTCGCATCTTGAGTCGCAAGGGTTTCAATCATTTTGGGTTCCGCATTGCTTGGCACTTTAATACGACTGCGGAGTTTTCCATTAATTTGCACGACAAGCTCAATTGAATCCACTTTTAAGGCGGCAATAGAGGTTTTTGGCCATTTCGCATGGAGAATAATGCCGTCATAATGTAAATATTGCCAGAGCTGATGGGTAATATGTGGCGCAATCGGGGCAAGCAAGCGTAGCAACATGCTAAACCCTTTGTGAATGATATGCGGGCTAATATCGGTTTCCGCATGGGATGCTTCGGGAATTTTAGCAAGTAAATTAAGCAATTTCATACAGCTTGAAACGACGGTATTAAATTGTAAGCGTTCGTAATCAAATTTAGCTTGTTCAACGACTTCATAAATCTGTCGCAACACTTCACGTTGTTTGGAATCGACATTATCCCAATCAAAGCTGGTTGTCCCCATTTGATTGTGTTGGTTTTCTTGTGTAATGCGATGATGATTTTCATGTCCAAATGCCCACAAGCGTTTTAAGAAGCGGTGCGCGCCTTCAACGCCGCTATCGGACCATTCTAAATTGAGTTCGGGAGGCGCGGCAAAAATAATAAATAAGCGAACAGTATCCGCGCCAAAACGCGCAATTAATTCTTCGGGGTCAACGACATTCCCCTTTGATTTCGACATCTTTGCGCCTTGATTGAGCACCATGCCTTGAGTCAACAACCGTATGAAGGGCTCATCACTATTGAGCAAACCTTCATCGCGCATTGCTTTGTGAATAAAACGCGCATAAAGCAAATGCATGACCGCATGCTCAATGCCACCCACATATTGATCGACAGGGACCCAATAATTCGCTCGGCCATCTAGCATGGCTTTATCTTGTTTTTTGCAGGCAAAACGCGCGTAATACCAAGAAGATTCAAAAAAAGTATCAAACGTATCGGTTTCACGATGCGCCGGCTTACCGCATTCCGGGCATGTGGTTTCATAGAATTCCGGCATGGTTTTTAAAGGTGAACTCACACCTGAAAATTCAACATTTTCCGGTAAGACAACCGGTAAATCTTTTTCTGGTACCGGCACTGTTCCACAGGATGGACAGTTAATCATAGGGACAGGTGTGCCCCAGTAACGTTGTCTGGAAATACCCCAATCACGGATACGAAAATGAATTTTACGTTTTCCAAGTTGCTGTGCTTCAAGGTAGTCGATGATTTTTGTCGAAGCGGTTTTGGAATCGAGCGCTGAGAATTCGCCAGAGTGTATTAACTTGCCGGGTTGTACCAATGCACTGTCTGCAAAATCCCATGCGGATTGATCGCTAGGTTGAATGACTTGTTTAATCGGTAACTGATAATGTTGCGCAAATTCGAAATCGCGTTGATCATGTGCGGGTACAGCCATGACTGCGCCTGAGCCGTATTCTAAAACCACAAAATTGGCAACCCAGATCGGCAATTCTTCCTGCGTAATGGGATGGCGAGCGGTCATGCCGATTGGCAATCCCCGCTTTTCCATGGTCGCCAATTCAGCCTCAGCGACTTTAATATTGCGGCATTCTTCTAAAAATTTAGCTAGTTCAGGGTTATTTTCCGCTGCTTTTTTGGCAAGTGGATGTTGTGGCGCAATAGCAATATAAGTGACGCCAAACAGGGTATCCGGTCGCGTCGTGAAAATGGTTAAATGGTCATCTGTATGGCTAATCGGAAATTGTACTTCCAGGCCTTCTGAGCGGCCAATCCAATTTTTTTGCATGACTTTGACTTGTTCAGGCCAGTGGGGCAGTTTGTCTAAATCATTTAATAACTCGTCTGCATAGGCTGTGATTTTTATAAACCACTGCGGGATTTCACGGCGTTCTACCAATGCGCCGGAGCGCCAACCGCGGCCATTAACGACTTGTTCGTTAGCGAGAACGGTCTGATCAACGGGATCCCAATTGACTTCCGCGTTTTTCTTATAAACCAAGCCTTTTTTGTAAAGTTGTATAAAGAACCATTGTTCCCAGCGATAATAGCTGGGTTCGCATGTCGTTATTTCTCGGCTCCAATCATATCCAAGCCCTAAGCGAACCATTTGTTTGCGCATGAAATCAATATTTTTATAGGTCCATTCCGCTGGGGGCGTTTTATGTTTAATAGCGGCATTTTCCGCAGGCAATCCAAACGCATCCCAACCCATGGGTTGCATCACGTTTTTACCTAACATACGTTGATAGCGAGCAATCACATCGCCAATGGTATAAACACGTACATGGCCCATGTGTAAGCGACCGCTTGGGTAGGGGAACATGGTAAGGCAATAAAACTTTTCCTTACTTAGATCTTCGGTAGCTTGAAAAAAATTGCGCTCTTCCCAATAAGCTTGGGTCGCTTCTTCGATTTTTTGTGGTTGATATTGTTCATCCATATATCTTTAACTCTATAAAAAATTAAGCAATCGTAAAGGATACCGAGAAAGAAGAAGGAGGGTCAAGTGCTATCATTTCACGGGTGCGATTGAAACAGTTTTTCAATCGCATCCCATTTTCACAATATAGAGATTTGAAAATAAGTTTCATTCGATTGTGTAATTAAACCGGGGTCTTCAGGATATTGTTCTAAAATGGGAAATAACACCGATTTCCCAATCACGGCACGACGCGTATCCGGTTTGGGCTTAAATCCCCATTTATTTTGAAAAGTCATAGGTATGAGTTCATGTGCTTTTGAATTGGGGTTGGGATAATTCCCAATATAGAGCATCACATGATGATTGACATAAATGACCGTGGTAAAAGGTTGACCATATTTCATGAGATAATTGATACGGGTTTTGGGAGATTTGTCTGATAAATCAATAAATTTGCCCGCATGGACTTGTTCAGAGGAGTGGCGGGGGAGCCAGATGCCAAAGGGGGTAAAAAGATTTTTTAGCTCAGCCGAGCAATCATTATAAAAGTACATATTTCCCCAACCATATGGTCTTCCAATCAGTGTCTGCATGATATGACTAAAATGACGGGGTGTTGCTCTGAGTGGCATCGTAGTGGCATCTTGCTTTGAAACGAATGCATGTTGAATAACCGCATTTTGTTTTTGATTCGCCACTGGAATCATTATCTTCAAAAGATGGGCTTTTGCTTGGCCTGGAAAAAGAGATCCTACATAAGCTGAAAATCGATAGACATTATTCGTATCAACAATGCTGGTTTCAGTGCGCGTGATAGCCACAGGATGTTTTTTTATAGCTTTCACCCACGGTTTGATAAAACTATCATTGACGCGTGCTATCCCCTTGCTTTTTACCCACGTCATTAAATCCGGAGTGAGTACTAAAGACCAAGCATGATCCGCTGTTTGCCCAAGAATATAAACCGGTGTACCAACCCAGATGGAAGAAATTTGCAAATTATCGAAAGGGAATCCCTCGCCGGGTTTTTTATAATCATATAAATAGACATCATCGGTAGGTAAATCCCGTGCATGCAAATTTTCAATGGTGATCGCACGATTATGACGATTGTGGTGCAAATGATTGAATTGCGAAATTTGCATATTCTTGGCAATTTTATTGATCCAATCAGCAGAATAAGGTCTATAATTTTCACCGTATCCTAAAGTGTCTTCCGATTTATTTTCATTACTGTATTGTGCAATCCGATTTTTTTGTTCCGTTTTGATGCTGTCATTTTTTGTTTGCTGCAAAATTTTATTGACACGATTCGCATCCCAAGGGGAAAGTTCGCCAAAATAATGTTTATAAAAAATAGCGAGGCGTTCTTTTTGAATTTTGTCACTCAATAACGACTTATCATAATTGGCATCGTGCGGGGGAATCCAATATGATATTTTTTGATTATAATTTTTGAGTGGAAAAAGAGTCAGTGAAGTATTGTCATCATCACGACAACCCGCAATGCAAATCAGTGGAAATAAAATAAAAAGAAATAAATTAAACTTTTTTAACATGATTCTTTACGTTGTCGAATAGCAATAATCAATAAAATAATAATAATAATCAAAATGGGATCCATTCCAAAGCGTTGCCAAGGTGTTTTTCCCTGAGTGGTTTGTACTTCATCGGTTAATACATAAGATTGGTACTGTGGCGCGGCAGATTGCACCTTGCCGAGCGCATTAACGACTGCCGTAATGCCGTCATTCGATACAAATAATAAAGCGCGACCCATTTCCAGCGCGCGCATTTGTCCAATTTGTAAATGTTGTGCTTGGGCGATGGAATGGCCAAACCAAGCATCGTTACTGACAGTAAGGAGTAAGTCTATATTACCGTCACGAGATAACACAATTTCAGGATAAGCAATTTCATAACAAATGAAAGGTGCAATTTTAAGTCCATTCGCAAGGATAGGCTGAGTGAAAGGGCCCGAGATGAAATCTGACATGGGAACATTCAGTAAATCAAATACGGGACCGATCCAGTTTTTTAACGGAATATATTCTCCAAAAGGCACGAGAAGCCGTTTTGTATAAATGCCTTCTCCTTTTCCCATGGTAATGATCCCATTGTAATAAGCATCTTGATCCTGTGCTTTAATGGGTATGCCGGTGATGAGGGTGGCGCCATTTTCATTGGCCTTTTGTGCTATATCATTTATAAAATCGGCTGCAGTTTGCAGGGTAAGTGGTATCGCAGCTTCGGGCCAAATAATAATTTTACTGTCCCAATGGTTTTTTGTGAGGTCAACATAGCGGTCCAATGTTGGCTGTACTTCTTCAGGAGACCATTTGACATTTTGCGCAATATTACCTTGCACCAAACTGACTTTCACAGGTTCGCCTGAAGCATGTGTCCATGAAACAAAACTCAAACCTGCGCCCATGATCCAAATTAAAGCGAGAGCAAGAAAATCAAAGCGACCATTATCTTTCCATTCAGCCGCTATTCTTAAGATGATGATGGGTTTATAGGGGTGCTTGAATTTGAGGATGGCATTGACTATCAAAGCGCTACTCAGTATGACGGCAAGCGAAACGCCATAAACGCTAAAAATGGGAGCATATCCCTTTAAAGGTGAATTGAGTTGGCTATAGCCAATGAGTAACCATGGGAAACCGGTAAATATCCACGTGCGCACCCACTCCAAAAACACCCAAATGGCAGGGAAAGCGCAGAGAATTTTGGTGTTATTGATGTTTGGGAAGTAGCGATTTAATAAATAGCCATTGAATGCTGGAAAGAGGGCTAAAATCCCGATCAAAGCTGCTGTAATGATTAAGGCAAATGGAATATCCGCATTTCCATAAGTATGTACGCTAATAAAAATCCAGTAAACGCCGGTGCCAAAAAAAACCAAGACCGAACAATAATCCTCGCCAAAATGCGCGTTTTGGTGAAGTGTTTAACCATAAGCTGAGTAGCACGGCGGGAGAAAGAATGGCTAAAGGAAAAAAATTAAAAGGTGCAAATGCCAATGTTAAAACGGCACCTGCCAAAAGTGCCGTTATTTCTCCTAAATAGGATGTGCTAAGATTATTTAATTTCATAGTTAGCTAAAAGCTCGCGCGAAAGGAGTTTGTTGGTACTGCTTTCTCTTGGAGTTCCTTTTCCTCTTCAAGTTCTTTTTTAATGCGATTTAATTGTGAAAATAAAATGTCTCTTTTTCGAGGTAATACATCCTCAGGCCATTTTTCCAAAATAGGTAAGTCGGTTTCAGCAATTTTTGTGCCGCATTTCATCAAAGCCATGATAGTATCAAATTGATCTTGATTAACCATATTGTGCAAACTATAAAAAGTCCAGAAAATAGTTAATTGATCTTGAATAATTGCTTTTCCCGTACCATTTTTGTTGAAATCAATACCGCATTCTTGCAATAAGAAGACCATCTGTGGCGATCGGATATTTCGTAAAAGTAAATCAAGATTTTCTTGATCAGATAAGATAACGCCATGATCCACAAGTAATTTAAAAAGGTGGGTGTAGCCTTTTGCAGTCGCGGTTAATAAAGCGTCTTGAGCGTCTCGGGGTCGAATGCCAAGCGTTAGCAAGAGTTCAGTTAATTTATACAGATTTATTTCGATAGCTAACTCGAGAATATCGATGAGGGCTTCCTGTTGATCCTGATTGAGCTTTTCGTCAGATGCATATATTTTTTTTATATAGCTAATGGCGGATTTTTCACTCTCTGCGTCTAATTTTTGAGGAAGCCCTTTAAGGAAAAGATCAATACTGAGTCTTCTCATATTAGCTTCATTAAATTTTGAGCTTTCACTTTGACTGCGCATGAAGGATTTTTGGGTGGATTGGAGTAAGTTACCACTATCGCTTAACCCGCGATTTAAAAAAAATCGACCTGGTTGTTTTCGGAGAGTTGTCATAAATATATTTCCTCGCGCATGCTCAAAAAAGAATCATGTTATGCTATTTTTGATCATGTAGTCAAGTCTCATGGCTGGTTTTGAGTCCGGGTGATTTAACACGGTAAGGCTCTGAATTGCAATGATAATTCCAGGTTTTGCTAACAGATCGCATCGCTGCAATAGAATCGCTATTTAAAAAGCTAAACATTCTCACTTTGAAAGCTTGGGATGGATTTGAGAAAAGATCAGCATGGGAAACCGGTTTTGTTCGTTCTATTTGATTAGATTGAATTTCACTATAATCATTTGGATTTAAGTCAGTATTTAATAAATGTCGTGCATTCTCGCCACCATAAAAATCTAATTTTGGATTAAATAACTGTAATAGAGCCAATCCTTCTCGATAATAACGATGGGTTCTTTGTCGTTCCCAAAATAATTCAGTATATGGATATCTATCTCTAACTAAATCACGATCTTCTTTTTTATTAGCAAACTGAAATTTAAATAAGGTATCAGCCAAAGAATGATGTTCCCTATTGATTAGTAGTAATTTCAAAACACCGGCAATATAAAAAATATGATTGGCTCGATAAATATCATCAGTATCGTCAAAGCTGCGAGTAAAAACCGAATCCAAAACAAATCTGTGAATGAGCATATTTCTTTCTTGCCCAGGAAAGCAATAGGAAGGATCATCTTCGATTAAAATCGTATTATCAAGCTGTTCAGGGCTAGTCATTTTATTTAGGTTTTTTAGCAGATTGCCAAATCCAAGACTATGTGCAATTTTAATAGCATTTTGAATAGAAGAGTTTAAATCATTTCTTGAAAAAACAGTGACAGAGTCTTTAACTGCGTTAAATACTTCAACGCCAAGTGCGCGAGAGAGAAGCGCATTTACCAAAAGAAAATTTCTTTCTTCTATGCCACGAGAAAAAAAGGAAACTCTAACATGGGGAATGCTAAAGATAAATTGTATTAATTCAATCGCGCCGGGATGAATAAGGTGGGCAACAATAGCTTGAATAACTAACTTGTTTTCGAGGAACCATTTCATGCCAGGTGAATTTAAATCTTTTTCTTCAGTATGCGTTACGACAGTATCATCTAAATCTAATACCACATGAATTTGGCCAGGAGGTGCTTTGAATTGTTGGTATCTTTCTTTAAATAATGATTTAAAACGTTTAAAAATAAGAAGAAGCGTTGCGTTTTCTGAGGTATCAAGGATGAATAAACTATCGATTTCATCGTTAAAATTTATTAAACGTTCTAAATCACGAGTGCGATCATAAAGAGAAATCTTATCTGCGACAGTATAGCGATATGCCCTGGTCAAAAAAACCAATAGATTTCTTTCGGTATGATAAAGTGTCCCCGAAGGCAAGGGAGTTTTGACATGTTTTCTTATATCCAAACTCTCTAATGTTTCTTCTATGGGCTTCGTTAAAAATACCTTTTTAATATGTTCTTCTGATGAGATTGAAATAAATGAATATTGTTCATCGATGGGTAAAGCCAGCAGAGTCTCTTTAAAATCATCCAGATCAGAATGAATTGTTTCGAGTAAAACTTTCGGAATTTTATCAATAAAATCTTTTCTCTTCAGTAAAGGAAGCGCTTGTAAGATCTGATAAAATTGTGCTTTTTTAATCTTAATTTCATTTTCATTATATAAAAACTCAAAAATTAATGATTTTAAATCGTGATCTAAATCGTGAGTTAGGGATTTTAAATAATATTCTCTAGCGCTCGTTGGTGATTCTAAATCATCGTCGCTATCACTTGTTGATGATTCTTCAACCTGATCTTTATCGGTAGTTGCTGGTTCTAAAGCATCAGCTTTATCGCTAGTTACTGATTCTAAATTCTCACCTTCGTCGGTAGGTAATGATTCTGAACTATCATCGATTAGTGGTTTCAAGTCTTCATTTTTATCTTTACGATCTAACATTTTTATTCCCTATTTCTTTGCAAGAGGCCAGGCGTAAATCATTTTATTTGTCGTAATCAGCATCCTGAAGGATGTTGAGCAAAAGATTGTTGGACGCTTGGTCAACAGGCTGATTAGCCCTCATATTCATAAATATTTTTTTTAATACAATGAGTTAGTGCAGCGATCTTATAGTTTGGGTTAAAATTTAGTCATTATTATATAATGTATATGTAAGCAACTCAAAGGTATTTAACATATGAAAAGGGAAATATCTGTTGATTTAGCTATTATAGGCGCAGGGACTGCAGGCATATCTGCTTTCAAAGAAGCTAATAAAATAACAGATAAGATACGGTTAATTGATCACGGCCCTTTAGGGACAACCTGTGCGCGAATCGGTTGTATGCCATCCAAAGCTTTTATTCAAACCGCTAATTTTTTTCATGATCGACATTATTTTGCTGAACGCGGCATTCAGGGTGGCAATCATCTTAGCGTAAATATTGCGGAGATGATGCAATATGTCCGTCAGGTGCGTGATGGATTTACATCAGGAACGATAAATTATTTAGAATCGCTTGGTGATCGTTTTATTAAAGGGAGTGCTGAATTTATTGAACCTAATTTGATTAAGGTTGATCAGGATAAAATTCATGCCAAAAAAATCATAATTGCGACAGGATCCCATTCTTTTATTCCTCCTGAATGGATGGCGTTTTCAAATCAAATTTTAACTAGCGAAAATTTTTTTGAGCAGGATCATTTTGAAAACAAAATAGTTGTGATTGGTGCTGGAATAATAGGTTTGGAATTAGGTCAGGCTTTAAGCCGCCTTGGAATTGACATCGATATTTTCCATTCAGGAAATTTTATTGGTAAATTGAGCGATCCCACTGTCAATGATTATGCCACTGAAGTCATGCAGAACGAATTGAATTTATACCCGAATCATCATGCTGACGCAGAAAAGTTAGATGATTTATTAATTGTAAAAAGCGCAGACAAAAAAGTTCAAACACAGCAAATATTAGCGGCGTTGGGAAGAAGACCCAACTTGGCTAATTTGAACTTAGAAAAGATTGGAATAAAAATAGAAGAGATTGACAAGCTTCATGATCGCAGGACCATGCAATTGGGTGATTTTCCCATTTTTCTTGCGGGTGATGTTAACAAAGAAAAACCCTTGCTTCATGAAGCAGCAGATGAGGGTCATATTGCTGGTTATAATGCAATGGTCAGCGAACCTTTTTGTTTTCGTCGCAGAGAGCCGTTAACCATTCTTTTCACACAACCCAATATTGCGATAGTGGGTAACTCATTTAAAGAATTGCAAAATTCGGAATTTGTTGTGGGTGAGGCAAATTTTGAAAAGCAGGGAAGAGCGCGCATCATGTCAAATAATAGAGGCATTCTACGAATTTATGCTGAAAAAAAGGATGGCAAAATATTGGGTGCGGAAATGATTGCGCCGGAAGGTGAGCATTTAGCGCATATGTTGGCCTGGACAATTCAGACACAAATGACGGTATTTGAAGTATTAAAAATGCCAGTTTATCACCCCGTGATAGAGGAAGGCATGCGAACTGCTTTACGTGATTTGGCAAAACAAGTGAAAAATGCGCCACAAAATTTTGAACTCGCGATGTGTGATAGTGAAGCCCTTTCAAATTTGTCTTAAGAATAACAAAAAGATGGACAAGATTGCTTCATAAAATGCTTA
>Ga0207076_1190_pt1 | contig 13805 bp, 13 predicted proteins | sample Alteio_BWMinHeat_62_FD_153568 | JGI IMG/M metagenome (GOLD analysis project Ga0207076, IMG submission 153568) | Enriched cells from forest soil in Barre Woods Harvard Forest LTER site, Petersham, Massachusetts, United States -... | ecosystem: Environmental > Terrestrial > Soil > Temperate forest >... | reverse complement strand
TGTACTATTCCCGATGCTAATGTTCCAATACTCATTATTGCCATGACCTGCCTGGACTTACTACAGTTTAGATTGTAACATTATGTACGCGCTCTGGGGCTTTCAACTGCTGCGCGCAATAGTTGGCTTCACTCGGGTCGGCTACCCGCCTCCCCTCATTCAGCATATATTTGTAAGCGCTCTGCATTTTCAAGCCCCTCCGCGCCACACTCGCTCGCAGCGACCGCCTACATTCGGCGCTCTTGCTCGCTAGACTTTCTGCCTCGTTTTAACCAAAATAGCTTCTACGAGATCTCGTTTAAAATATTGATTTTCAGGAAGTCTTTTATGTATCCGACTACGATAGAACAAGATCTTATTGACTGGATAGCTGATAGCAGTGGCGGCAATCTGATAGGTGATGATTGTGCAGTTCTGCCCGGAGGCAGACTGGTCACATCCGATATGCTGATGGAAGGAACACATTTTGACTCCAATTTATCTCTTGAGGATCTGGGATGGAAAGCAATAGCTGTTAACTTAAGTGATGTTGCTGCTATGGGAGGTATTCCTCAACACTTGATGATTGATCTGGCTATGCCGGATGGATTCGGCAAGCCAGCATTTTTACGCTTATATCGTTCCATGATTGATTGTGCTCAAAAATTTCATTGTGATATTGCTGGTGGAGACTTGACTCGAGGCAAATTGCTTACCATAGCCGTTACCGTGTTAGGGAACATTCATGAAAATGGTTGCTTATTTAGATCTGGAGCGAAAGTAGGAGATGTGGTAGTAGTCACTGGTGATTTTGGTGCTAGTGCTGCTGGACTCTGGATGTTGCAGAACAATCAGTTTGGGTTTGAGCACTGCCGGCAAGCCCATTGCCACCCATTCCCCAAATTTACCCAAGCTTGGTCCTTAGTTAGTCATACTGGAAGTCGGGGGGCTCTTATGGATGCTAGTGATGGGCTAGCAGATGCCTTGATACAAATTTCGAAAGCTAGCTCGGTGGGTATGGAGATTGATCTTTCTTGCTTACCAATGGATGAAGAAACAAGGGCAGTAGCTAAGCTAGCCGGTGTGGATCCCCTCACCTGGGCACTATATGGGGGAGAGGATTATGAGTTGGTAGCAAGTCTCCCAGCTGATACTTGGCAAAATTGGAGTGAGATCAACAAATCTGGTTTTAAAGCTATCGGGCGAGTAACGAAAGAGCAGTCAATTGTTGTACGCTATGAGGAACGTCCCTATCCGTCGCTAAATTTGAATCAGACTTTCCAACATTGGAGTAAATTTTCTTGAGTAATCCTGATTTGCAACAAACAGCACAGGTAATTGATTTTTCCCCAGTGATTGCCATTCTGGTATTACAAATGCTCAGTAATTTCCTGCGGTCTATCCTTCCATAATTTGTTCCATGCTGACTCGCCGATTATTTTTACTGGGCGCATTAAATCTTTCCCTGACATCAATATATCCAGCGCTGGCCAGGCACAGAATCACAGGGCTCCATGCTACTGGGTTGCGCTGCCTAGCTAAGCAGGAGTGGCCTCCATCTATCTTACCTAACAGAGTAGATTTTCTAAGAAATGGCTATGCTTGCCTTACTGATGAAACAGGACGTTTGATTATTGTCGATTTTTCATCCGGTAATTTTAAAGTTGTAGGACAACTATTTGGACTTGGGAAAAGATTGATTGATTTTCGGATAGTCAACCACCGCGGGTATGGATTGGTGCTAAATGATTCGCCAACTGGTGAACCAATACTATCCTTGATTACAGTCAACCTTGAGCCTCATGCCGAACCATCCATAATGTCACAAATCAATTTAGAGTCATTTGTTGAAGCTAGCTGCCTTGCAGCCAGCACTACTCTAGTGTGTGTAGCAGGTATTTCCAGCAAGGGCACAAACCAGGTAGCCATCTTTAATCCAACAAGCAAGCGTCGGCACAATCTTGAGCCTTCTCTGATATCTACACTGCCTACAGAATCACCAATTGTTGCTATGGGCTTTGCCGGTTGGCAATTATGCCTGCTTAAATCCGGTAGCAATTCTGGTTTTGAAACAATTGAGTTTCATGATGGACAATCATTCCCCATACGCAAAAGCATTCTACTTGACGGTCACTACTCAGTCATGTCCCAACAAGGTTATGCTGTACTCATAGCAGGAGAAAATCCCGAAGGCTGGCAAGCTAAACTTATCAATCTTGAACCGGCACCACACGTGGTGTGTTCACTTGATCTAGGATCTTTGTACGCTGTAAATAGCGTAGCCCCATATAAAGGGCATTTTCTCCTGCTAGCTAGTCAGGCAGATAGTCGAGTGGTTTTTTGCATTAGCACAAGCAAAGACTTAAGACTTGCCCAGGAAGAATTACTGAAACTACCAGCCACCAATGCAGCGAACCCCCAATCAAGTAGCATTGCCTGCAAAGAGCGTGTGTCCTGTGTGGTCTCTGGAGATAATCATATAGATATACTTTCCCTGGAAAAACAATCCTGGAAAGTCTTGTACCAGCACTCCATTCCTACACTAGCAGCCTCTGGCATAGCTACCTGGGATAATTTAGTAGTAACTGGAGCGGCCGACTTAAGTTTGTACAACATATCTAACCCATCAAAGCCTGTGCTGGTTTCTTATGCACGTCCTGAAGGGACCATGAGAGCCATTACTGGAGCTGGCAGCTACTTACTATGTCTCACATCTCGTACATTAACCTTGCGTAAAATGGATCACCCAAGCGATGTCATAGTTTCTCTCGACTTTTCTGCACAACGGCTCGTTTATGATCGCAAGACACAACGTGCATTTCTTTTAGCCACTCAAAATGGGGCATCAAATGTAATACCGGTTAGAGTATATTCCAATCGTTTGGTTATGGAACCAGCCCAGCCAGTCCCGATAGAATCCACCCAAGACTCAAGGCGGTCAACTTCTACATTCCCTACCACATGGTCAACATAAAGTAGCCCAGGGTTTTCAGATTTGCGGGTAAATGGTTGATAACCTGGGGCAAAGATTCCTTGATAATTTTGACGCTCGACAAAAGTGTGTACAGTATCACCATAAGTCTTAACCGCTGCAGCAATAAAAGCACCGTCTTTATCTTGGGTCTCTTGCGGTTCATTCACTTTTTTTGCACCACGGGCAGTGGCAGTAGCAAAACATTTCTTAGCATCGCGCACTTTAAAAGCTATGGTTTTAACTCCATCACCATGCTGACGTACATGTTGAGTGATAGGATGATCTGGTGACAGACCACTGGTCAACACTAAAGTGACGTTGTTCTGCCTAAGAACATAAGAGCTTATATCACGGTCACCAGTTTCTAAACCTTTATGAGCAACTACATCGAAACCAAATCCTTTATGGTAGTAGTAACAAGCTTGCAGGGCATTGCCCACATAAAATTCTATATGGTCAAACCCATCAATAGAAATTTCTTCTGTAGATGCTTTTTCTAATTCCGTTTTTTGATTTACTACCATCTCGTACCCTAGCCCCTACATTTATTTTATCGCTTATTCCGGCCGATTGTGCTTTGTCTCATGACTAGCTGTAAGTTGGGGCGATTTCTGCTTGGGATTTTCTATTGGTTGATTATTATCTGGCAACGGAGGCAACAATGTATCCAATTGCTCATTTTGAGTGGCTACCGGAACTACTTCTTGCTTGCTTGCCTCACGTGATTGGGCCAGCAAATAATGAATTTTGGTATTGATGTCTTTTTGATAACGGGGTGGAACTACATTGCCATAGACCAAATTAACCAGAATTCGTGCTGATGGATAATAATCCTTACGTTTTTCCAGGAGCTCGGATAGAGCAACGCACAAAAGAAATGCCCGAGGGTTTTCTCCTTTTAACTCCGATAAGTACTCAATTGCTTCATCAACTTGAGCTGGTTCAGAATTTATGGTGGCAATTCGGTGAAAAGCCACATACATTGTAGGATCCAGGCTAACCACCTCCAGATACTCGCTGGCAGCTTCTTTGTCTTTGTGATCAAGCCGTAATAATTCTGCCAGTTCATATCTGGCTTTAGCATCAGTAGGATGAATGTATACATTTTCTTGAGCTTGCTTGATTTGTTCAGTAAGTTGTTCTTCTTTTATTTGAGCAGTGGTTTTCAATACAGAAGAACCTGAAAGTTCTTGAGCCTCAACACTAATAGGAATAAGCAAGCAGCCTGCTGCCAGTAATAAGTTAACTGCTTTTTTAATTAACACCACTACAATCTCCTACTTTGTTTATGTATAAAGCTTGACGAGGTTACTTATTCTACCTCTTGCTAACCAAATAATTCACTTATTACAAACCTCAAGCTTTACAAACCACCAAGGAACAATGTCTTTCCTGAACAAGTTCATATGAACAAATAATATGCCCTTCAGCTTTTACACTAGATATAACATTTTCCATCGGTTCACCTAGATCCAGTAAAACCGTAAGGAACTGCCCAGCTTCTAGCTTATCAAGATATAACTTGGTTTTAACAAAGTTCATGGGACAAGCTACCCCTCTTAGATCAAGCTCATGAGGTTGTGCTATGTCATCTTGTTTAACTGAATATTTTCTCATTGGATGGCAAAACAATGTTCTGGTAAGCAGCCACTTGGATCAGGACAGTATTCTACACTTAAGTAGTATTGCCATTGCTTCTTAAAACAATCCCGAGATAGTACGTAATCCCTCATTTGTTGAAGTAATTCCTCAGGCTTTTGCCCATGAGCATCCGCCAAACATACCAAGCAAAGGAACTTTTCTGTTTCGCCCAAAGCCAAATTCAATACTTGTTTGCGCAAGCATAAAGGAGCTGAACATTGGCAGCAATATATTGGAACTCCTGGAATTAGCAGGTTTTGTTTCATCATAAATAAATCCCTGTCGGCATATTATTTATATCGGCTGGTTTGAGATAATACACAAGTTACTCCTCTTACCATATTACTTATGACAAAAAAACCAGGTTTTCGCGTGGAAAGTGATTGGCAGGGTGAAATTCAAATTCCCGCAAACGCTTACTGGGGAATTCGCACTGCCAGAACAGCTTTTTTTCCAAACCGCCAGCATTTTTTGCCAAACTTAGTGAAGGCACTGATTTTGGTTAAAAAGTCAGCGGCTCTAATCAACATTGAATCCGGGTCCCTGGAGACTCATATTGGCAATGCCATAGTACAAGCCGCCGATGAAATGCTTTCTGGACAATGGTGTGATCAGCTCATCATCAATTCTTCTAGCGTAGATCCTCTGCAACTATATAACCACAATATTACTGAAGTACTGTCTAATCGCAGTACAGAAATATCTGGAGCTCCATTAGGTAGCTATCAAATAAGTCCTGAGCGACACATCAATCTCGGTCAATCCGGAAGCAATTTCCTTTCTTCGGCTGTCCGCCTAGCTATTTTGTTGGGCTGGAAGGATCTATCTTTAGCTTTGCTTGATCTAGAAAGACTACTGCGGCGCAAATCTCTCGAATTAAGAAAGGAAGATTTTAATAATTATGGCGCAATTATAGAACACTATCATAGCCGTCTATCTGAGGCTTCCCAACCACTCCTGAAGCTAATCTCTGGTACTGCGCGTATACATGAAACATTTTATCCTCGGTTCGTAGAAAAGCTTAGACAGCTCAGTCTTTTTAATTTTCGTATAGACAATAGTAAAACGTATTTAGACCATATGGATTTTCTTAAATTCTCATCAGGCTTGAAAGAACTATCAACAGAATTAGTGCGCATAGTCAGAAATTTGCATTTAATGAATCTGGTTGCTGACCAGTCATATTCTGTGGGATCTCAAAATAAAGAATCTTATAAACTATTAGATGCACTTACCATGGCAGCAATACAAGTGATTTCCAGCGATACTGCCGTTTGTCTGGCTGCTCAAACAGATACCTTAGACTCTATGCTGAGTATAGCTGCTGATCATATAGTCAAAGAAACTGAGCTTTTAGGGTGTGTTCTGATTGTTTTCAATCAGGGGTACCTATCCGGGTTAATTGCGAAAAATATTTGTCATACTGGATTAGTGGCCAGTACAGTCTGATTCAGGCTGGGCATATATAGATTGGACACCGGTTGATATCAATACATCACAATTAGTCTTTGAGCTATAACAATGCAAATGCTCAATCAAGTTTTGCGACAACAACCACAAGCTTTATTGCTTCTCTGGCTAGTATTTTATGCCAGCTCATCAGCTAGTTGCGTTTTTGGAAAAACCAATTCTCATCATCCTAAAAACAAGAACTCATACCCTGTTTTAGTACCTCCTCCACCACCATATATGCCTTTTCCCGGCACCCCACAATATAGCTCTGGCAATACTCTATTCGACAAACATATATATTCAGCAGATGGCTATAATAGCTCAGCTCCTATTCGGGTAAACAAGCATATAACCTATTGGAATGGAGCAAAGCCCTGATTTCTAAAACTGCTATTAACTGCATATCTATTTGAATACAGCTAGAGATACAATGGTTTACGTTCTCAATACATAAGGAGGGACGTAACTTGGCTAAAGTTGGTGTTCCCAAAGAAATTCTAGATAATGAATATAGGGTAGCTGTTACCCCTGCCGGAGTTAGCGCCTTTAAAGCTGACGGCCACACTGTATATATACAAAGCAGCGCTGGGCAAGGCAGCGGCATTAGTGATCAGGAATATCAGGAGGCTGGCGCTAAGATTCTTCCCGATGCTGCCAGTGTTTTTGGTGAGGCTGATCTTATTCTTAAGGTAAAAGAACCTCAACCTCAAGAGGTAAAGATGCTTCGCAAGGGACAAGTGCTATTTACTTACTTGCACCTAGCTGCTCATGCCAAACTTACTCATGATCTATGCAAAACCGGATCCACTTGCATAGCTTATGAAACAGTACAAATGGACAATGGAAGTCTTCCGTTGTTAACTCCCATGAGTGAGATAGCTGGACGACTAGCAACTCAGATCGGTGCCAATTACCTGGAGCGTCCTATGGGTGGACGAGGTGTTCTCTTAGGTGGAGTACCAGGAGTGGAACCTGGTGAAGTAATTATTATCGGTGGAGGCATAGTTGGAACTAATGCTGCAAAAACTGCCGTAGGACTAGGTGCCAGAGTAACCATCTTTGATAGGTCACTTGAGAGGTTACGCTATCTGGATGATGTTTTTGCAGGGCAAGTTCGTACTGTCTTCTCCATAGGACATTATTTAGACAACCTATTGCCTTCTGCAGATCTGGTAATAGGAGCAGTCCTTATACCTGGCAAGCAGGCTCCACGCATCGTTACTTCTGATATGGTGCGTAAGATGAAGAAGGGTTCGGTAATTGTAGATGTAAGCGTGGATCAAGGTGGTTGTATTGAAACTATTCGGGCCACTACCCACTCTGCTCCTATATATGAGTGGGAAGGGGTTGTGCACTATGGAGTATCCAACATTCCTGGTGCTGTACCCTGGACCTCTACCCGGGCTCTCACTAACGCTACTTTACCTTATGCTCTCAAGCTGGCTAAGTTCGGTTATGAAGCTACCCAGGATGACCCCTCACTTAACCGAGGAGTTAACATACATCAGGGTAAAATCGTACATCAGGGCGTAGCAGAGGCTGTGGGTACTCCCGTAACCGCTTAACCTCAACCAGCACTGGTTCACTAGAAAGACAGAGAGATTACTCTCTGTCTTTTAGTTCATGCACAGATATTAAACAAGCATAATCAACCCAGCACAACGTATTCAAGATAAAACTTTAACGTAAAAGGTTTCTTTTCCTCCTGACTGCCTACCCCCTTACCACGTATTATTAATGGAAGCGCGCAGCTATAACTGGAGTCTACTGAGTGAACCGAGACGAATATGCAGCGAGGCGGAGAGCGGCGAATGTAGCCGGTCGTAGCCGAGCGTTGGAGAGCGAGGAGATCGGAAATGCAGGAGCACTTAAATAAAATTGCAGAGCGAGGATTGCTAGCGGCAATCCGCAGCGAGCACAACGTATGTGCGTATGCATTGAAGATCGACGAGCGGCTATAAAAATGTTGTTTAACAGCTTCGGTTATTTTTTGTTTCTGCCCATTGTCTGGCTGCTTTTTTGGATAAGCCCAAAGCGGTTTTCTACTGGGATTTTACTAATCGCCAGCTATGTCTTTTACATGATCTGGAAACCAGAGTATGGGCTTTTAATTTTTGGACTCACCATCTTTAACTACATCCTGGGGCTAGCTATACATCACAACAATCAGCATAAGAAGCTAGCTTTGATAGTGGCTATAGTTGGCAATCTTTTAACTCTAGGGTTTTTTAAGTATGCTTATTTTGTAAGAGATACCGCAAATTCTGTTTTATCGGTAGTTCATCAGCATGTACCAGACATTCCATTTGAGATTATCTTACCTTTAGGTATTTCCTTTTTTGTATTTGAGTTTATTCACTACATTACCGATGTTTATAAGGGTGGACAACCCATACATTCTTTTCCTCAATTTGCTTTATTTGCCAGTTTTTTTCCTACTCAAATTGCCGGTCCAATTAAACGCTATCAGGATTTCATACCTCAACTATCTCTACCCAAACAATTTAAGAGTGAGTATCTGGGTAAAGGACTTGAGTTGATATTGTTCGGTCTCTTTAAAAAGGTTGTCTTTGCTGACAATCTAGCTGTGATAGTGCAAAGCACGTTTGATCATCCTCAACTACTTTCCAGTTGCGATATGTGGCTTAGTGTTTATGCTTTTGCTTTCCAGATTTATTTTGATTTTTCTGGTTACACAGATATTGCTCGTGGTTCAGCTTTGCTTTTTGGATACAAAGTGCCTCTCAATTTCAACTTGCCATATCTGGCCTCATCCATCTCTGATTTCTGGCATCGTTGGCACATGTCCCTTTCTAGCTGGCTACGTGATTATCTTTATATTCCGCTAGGCGGCTCTCGTGGATCAACTATCGCTACTTATCGTAATCTTTTACTTACCATGATACTGGGTGGCTTATGGCATGGCGCTTCCATGCATTTCATGATCTGGGGTGCCTATCAAGGATTGCTACTAGTGATGCATAAGGTCTTTTTGAGCCTGGTTGGAGAAAATTCATTGTATAAACGTATGAGCACTGCTGCACTATATAAGCCGATCTCCATCTTTGCCACCTTCCATCTCACCTGCATAGGCTGGGTATTCTTCCGAGCTTCAAATATGTCAGAAGCTATTAAGATCTTAAAAAGCCTCTTTTTTATTCCTGGCCCTAATACGGTATCAGCATTTAGTTTGAGCTTGCCTGCTACCAGTCAACCAATAGTTTTTCTGGTATTGCCTGTAGTGCTGCTAGTGCTTTTCAGTGGGCAAATTATTTCTTTCTGGACAAGTACTCGTCCTCGCCCAATTACTTATCCGATAATTATCCAGGCTGTGGGATTAGCCGGAATGCTATGTTTGCTTCTGGTCTTGTCTCCCGACACTTCACCACGCTTTATTTACTTCCAGTTTTAGAATATGAGTAAACCAGAAGCCAACGTGAATAAGCACCCTGAGTCTCTTAAACCACTTTTACTTGGCGTAATACTTTTCTTGTCCTTAAATGGCTGGTTACTGCTTTCACAACCCTTGTCCAAAATGGATCCGGAAAGCTTACCAGCTGCCCATACTTGGGTATGGTGGGCTACCCAGGAGTATTTGAACACAAAGCCCTCACCACCGATAGTATTACTAGGTTCATCATTGCTTATGCATCCCATCTCTCGCCAGGATGCTGATTTTTTGAACAAAGATCTGGATTATGTACATCATCATCGTTCCATTTATATGGAAGAGCAACTAGAAAGTCGTTTCAAACAGAACTCTTTGATCTGTTTCAATTTTGCCCTACCTGGAGGCATGATGTCAGACGATTATATTGTTGCTCGAGCACTGTTTTCTGGAAAACAAAGGCCCAAGCTAGTGGTACTAGGATTAAGTGTCAGGGATTTCATGGACAATGGAGTACATTGTGCTGGAGCAACTCCTGCCTTTCGTTATTTAAAACGTTTTACTAATGTGGATGATCTAATTAGTATAGCTATGCCCCAATGGTGGCAAAGGCTGGATTACTGGGTTGGCAAAGCTGTTTATTTATGGGGCAAAAAACTGGACATACAAGTGGCTCTATCAGAAGAATCAAAAAAAATATTAACTCCTATGGTCACATCATTTTGCAATAAAAGCCAACTGGATAATCTTGATCTATCACGCAATTTAGCCAGCAACTTGCGCTCTGAAGTGGAAGAAGGCATGTTCATAGTCAAAACTCATCAGCCCTACTCTTTCGAGAACAATTCCAAAGAATATATCAAGCGTTACCGCAGTCCCAACCAACCCCTTTTTGAGATTCAAAAACAATTCCTGGAGAAGACATTATCCTTCTGTTCCCAAGAGAATATTGCCGTGTTAGTAATAAACATGCCCCTAACCAAGCAAAACATTGCTCTCATCCCTAAAGGTAGTTACCAGCAATATGTATCTACCTTGGCTCATACCTGTCAGCAGTGGAATTGCTCGTTTGTCGATTTGAACCAAGGAAGCAATTTTCCTACAAGCACCTTTTACGATACCAGTCACATGAATGCTACCGGTGGAAAAAAACTGGTGGACATTATTGTAAACTGCATAACCAATAATAATCGCCTGGCATCTAGCTTATTGCCGTCACCCAAACATATTGAGCTGGCTGGCAATAGACCGCAATTACATTAATTTATTAATTACACACTTTGTACATACATTTATTTTTTGCCGAATAGCCACTTGAGTAACATCTGAATTGGATCGTAGAATTCATCCACCACACGTTCTTTAAGTGGAATTATGGCATTGTCAGTAATATGAATTTCTTCCGGACACACTTCCGTACAACATTTAGTAATGTTGCAAAATCCTATGCCTGCTTCTTCCTTAATGGACTTAATGCGATCAGCCGTATCCAGTGGGTGCATTTCCAGCCCAGCTAGACGTACTAAAAATCTGGGGCCAAAAAAGGCGTCTTTACGATCATGATCTCTGACCACATGGCACACATCTTGACACAAAAAACATTCAATACATTTGCGGAACTCTTGCACTCGATCAATATCTTCCTGCTGAAAAATCCAGTTAGCGTTTTCTTTCGGAGTAAAGGGCTGGATTTTTTTGTTAACCTCATAGTTCCAGGAAACATCTGTAACCAGATCCTTAATTATCGGAAAAGCCTTAAGCGGTTGAATAGTAATTTCTTCACCCTCAGCAAACTTATCCATCCTGGTCTTGCACATAAGTCCTGGACAACCATTAATTTCCGCACTACAAGATCCACATTTAGCAGCCTTGCAATTCCACCGAACCGCTAAACCTGGTTCCAAATATCCTTGTACATAATGGATCGCATCCAGTACTACCATTCCTTCCTGCACTGGCACCTGATAAGTAGAAAACTCTCCACTGTTTTTGTCGCCTCGAAAAACCTTAAGTGTTGCTTCTGGCATAGGGTTATCCTTTTTTAGCAAACAGTTGTTTCAGATCTTCGGGCATTTCCAATAACGGTGTATGCGCCAATTTCATTTCTTGCCCATCTTTATAAATGGAAGAGTTTACTTTAGCAAATTTATTATCCGTATCAGGATAATCTAGTCGGCTATGTGCACCACGACTTTCCTTGCGAGCATAAGCACTACGGGCAATAGCTTCCGAACAAACAAACATGCTCTTTAAGTCTCGGCATAAGTGCCAGCCGGGGTTAAAAACTTTAGTACCATCAATACCAACTCGCTTGTACTTCTCTTTTAGTTCTTCCAATTTAGATATGCCGGTTTTTAAATCTTCTTCTTGCCTGAATATACCTACATAAGTCCCCATTACCTCATGCAGCTGACGTTGCAGTTCAAATGGATTTACACCATCCGGGCAATTAAGCGGTGCCTCCAGTTCATCAATAGCTGCCTTAATCTCTGATTCATTTATGGCTGGCTCAGTTTTCAAACCAGTGGCATACTGGGCAGCACCAATCCCTGCTCGACAACCAAAAACCACAAGATCAGATAGTGAGTTACCGCCCAAACGATTAGCTCCATGCATGCCACCAGAAGCTTCTCCAGCAGCAAACAAGCCTGGCACTCTACTTTCCGCAGTATCTGCATCCACACGAATACCGCCCATTATGTAGTGCATAGTTGGACCTACTTCCATAGGTTGTTTGGTTATATCTACATCAGCTAGTTCTTTAAACTGATGGTACATGCTGGGGAGTTTTTTCTTCACTCGTTCTGGATCTTGATAGCTAATATCCAGAAAAACACCACCATGTGGAGAGCCTCTCCCTTCCTTTACCTCAAGATAAATAGAGCGGGCCACATTATCCCTGGTAGACAACTCCGGAGGGCGCCTGGCATCCGTTGATGTGCCAGCTACTGCTGCTTCCACCCAACGCTTAGCTTCTTCTTGGGTTGATGCATACTGATCTTTTGTAGCTTCCGGAAGATAACGGAACATAAAGCGCTCGCCTTGGCTATTACGCAAGATGCCACCTTCACCACGTACTCCTTCCGTAACCAGAAGTCCACGCACTCCTGGAGGCCAGACCATTCCCGTAGGGTGAAACTGCACAAACTCCATGTCAATTAAATCCGCCCCTGCTTCATAGGCTAGACCATGCCCGTCGCCAGTGTATTCCCAAGAGTTTGAGGTTACAGAATATGATTTACCTACCCCACCAGTAGCTATTACCACTGCTTTAGCTTTAAAAAGCACATAACGTCCATCTGCTCGATAATAACCAAAAGCACCAGCTATATGATCACCATCTTTAAGTAAGCGGCTGATACAACACTCCATGTAGACATCAATACCTTGATGCACACCTCGATCTTGTAGAGTACGAATTAACTCTAACCCGGTCCGGTCACCCACATGACACAGGCGTTTGTGAGTATGCCCTCCAAAGGCACGTTGCAAGATTTTTCCATCCTTAGTCCGATCAAATACCGCTCCCCAGCGCTCCAATTCCCTCACCCGCTCCGGAGCTTCCTGCGCATGAAGTTGAGCCATACGCCAGTTGTTAAGCATCTTTCCACCAAGCATGGTGTCACGAAAGTGAGTACGCCAATCATCCTGTGCATCCACATTGGCCAATGCAGCAGCAATTCCTCCTTCGGCCATAACCGTATGAGCCTTTCCTAGCAAAGACTTACATACCAGCCCAACTGATGCTCCTCTAGATGAAGCTTCAATAGCAGCCCGTAATCCTGCTCCACCGGCGCCAATTACCAACACATCATGCTTGTGAATTTCTAAATCTTGCATTTACAAAAGCCTTATATCCGTTAGCACGCCAGATGCTACCAGGCGTACATAAAAATCCGCCAGTCCAACTGAAAAAAGACTGATCCAAGCCCATAACATATGATGCTCATTTAGCCTGGTGACTGCTGACCAGAATCCATGCTGCACTTTACTGGAGTAAGAACAAGAAAAGCAATCTAGCCTTCCACCTACAAGGTGCCTCAAAGCATGGCAGCCAAGAGTATAAAAGGAGAGAAAAATTACATTCCCCAGCAAAACCAGTGTTCCTATGCCTATTCCAAATGAACCATTGAAATCAAAAGCTTTTATGGCGTCATACCAGAGAAAGCCTAAAACTATTATGGCCAAATAAAGAAAGTAACGATGAAGATTTTGCAAGACAAGAGGGAATATAGTCTCTCCTTTATATTTATTTCCACCATGATGGCTAACCGCACAAGCTGGAGGATCTAAAAAGTAGGCTCGATAATAAGCTTTGCGATAGTAATAACAAGTAGCCCGGAAGCCTGCAGGGACCCAAAGTATAAGGAA
>Ga0207076_1189_pt1 | contig 13829 bp, 12 predicted proteins | sample Alteio_BWMinHeat_62_FD_153568 | JGI IMG/M metagenome (GOLD analysis project Ga0207076, IMG submission 153568) | Enriched cells from forest soil in Barre Woods Harvard Forest LTER site, Petersham, Massachusetts, United States -... | ecosystem: Environmental > Terrestrial > Soil > Temperate forest >... | reverse complement strand
GACTGGTACAGCGCGCTGGTGCAATTGCCGCGCGAGCGCCATGCGGTGCTGGTGTCGATTATCGATGCGGCCGGCTCCACGCCGCGCACCACCGGTAGCCGCATGCTGGTCACATCGGATACCCAGTTCGACACGATAGGCGGCGGCCACCTGGAATGGAAGGCGCTGGCGATGGCGCGCCTGTGGCTGGCGGAACCGCGGACAGATCATCCGGTGGCGACCGCGCGCACCGAACGCCTGGCGCTTGGCCCCAGCCTGGGGCAATGCTGCGGCGGCGTGGTGCAGATCGCGCTGGAAAGGCTGGACCAGTTGAGCGACGCCGAGTTCGCGGAAAAACTGCAGCAATATCAGGCCGGCCAGCCCAAGCTGCCACACCTGTACCTGTTCGGCGCCGGCCATGTCGGCGCGGCACTGGTGCAGGTCTTGTCGCAAGTGCCCTGCCGCATCAGCTGGGTGGATGAGCGCGACCATCTTTTCCCCGACTATCTGCCGGCCAATGTCAGCGCCGAAGATACCGACGTACCGGAAGCGGTGATCGCCGCAGCCGAAGCCGGCAGCTACTTCCTGGTGATGACGCACCACCATGGCCTGGATCTGCGGCTGTCCGAGCATATCCTGCGCCGCGACGACGCCGCCTGGTTCGGCCTGATAGGCTCGCAGACCAAGCGCGTCAATTTCGAACGCCGCCTGCAAGAGCGCGGCATCGCCGCCGAAAAATTGCCGCAGATGGTATGTCCGATAGGCGTGCCGGGCATTACCGGCAAGGAACCCGGCGTCATCGCGGTCGCGGTAGCGGCACAATTATTGCAACTGTGGTCTGAGGCTCGTACACTAGACGTATTGGCCAATACCCGGTCCCGCAAAGAATTGAGCCCTACATGAGCACTGCCCTACAAGATTTCATTAAAAACCTGCCCAAGGCCGAACTGCACCTGCATATAGAAGGTTCACTGGAACCCGAACTGATGTTCGCGCTGGCGCAGCGTAACGGCGTCAAGCTACCGTATGCAAGCGTCGAAGAAATTCGCGCCGCCTATAATTTCAGCGATTTGCAATCCTTCCTCGACCTGTACTATGCGGGTGCGGCAGTATTGCTGACCGAACAGGATTTTTACGACCTGACGACAGCCTATGTACAGCACGCGCTGGTCGACCAGGTGCGTCACGTGGAATTGTTCTTCGACCCGCAAACCCATACCGCGCGCGGCGTCAGCACGGAAACCGTGTTTGCCGGCATCGCCCGCGCCTTGCGCGACGCCAAAAGGGAGCATGGTTTTTCCAGCAGCATGATCTTGTGCTTCCTACGCCACCTGAGCGAAGAAGATGCATTGCAGACCTTGAGTTCCGCCTTGCCCTTGCGCGAACAGTACGCTGATTTGTGGAACGGAATAGGACTGGATTCCGCCGAGGTGGACAATCCGCCGGAAAAATTTGCGCGCGTGTTTGCGCAGGCGCGCGAACTGGGCTTCCGCCTGGTCGCGCATGCAGGCGAAGAAGGGCCGCCGGCGTATATCCACGGCGCACTGGACATCTTGCAGGTGGAACGCATAGACCATGGCGTACGCGCGGAAGAAGACGCCGCGCTGATGCAAAGGCTGGCCAAGACCCAGATGCCGCTGACAGTCTGTCCGCTATCCAACCTGAAGCTGTGCGTGGTGGATGACCTGAGTGAACACAACCTGGCGCGCATGCTGCGGGCCGGCCTGTGCGTGACGATCAACTCGGACGACCCGGCCTACTTCGGCGGCTACATGAACGCCAATTTCATCGCCTCCGCCGAGGCACTGGACCTGAGCCGCGCCGAACTGGTGCAACTGGCAAAGAACGGCTTCTGCGCGTCATTCGCGACGCCGGAACAAAAGCAGATATGGCTGGATGAGCTGGAAGCCTACGCTGCAGGTCCGCGCTGACATTATTATCAAAAAACCAGAGGCTCGCAGCCTGGATGGAGCATAGCGTAATCCGGGAGTGCACCGAGGAGCCACGAAACTCTCGTTGTTAACTCCCTCGGCGGGCCCCCCGGATTGCGCTGCGCTCCATCCAGGCTACCTATCCGTGAAATCAAAAATCCGCAGGGAGTGATCGGGCAATCACTCCCGGTCACTCCCTGCTCATACCGCTAAACCAATTTTAGAAGTGGTATTCGGCCCGCACCATCGGTGTCTTGGCTGTCTGCCCCTTGTTGCCGGTAGTTGCGGAAGAATTGCCGAACTTGTTCTTCCAGTACTGGTACTCGAAGCCGATGCGGAAGGTGTTCTTGCCTGCACCCATCAGCGAGCCGACGTCATACATCAACTGCATGTCGATATTGGTTTCCGCCGCAGTATCATTGCCGACTTCATCCTTGCCCTTGGTGCCGATAAAATTGGCGTAACCTTCGAACGCAAATTTATCGCCCAGCGGGATGCCCCAGTCTGCCGTCAGCATAGGGTGGGTTTTAAAGTTGTAGCGATGGTCGATGAAAGAAGGCGCATTGCTCTCTTTCAGCAGCACGATGCTGGTATTCAGGTGGCCGGGAACATCCCACATCAGCGTCGGGCCGGCAACCAGCATGCGTTTGCGCGAGTTGTAGCCGACGTCATTCTTGGTATTCCAGTCGAAGCCCAGGGTCAGGCCTACGCCGCGGATGGGGCCGAACTTGATGTCCTGGCCTCGTATCTTGCCTATGTCCAGCGTATTGCGGTACAACAGGTAGGCTTCCTGCGCGCCCGCGCTGGATCCCGGCGCACCCGGATCCTTGCTGTCGGATTGCAGCAGGTCCAGGTTGAAGAAGTTAGTGCCGTACTTATAGCCGCTGACGTGCGTCAGCGCAAAAATATTCTTGCTGATGTCTTGCGGATTGAAAGGCTCCGCAAAGGAATTCCCGTAGCGCCAACTGATCGCCGTGTCGCTCCATTCCGCAGCCTGCACTTGTGCCAGGCTGAATGCGGTAAGGCCAAACAAGGCCGCCTGTATTGCACGCTTCTTGATGATAGTGTTCATACATCTCCCTAAGGGTTGGACAAAAATTTGCCTGGATCATCGCTTGATAGACAAGCCATGCTCCGGGTCTATGGAATAGCTCTAATAATTTTTTGCTACTTCTTGCTCTCACCAGGACCAGGTTTACCGCATGTCAGCAAGCATCCATTGATTGACGTCGCCCGAATATTAAAAACGCCAGGTATTTTTGATGCCCGCGATTCTAAAATCCCATCCTATTTGCCAAGACTTTGCCTACAAAGCATTCGCCGCAATCCTGCATACCACCACTGTTTACTGCGTAACCAAGTCCGCCAGGCGGAAGCCGCCTATCTTGATAATCTGCTCCAGGCATTCACGCATTTCGGTCGCGCGGTCGGACGACAGGCGCCGGCTGAAATGCTGGATGATGCTGTGCCTGTCGTGGCCGCGTACCGCGATCACAAAGGGAAAACCGAATTTTTCGTTATAGTCCGCATTCAATTTCTGCAATAGCTGGAATTCTTCTGCACTGCATTGGTTCAGGCCCGCACCGCTTTGTTCGCGGGTCGATTCCTCGGTCAGCTCGCCCCTGACTGCCGCCTTGCCCGCCAACTCCGGGTGGGCCCGTATCAAGGCCAGTTGCGTGGCTTCATCTGCATTGCGCACGACTTCCGCCATTGCCGTATGCAAATCCTGTACCAGTGCAAAAGGGCGATGCGCGAAAGCGCGCTCCGCGACCCATGGCGAGTGTTCAAAGATGCCGCCGAGAACGGAGACAAACCTGGTGGGACCGGCCGCATTCAATTCGGCCAGGGAAACGGTCTGGATCAAAATATCACCTGCTTAAGCGTTGGTTTTTGTATAGGGATGCTGTTGCATCCAGTGGTTTGCGATATCGATGCGGCGGCAGATCCATACCTGCTCATGCGCCTGCACATAATCGAGGAAGCGCTGCAGCGCCCGGAAGCGGCCGGGGCGCCCCAGCAGCCGACAATGCATGCCTACCGACAGCATCTTCGGCGCATTCAGCCCATCCGGGTCGCCTTCCTTGTACAGCACGTCGAAGCTGTCTTTCAGGTACTGGTAAAACTGCTCACCTGTATTGAAGCCCTGCGGCGTCGCGAAGCGCATGTCGTTACTGTCCAGCGTATACGGCACCACCAGGTGCGGCTTGCTGCTGCCGTCGGACAGGCCGACCTCGGTCCAGAACGGCAGGTCATCGCCATAGTAGTCGGAGTCATACGCGAAACCACCGTGCTCCACCACCAGCTTGCGCGTATTCGGCGAATCGCGGCCGGTGTACCAGCCCAGCGGCGCGCTGCCGGTCAGCTCACGGAAAATTTGCACCGCCTGCTGCATGTGCTCGCGTTCCAGCGCTTCTTCCATATGCTGGTAATGTATCCAGCGCAGGCCATGGCAGGCGATCTCATGCCCCAGTTCGCCGAAGGCACTGGTCAGCTCGGGATGGCGCTGCAGGGCCATCGCCACGCCGAAGATCGTCAGCGGCAGGCCGCGCCTTTCAAACTCACGCAAGATGCGCCAGACGCCGGCACGCGAACCGTATTCATAGATGGACTCCATCGACATGTGCCGCGCCTCATAGGCCGCGGCGCCGACGATCTCGGACAGGAACTGCTCGGAAGCCTGGTCGCCGTGCAATACATTATTTTCGCCGCCCTCTTCGTAGTTCAACACAAACTGCAGCGCGATGCGCGCCTGTTGCGGCCATGCCGCGTGCGGCACGTCGCGGCCGTAGCCGATCATGTCCCTGGGGTAGTGGTTATTGGTTTTGGCTTGCATCTTCATTCGGTTCCTGGTTGGCGGACGGCGGCGGCTTATTTTGACGGACGCGGCTTGCCCAGCGCTGCGCGCAGGTCAAAACCCTTGTCGTTCTTTTGCGGAGTGCGGCACGAGCACTGCTGCAAATGGTGCGCCATCTCTTGCAGCGCGCCGGCTTTGTCCTTTTGCTCTATCGCCTCGATCACCTTCAGGTGCTCGTCGAAAGAGCAGGGCTGGTTGCCCGGCGCATCGGTAGTCGAAATCAGCAGCGTGGTGCGCGATACCAGGCGGCGCAGCATTTCCACCAGCAAATCGTTGCCGCTCAGCTTGGCCAGCTCTATATGAAAATCCGCCGACAGGCGTATCCACAGCGAGCGGTCGCCCTGCATGAACGCGGCGCGCTCGCGCTCCACCAGCGCGCGCAAACCCCTGGTGTCCACCACATTGGCCGCCATCGCCTTTTCTATCGCCATCTGTTCCAGCGTCTGGCGCAGGTCAAACATGTCCTGCGCCTCCTTGTCGCTGGGGCTGGCGATGAAGGCGCCGCGGTTCGGCTCCAGGTCCACCAGGCCGTCCGCCGCCAGCTGGTTCAGCACCTTGCGTACGCCGTGGCGCGCCAGCTTGTAGATTTCACCCAGTGATTGTTCGGCCAGCTTGGTGCGCGCCGGTAGCCGGTGCTCCATGATGGCATCGTAGATTTCGCGGTACATGCGCTCTTCCGCATTCGTCGCACTGTCGGCGGGAAGCGCCTGGACCACGGCTAACTTGACTGGCTCATTCATTTTGTCGGCATTTCATGATTAACTTTGTTGACCATTAAAATCCAAATTGTCGACAATTGCAAGAATATTTGTTGAACATCCGAGTCCAAAAAACCACGAATCGGCAAAAATGGCGCTAATGCCAGGTCAATTTCCATAGGAAAATCGCTAATCTCACTATTTTCCACAAAATTTGTTTGACACAAGGCTTTTCGCGGGCATAAGATTGTCAACAATATTGATTTATCTTTGTCGTCAATATTTTTAAGGCAAACCGCAGGTTTTGCCCTTAAGACACTCCGATAATAGAAGGCAGCTCTACACAGACTCGAACAGCCGACGCAATGCCGGCCGGACAGCAGATGGATAGAGATACCCCAAAGCTAGTGTTTTCTTTTTGATTTGTATTGATTAGGAACATACAGCGGGGAAGTGCCTTGCTTCTGCAATCCCCCCGCTATTTGCGCCCCTTCGTACAAATTTGTTTAAATCATGAGGGAATCAGGATGGGACGTATAACTACACATGTACTGGATACCGCACATGGCAAACCCGGCCAGGGCATTGCTGTGCAGCTGTACCAGGTCAAGGATGGGCAAAGGCTGGCGCTGCGCTCGGTGCACACCAATGCCGACGGCCGCTGCGACCAGCCACTGCTGGAAGGCGACTCCATGGGCGCCGGCATCTATGAGCTGGACTTTGACGTCGGCAGCTATTTCACAAAACTGGGCATCAAACTGCCCGAACCGAATTTCCTGGGCCTGGTGACACTGCGCTTCGGCGTGTCAGACGCCACGCAGCACTACCACGTGCCGCTGGTCGTCACGCCGTGGAGTTATTCCACCTATCGCGGCAGCTAGCACTAAGCCTACACACCTCGGGATGGCGCGCATTTTGCCGTGAGCCTGTTGCCGGCATCCCCTATCGCAAAGTTTTGGAGCATATGAATGGAAGCATATTTGTTGGATTGGGCTAACCTGCTGTTGCGCTGGTTGCACGTGATCGTCGCCATCGCCTGGATAGGTTCGTCGTTTTATTTCGTGTGGCTGGACAACAGCCTGAAGCCGCCTGTCGACGACAAGCTGAAGCAGCAGGGCGTCGGCGGCGAATTGTGGGCCGTGCACGGCGGCGGTTTTTATAACCCGCAAAAATACCTGGGCGCACCGCCCAAACTGCCGGATGACCTACACTGGTTTTACTGGGAGTCGTATAGCACCTGGATCTCGGGTTTCAGCCTGTTTTCGCTGGTATACCTGTTCAATGCCAAGACCTACCTGATCGACCCTAGCGTCGCCAACCTGACGCCGACCGTCGCCGTAGTGCTGGCGCTGGCCTTCCTGATCGTGGGCTGGATCGTGTACGACCTGCTGTGCCGCCTGTTTGGCAAGAACGAAAGGCTGTTGTCGGTGCTGGTAGTGGCCTATGTAGTAGTGGCCGCCTGGGGCGCCTGCCACCTGTTCTCCGGCCGCGCCGCCTTCCTGATCATAGGCGCGATGATAGCGACCATCATGAGCGCCAACGTGTTCTTCTGGATCATCCCCGGCCAGCGCAAGGTAGTGGCGGCGATGAAGGCCGGCGAGCCGGTAGACCCCGTGCACGGCCAGCGCGGCAAGCAGCGCAGCGTGCACAATACCTATTTCACGCTGCCGGTATTGTTTGCGATGCTGTCCAACCACTACAGCATGACCTATGCGCATCCGCATAACTGGCTGGTATTGGTGATGATCATGGTAGCGGCAGTCTTCATCCGCCAGTTCTTTATCCTGCGCCACAAGGGCAATAATAACTTTGCCTACCCGGCGCTTGCGATCGTGATCCTGGCGGCAGTGGCGGCCTGGATTGCTCCGAAACCGCTTGAGCCGGCCGCCGTTGCGGCAGTGGCCGGCAGCGCTGCCAGTACGGCAAACGCGGCTGCCACGCCAGCAGTAACGGCAGCGCCCGACCTGGCGCAAGTACAGCAAGTGGTGCAGGCCCGCTGCATACAGTGCCACTCCTCCAAGCCTACGCTGATGCCGACGCCGGCCAAGGGCCTGCTGCTGGAACAGCCGGAACAGGTGAAGGCCAAGGCGCAATTGATCTACCAGCAGGTAGTCCAGCAAAAGCTGATGCCGCTGGGGAACCTGACCAATATCACCGATGCGGAACGCGCCACCATCGCCCAGTGGTATGAGGGCGGCGCCAAGTAACACGCAAGTAAAAATGCAGCACTATGCCGCCCGCGTCCCGGCGGCATAGAAGGATACTAAAACCCATACAGAAAGAGACTCATCATGGCCACCATTACACTCGACCCTAACGCTCCTGAATTTACCCGCCGCTACCCCAACCTGGCCGACCCGCGCCTGGGCGCTGCCACACTGGCCACCAGCGACGACTTCTTCGCCGAGATGGCGCGCATGCTAAATCCCGAACCGGCCGTCTTCATCCCCGGCAAATACGACACCAACGGCAAATGGATGGACGGCTGGGAATCGCGCCGCAAGCGCGTCAACGGCTATGACTGGTGCGTGCTGAAGCTGGCGCGCGCCGGCGTGATCAAGGGCGTCGATATCGACACCAGCCACTTCACCGGCAACTACCCGCCGGCCGCGTCGCTGGAAGGCGCCTATGTGGCATCCGGCGCGCCGGACGCAAAGACCCAGTGGACCGAGATCTTGCCGTCGGTCAATTTGCAGGGCAATAGCCACCACTACCATGAAGTAGGCAGCGAGCAGGCCTACACCCACCTGCGCCTGAACATCTATCCGGACGGCGGCGTGGCCCGCCTGCGCGTCTACGGCCAGCCGCAAGCCGACTGGGCCACGGCCGACCGCCAGCAGCTGTTCGACCTGATCGCCATGGAAAACGGCGGCTATGTGGTCGCTGCCAACAACCAGCACTTCGGGCCGGCCTCCAACATGCTGATGCCGGGCCGCGGCGTCAACATGGGCGACGGCTGGGAAACCCGTCGCCGCCGCGAGCCGGGCAACGACTGGTGCATCATCGCGCTGGCCCAGCCCGGCATCGTGGAAAAGATCGAGGTCGATACCTGCCACTTCAAGGGCAACTACCCGGACGGCTGCATGATACAGGCGGCCAATGTGGTCGGCGGCACCGACAGTTCGCTGATTACGCAGTCGATGTTCTGGCCGGTGTTGCTGGGCGAGCAAAAGCTGCAGATGGACCACCAGCACTACTATGCCGAGCAGATCAGCCGGCTGGGGCCGGTGACCCATATCCGCTTTAATATGTTCCCGGACGGCGGCGTATCGCGCCTGCGCCTGTGGAGCCGCCTGGCCTGATAGGCTGGAACTGTTGCAGCCGTTGCGACTGTTGCAACTATTACATTGAGTAGCGCGGGCACGGTGTGCCCGCGCGATTTCCCCTCCTTCCGCAGTGAGCACAAACATGCCAGCCTTGACCATCCATCCCCTGACCCGCGACAGCTTCGCCCCTTTCGGCGAAGTCGTGATGCTGGACGGCGCCCGCCATTATCCGATCAACCAGGGCACGACCGAGCGCTACCATGCGCTGGCGACTGCCGATACCGGCGCTGAAGGCGGCCAGCCCATCATCAGCCTGTTCCGCGGCCAGCCGCGCAGCCTGCCGCTGGAAGTGGCGATCATGGAGCGGCATCCGCTGGGCAGCCAGGCGTTCATCCCGCTCACGCACAGCGCAGAAGATGAATACCTGGTGGTGGTGGCCCCGGCCGGCGAGTTCAAGCTGGAAAACCTGCGCGCTTTCCTGGGCAGGGGCTTCCAGGGGGTGAACTATGCCAGGGGGGTGTGGCACCATCCTTTGATTGCACTGCACAAGCTCAGCGATTTCCTGGTAGTGGACCGGATAGGCCAGGGCCATAATTGCGATGAGATCCCTTTGCAGGCGGATCTGTGGCTGACTGAAGAGGCGTTGAACAGCGCACGCTCGGCCTAGAGAAGTAGATAGGGGAAATACAAAAAAGAAAGCCCGCTCACCTTGCGGTTGCGGGCTAAATCCAAACCTAAGGAGGTGTTGGAGGAGACAGGTACAATCTTACTGCGCCGCAACATGACTGTCTGCTTTATTTTTCTTATATCAGACATTTCCCATACGCATAACTCATTGCCATGCAGCAATTTCATGCTGCCAGCTATTTTGGCGTGGTAAAGCTGGTCCCAGATCCGGCCTGCTCCCGCTCTGCAAATTTCTGGCGCGCCGCCAGCATCGCCGGCCGGTGCCGCACCGACCAGTCATATATCGACTGCAGAGGCACGATCAACGAACGTCCCAATTCCGTCAGTTCATAGTCCACCCGCGGCGGTATCGTCGGAAACACGGTGCGACTGACCAAGCCAGCTTGCCGACCGCAAAATGGATAAAAAAAAGCCCGCAATTTGCGGGCTTAAATCCAAACCTAGAAGGTGTTGGAGGAGACAGGTGTAACTTTATCGCAGCGCAGCAAAATTGGGAAGCTTATTTTTCGTATACCTGTCATTACGGAAACATATATCTTGATGCACGGAAAACATCATCGACCATTTCCGTCGACCGGCCATCCGGCCCGGCAATCGACACTTGCCGATAAAGCCCAGCAAAGCCTGGGGTGATTTGGAAGTCCGGCAAGAACTCACGTAAAATCTATGGGCAAAAAAAAAAGCCCGCGACCTTGCGGTTGCGGGCTAAATCCAAACCTTAGGAGGTGTTGGAGGAGACAGGAGTAACTATATCGCAGCGCAACAAATAAGTCCTCTTTATTTTGCACATATCAGACATTCATGTAGCGCATAACTTTGAGCGGTCTAGCAGCAAGACTATTCCTCTGTAGTCTTGGTTTTACGCGGACTACGGGCGCGCGTCGCGGACTTAGCCGGAGCGGCTTCAGCGGGTTGCGCGCTACTGCCAGCTTTTTTGGTCCTGCCGGCGGCGCTGGTTTTGCGTGTCGTTTTTTTCTCAGCCTTTTCCTCAGTAATCGTCGTGGCCTGATTCACTGGCTGAGGATTGGCGGCCTGGCTAATAACGGGGATGACGGCAGGAGCAGCTTGCACCTGCTCTGCGTTGCCCCTGTCAGACGCCCCTGCACGGGCATCGCCTTTCTTCGCCGCGGGCTTGCGTCCGCCGCGGCTTCTGCGGCGTTCCGGCTTGGCCTGGCCCTCTTCAGCCATGACCGCAACCGTCGCTGAAGACATATCCGGCGCGGAGCCCTCTTGCTCTATTGCCTTGTCGGCAGCCGGAATGACGGCAGTGCTGCCGGCGCCACTGCTTTTATACACAAAGGTGCCCGATTTTTCATCGCGGCCGAACTCCAGCAGGCCACGCGCCTGCGCCTCTTCCAGCAAATTGCCGAAGGTGCGGAAGCCATAGTTGGATTCGCTGAAATCGGGCTTGCGGCGCTTGATCGCCTCTTTCAGCAGTGAGGCCCAGATCTTGCCGCTGTCGCCGCGTTCGGACACCAGCGCGTCGAAGGTGTGCACCGCGATCTCGATAGCCTGGTTGCGGCGCGCATCTTTTTCTTCCCGGCGGCGTTGTTCCTCCTCCGGCGTGCGCCTGGTCGCGGGCTGCGCTTCGCGTGTGCCGCGACCTTGTGCAGCGCGCCTGCTCTCACGCACCAGGTCGTCGTAGAAAATAAACTCGTCGCAGTTGGCCACCAGCAAATCGGAAGTCGATTGCTTGATGCCCACGCCTATCACCTGCTTGGCGTTCTCGCGCAGCTTGGATACCAGCGGAGAAAAATCCGAATCGCCGCTGATGATGACAAAGGTGTTCACATGCGACTTGGTGTAGCACAGGTCAAGTGCGTCTACTACCAGGCGGATATCGGCAGAATTCTTGCCAGACTGGCGTACATGCGGTATTTCTATCAGTTCAAAATTGGCTTCATGCATGCCGGCCTTGAAACTCTTGTAGCGGTCCCAGTCGCAATAGGCTTTCTTGACGACGATACTGCCTTTCAGCAACAGGCGTTCCAGCACCGGCTTGATGTCGAACTTGTCGTATTTGGCGTCGCGCACGCCAAGGGCAACGTTCTCGAAGTCGCAAAATACCGCCATGCTGAGGTTGTCGGGGGATGAGGCCATTTTTTGTTTTTTCCAATAAAGCGATGATGACGTCCGCACACGGTAAAGCGGACTCCTGGCCGTGATTATACGTAACAATGGCATCCGCCCCCGGATTGAAGCCGGTGCACCCCCTTGAATTTTGTAATTTCAACATTACCTGCTGTGCATTCAGATCAGGTATAGCCACCAAAAATACTCTCCGAGGCCACCCCATGCTCAGTTTGGCGCTAGCGTTTTATTTGCTTGTTATCCTGCCCGCTCAACGGCTTTGGAAAAGTCGGCATAAGGGCGAAGCCGGCGGCAAGTCTCGCCGCCGGCGTTACGTGAAATCGATTGCCGCCACCATTCTCCCTCTCGGCGCGCTGCTGGCGTATGCCTTGCTGTCGGGACTTGGCGCCAGATCGCTAGGACTGGATATGCCGGTCTCCTTGCCCGGACAATGGGGGCTGGTTTTTGCAGCGCTGCTTCTTGCCTGCCTGGGGATAGGTGGCCGTATCTGGGAGAACAAACTCGACGATAAAAAGCGCGCCGACTATCTTGTTCGAATAAAGAGCAATGAAACAATGCCGCGTACCCGCGCAGAGCTACAGATCTTCATACTCCTGACGTTTTTCCTGGGTATAGGCTGGGAGCTCCTGTATCGAGGCTTTCTGCTTTTGGCCCTGTCGCCAATGGTAGGAACAATAGGGGCAGTCATCCTGTCTGCACTTGCGTACGGCCTTGCCCACGGATACCAAAATCCCAAACAACTTACAGGGAGCATTATTTCAGCCTTTGCATTCACGATCGGCTTTGCGCTGACAGGAAGTCTATGGTGGCTGATGCTTGTACATGTCGGCCTGCCCCTGTTCGGCGCAATAAGTTGCTATAGAGCGTTCAATTTGGAAGCTGCCGCCAGCAAGGGAGCGCTTATGAATGACAGCCGGCAGAATGTCTGAGCCACGATGGCCGGACAGCATATTTATACCCCTTCTCCCTATCTAGACGTGAAGGGCTAACGAAAGGTGCGCTGAGAGACCCGCGACATAGCACGCAAAGGTGAATAAAGCAGACCTGCGCCCTACATCCTGCAAATCCCCAGGCTATCCTGGACTTACCCGTTCAAATGGCAGGCAGAGAAATGCCCAACCGCGACTTCTTTCAACAGCGGTTTCTCCAGCTTGCAACGCTCCATCACATGCGGGCAGCGTGGGTGGAAATAACAGCCTGATGGCGGGTTCAGCGGCGACGGGATTTCGCCCTTCACTGCAAAGAACTCTATCTTCCTCACTTCCAGTTTCGGTGCCGACGCCAGCAGGGCCTGCGTATACGGATGGTTGGCGCGGCCGAATACTTCGGCGGTGGGTGCCGCTTCCACTACCTGGCCCAGGTACATGATCACTACCCGGTCCGACAGATGGCGCACCACGCCCAGGTCGTGGCTGATGAACAGATAGGTCAGGTTCAGTTCGTCGCGCAGGCGTATGAACAGGTTCAGCACCTGCGCCTGTATCGATACGTCCAGCGCCGCCACTGCCTCGTCGCACACCAGGAACTCGGGCTTCACTGCCAGCGCCCTGGCAATGCCTACCCGCGCCCTCTGGCCGCCGGAAAACTGGTGCGGAAAGCGGCGCAGCACCGCCGGGTCCAGCCCTACCCTGTGCAGCAAGCCTTCCACATAGTCTTTTTGCTCGCCGCTGGCTATGATCTTGTGCACGACCGGCGCCTCGCCGACGATATCTTGCACCCGCATGCGCGGGTTCAGCGATGCATATGGATCCTGGAAGATCATCTGTATGCCCAGCTGCAGGCGGCGCCTGTCGGCAACGGGCAACCGGTCTATCGCCTGCCCTTTCCACCAGCGCGTGCCTGCGGAAAGGCTGTGCAGGCCGACGGCCATGCGGCCCAGGGTGGACTTGCCGCAGCCGGATTCGCCGACCAGGCCGACCACTTCGCCGGCCTGTATCGCCAGCGACACATCGTCCACTGCGTGCACTACCTGCTCTTTCAGGCCGGCGCCGAAGCCGTTGGCGATCCTGGCCGCCATGTCCAGCGGCTTGATGAAGCTCTTGCTGACCGAGCGCAATTCCAGTATCGGCGTTGCGCCATTTTCTTTTTGCAGCTTTTCCTGGTTTTCCATTATCGTTGCTTCAGAAACTGGATTCATGCTGCGGCTCCCAGTTCCTGCACCGGATGGAAGCAGCGCAATGCGCGGCCGTCCACGGTTTGCAGTAACGGAGTCTGTTCACATTCTGGTGTGGCGCGCTCGCAGCGCTCGCGGAAGGCGCAGCCGGAAGGCAGGTTCAGCAGCGAAGGCGTCATGCCGGGTATCTGCTTCAGCGGCTGGCCGTGC